>Ga0194132_10002659_pt1 | contig 33034 bp, 21 predicted proteins | sample TA2KigOf80mmetaG_FD_148612 | JGI IMG/M metagenome (GOLD analysis project Ga0194132, IMG submission 148612) | Freshwater microbial communities from Lake Tanganyika, Tanzania - TA2015054 Kigoma Offshore 80m | ecosystem: Environmental > Aquatic > Freshwater > Lake | place: Tanzania: Lake... | reverse complement strand
TCCCTCCATACGACGCGCCTGGCACCGGCCACAAGCTATACTGGGGGGGGGTTTGGGGGGGAGTGTCACGCGAAGCGTCTGCACGCGCGTTTTGTGGAGTTCGATGCTAGCGTTTTCACCAGTTTTACCGTGCAATCGAACTGCCACTGACTGGGACCCGTGTGCCGCGGCCCGGCTCCGGTGCCGGCTACGAGACGCACCGAGTGCGCGGGCGCGTTATACTACCGGCGGCAGGCACGGGCATGGCGACGTGGGATTGAACCGGCCACCGCTCGCTTGGCCGCGCGGCGGGGAAAAGTTGTGACGTGATTTGTGACGTAACCCCCCGAATCATCCCCCTTGCGCTCCACTACTCCTGCGAACGCCACAATGCTCACTTCAGGCCAAAAGTCCCTATGTTCTGAGCACGATAGCGTAGTCGAGCGAAACGCGGAGAAGATCGCCCGCTCAACTTGGGCGCAGGGGGTCGTGAGTTCGAATCTCGCCGCCCCGACCAACAGAATCAAACGGATGCGGGCATTTCCAGGGGCTCCGGAGTGAGAGGTCGCGGTATGCACACGCTCATGGTAAGCAGAATTTGTTTCAGCGTCCTGGTAGTCTCCTCGATTCTTGCGCAACAGCCGGACATGGCTGCTTTACGCGCCGAATTCGCGCCTACCGGAAAACTTCGCGCGGCAATCAACCACGGGAACCCGGTTCTGGCGGTCCGCGATGCAAAGACGAGCGAGTTGCGCGGCGTGACGGTCGATTTGTCGCGCGAATTGGGCCGCCGGCTTGGCCTGCCCGTGGAACTGGTTCCGTTCGACGCAGCCGGGAAGGTGAGCGCGGCGGCAAAGACTGGAGTCTGGGACGTGGCCTACTTGGCCATCGATCCGGAGCGCGCGCAGGATATTGACTACTCGGCGCCCTACGTGGAATTGGAGGGCACCTATCTGGTGCCGGCCGGATCGAAGCTGCGGAAGGTGGAAGATGCGGATCAGACGGGAGTACGGATCGCAGTCAGCCCCAAGAGCGCCTATGACCTTTTCCTGAGCCGAAGTCTCAAGCATGCGCAGATCGTGCGCCCGGGTACGACCGCCGAATCACTCCAGTTGCTGGCTGCACACAAGCTCGAGGCGGTGGCGGGAATCAGAACTTCATTGGTGACCGCTTCACGCACCATCCCCGGATCGCGCGTGATGAGGGACCGGTTCATGGCGATTCCCCAGGCAGCCGGGATTCCGAAGGGGAGGCCGCAAGCCGCCCGCTTCCTGCGCGAGTTTATCGACGGCGTCAAGGCGTCCGGCTTTGTCCAGGCGGCACTGAAGCGGCACGGACTCACCGCGGACGATGCGATTGTTCCTGTGGCAATGGGGAAGTAGTGTGCTCCCTTACACCGACGTCGCCCCTGAGGTATCATTCTCCAAGAGTTCCGCGAAGGAAGAACCGGCATGAAACGTACCGCCCTTGCTCTTGTTTTGATCGCTGTCCCCGTCATCGCGGCCGACAGGAAGATCTTGATCCAGCACTCCGGCCGCCAGAGTTGGGTCTCCAGTGACGCCGCGCTGGCCAGATATCGCGCCGCCGCCGGATCGGATGCCGACATCGTGGTCGCACGCACGGCCGAGGAGTTCGCGCGCGAAGTACCCAACGCCGACGGCATCATCGGTGGCGTCAGCAAGGATTTGTATCCGCAGGCCAGGAAGCTGAAGTGGGTGCAGACGATCAGCGCGGGTGTGGAGCAGTACTCGTTCTGGCCCGAATTCGTGAACAGCGGCGTGACGCTGACCAATTGCAAGGTGGTCCAGGGGCCCACGATTGCCGACCACGCGTTTGCCATGCTGCTGGCGCTGACGCGCGGGCTGAATTTCTATATTCCCAACCGGGCGAAGAAGGAGTGGGGCGGCCGCGGCGAAGGGCCTACGGGGATGACCGAACTGCCGGGCATGACGGCGGTGATCATCGGTGCAGGCGGCATTGGCACGCAGATCGCCCAAAGGGCGCACGGGTTTGGCATGAAGGTCATCGGTGTGGATCCCGAGCCCGTCCCTGTGTCGAACTACTTTTCCCAGATCGTGCCCCCGGACCGGTTAAACGAGATTCTGCCGCAGGCCGATGTCGTGTTCGTCTCGGCGCCGTTGACTCCGAAGAGCGAGCACATGATAGCCGGTCCCCAGTTCGACGCGATGAAGAAGGGCGCCTACTTTGTCGCGGTCTCGCGCGGGCGGCTTTACGACAAAGGGGCGCTCGTCAAGGCTCTCGATTCGAAGAAAATCGCCGGCGCGGGCCTCGACGTCACAGACCCCGAGCCGCTGCCGCCTGGCGATTCGCTTTGGAATTTTGACAACGTGGTGATCACGCCGCACATCGCGTCGGCGGCGGAAGGTTCCAACCAGCGGCGCATCGGCGTCATCAGCGAGAACATCCGGCGCTTCGCCAAGGGGGAGCCGCTGATCAACGTCGTGAACAAGGCCAAGGGGTATTAACCGCGCAACCGCCTCGCGTCACTGTTTCCGGCCGGTGAGCGGATCCAGAAACCGGTAGAGCTCCTGCGTGGCCGGATCGCCAGGCTGGCCGAGGTCGTCGTTCAGACGGCTATGGTTGCTATCACCCTTGCCGTGCACCCTGACCGGGATCTCTGCTGCCTTCAGTACGCTGCCAAGACGCTCCGCCTGAGCTCGCGTGTCCGGGTTGCCCGAGAAATACAGGAGCAGGAATGGCGGTAGCGGCTTGCCTTTCGTCACGTGCGTCACGGCTGAGAAGTCGACGTGCTTTTCCGGGTCGTTTCCGAATTTCTGGCGATGGCCGAAGGAGAACATCTTCCCACCGTAGAGCGCCTGCCGGTGCTCCGCCGTCAGGATGATCCTGGGAATGTCGTAGGTGTCGCCGTCCACCGCTACGCAGCCCTTGAGCACATGGAAGGGAACGCCTTCCTTCTGCAGATAACGCTCGTCGGAGGCGATCAGCGCCGCCATCTGCGCGCCTGCGGAATGCCCACCGACGAAGATCCGCGCGGGATCGCCGCCATGCCGGGCGATGTTGCTGTGCACCCAGCCGAGCGACCTCGCGGCGTCGCCCATCAGCTCGGCCATGCTCACTTCCGGCAGAAGCCGGTAGTTCGTCGAAACGAAAACGAATCCACGCTCAGTCAGTACCTTCGGCTTCAGCGCAACGTCGCTCTTATCCCCGGCTTGCCACCCACCCCCGTGGATCCAGAACATAACGGGCAGGCTCTTCCCGTCTGGTCTTTCCGGCGTGTAGACGTCGAGGACGTGCCGTTTGTGGCCGTTCTCCACGTAGGGGATGTCAGACGCCAGCTTCTGGGCCCTGGTGCCACTGACGAAGGGAAACAGGGCAACGAGGGCGGAAACGAATCCAAGTCTCATGGCATTGGTCCTTGCTGCGACCCTCAATTATCACTCATCTTCCCATCGCCCGTCGTGGACTCTTGCCGGGCAGGCCATTCCGGGAAATCCGTGCGATCCTGCACGATCTGTGCCGAGTTCCGGCGGATGAGAGGAGAGTGTCTTGGGTGCATGGGGTCGCCCGTTCAAATCGGGCCGCCCCGACCAATGAATTCGCTGGCTTCGGGCCGATTCGGAGGGGCACTCCATCGGCCTTGTGAAGTGGTTTGTGACGTAACGGGCGAACAGCCTGTCAACGAATTTCATCTGTCCACGGACATCCGCATCATGTGAACTGCCCCTCCGTGCTTCCCCAAATGCGCAGAATCCTTGCTTGGCGTTCACTCTCCTCTTGTCCCGAAAGGCTGGCAGGAAGAATTCGATCTTCGCTCCGCGCGAATCGATCGCTCGATACAGGTAGCACAACCGCCCGTTCACGTGGAACAAATTACGGCTGCACTTGCAGCCAGCGCTTGAACCAGCGAAGATTACGCTCCATCAGATCCCGCTGGTGCGCGGGTTCTGCAATGCCGTGGCCTTCGCGAGGGTAAACAACATACTCCACCGGAACGCCCCGATCGGTGAGCGCCTGGTAGATCTCGTGGTTGTGGTTGATGTCCTCTGAACCCACTTGTAGCAGGGTGGGCGTACGAACATTCTTGAGGCCCGCCCGCGTGGAGTGGCGGATGTAGTTCTCGGGAACGTCCCAGGGGGTGCCGCCGAAGTAGGTCCACAACACTTCTTTCGATCCTTCAAATTCGCCGTAGTAGGTGATCCAGTCCACGGCGGGCGCACCCACCGAGGCGGCTTTGAAGCGATTGCTCTTGGTGATCACGTTGCCGCTCAAATAGCCGCCGTAGCTCCAGCCCATGATGCCGAGGCGGCCCGGGTCGGCAATGCCCTCCTTCACCAGCATGTCGATTCCCGTCATCACATCGTCGTAGTCGCCGACGCCCTGGGAGAGCGCGTTCTTGAGGCGGAAATCCGCGCCGTAGTTCGACGAGCCGCGGAAGTTCGGCGAAAAAACCGCGATGCCGCTTTGGAGAAACAACTGCGTGGGGTAGGTGCGGGGTACGGGGAACGATTCGAGCGTGACGCCGGTGGGCCCGCCGTGCAGTTCCACCAGCATCGGCACGCGTTGTCCTTCGCGATAGCCGACCGGCAGCCACAGCATCCCTTCGGCGGGCAAGCCATCAGAGGCTCGCCAGCGCACCACGCGCGAACCGAATGCCGGCAACGACGCGACGCTATCCTGCAATCGGGTGAGCGGCTTCTCTTCGCCTGCCCGCGAGGCGACGATTTCGAGCGGACGCGCCGGGCTCGTTTTGAGATAGATCGCCGTGCGCAAATCCGGCGTGAAGCTCGCCGCTCCGGAGACGCGCTCGGCCAGCACCTTCACCTTGCCGGATTCGATCTCCTGGCGCAGCAGCACGTCTTTGGTCCCGTGGCCCGCGGTGTAAGTCAGCGAACGCGAATCCGCTGACCAGGTGAAGACATTGCCGCCACGAAAGACGTCGTACGGTATACCTTCGGTGAGGTATCGAACCGTCCCTCCGCCCGACGGCACGATGGCGACGTGGCGCGCCGCGAAATAATTCCACGTGCCACCTTGCGAGTGAAAAGCCACGGTGCGTCCGTCCGGCGAGTAAGACGGGTCCGCGTCGCGGCCGGTCTGCACCACTAGCGGCTGCGCGGCACCCGTGGCGAGGGTGATCTCCTGAAGATCAATATGGAAGACATCGCGGGCGAGCGGCGTTTTCTGCACGGCGCAAACGGCGCGCGCGCCATCGGGCGACAGCGCGAAGCTCACGACGTTCCAAGCCTCGGGGCTCACAGCGGCCGCACCCGTATTGCCCGGAACGGCCTGGCGGTACAGGCGCACCGGGCGGGGCAGTTCGCTCGAAACCAATGGATCCGCGGCCGGGCCAGGTTGCTGCGCGAGATAGAACACCGTGTCGCCCGGCTGGTTGAAGGCGTAACCGGAAATCGGCGTTGGAGACCTGGTGACGGCACGCCCCTCAACGTACACCTGACCTCCGGCCAGATGCGCCAGGCGATTGCCGGCGATCCAGCGTGGGCGCGATCCCTGCGCGGCTCTCACCGCGCTGCCGCCGGCGAGCGGAGCCGTATAGATGGCGCCCTTGTACACATAGGCGTACCTCGCTCCGTCGGGCCGCAGTTGCGGATCGGCCGGGTTAGCCAGTTGCATGATCGCGTCGAGCGTCCAGACGGAAGCCAGCGCAACAGCCGAGCTAAGCAATGATGTCACCGATCGCTCTTCCGTAGTCGATGTCGATCCGTTGGCGGCCGGGAATATCGAGCTTGCGGGGATCGATGCCGAGTTGGTGCAGCACGGTCGCGTGGATGTCGGTCACGTAGTGACGATTCTCGACGGCGTGGAAACCGATCTCGTCCGTCGCGCCATGTACGACGCCCTGCTTGAGGCCGCCGCCGGCCATCCACACGGAGAAGCCGAAGGGATGATGATCGCGGCCGTTCGAGTTTTGCGCCCCCGGTGTGCGGCCGAATTCGGTGGCCCACACGACGATGGTCTCATCGAGCAGGCCGCGTTGCTTGAGGTCGCGCAGCAGTCCCGCGATCGGTTGGTCCACCTTGGCCGCCAGGTCGCCGTGGTTTTTCTTCAAATCTTTGTGCGCATCCCAGGCATTGCCCGCCCCGCCGTGGTAGACCTGCACGAAACGCACGCCGCGCTCAGAGAGACGGCGCGCGGCAAGACACACTTCGCCGAACGGCCTGGTGATCTCGTTATCGAGGCCGTAGAGCTTCTTGGTTTCATCCAGCTCGTCCTTGAACGTGATGGCTTCCGGGACGGCCATCTGCATCCGGAAGGCGAGTTCGTAGGATTTGATCCGCGCTCGCAGCGCCGGGTCAGCCGGATACTCGACCGTCGAGAGTCGGTTCAACCTGCTGAGGAACTCAAACTCGCGGCGTTGCTCTTCCGCAGTCACGCCCGGCCCCGGCGACACAAACGGCAGCGGATTCTCGGGATTCGTCCCCAGTACTACGCCGGCATGCTCCGGACCAAGGTAACCCGGCCCGTGCGTGCCCAGTCCGCCGCAGCAATCGCCGGGCGGCTCTCCGAGCACGACGAACGACGGGAGATTTTCGTTCATGGATCCGAGCCCATAGTGGACCCACGAGCCAAGCGTCGGCAGGTAGCCGTCAAAGATGTGACGGCCGGTGTGGAACTGCAGGATCGCGCCGTGGTCGTTGTCCGTGGTCCAGGTGGAGCGAATGAGCGACACCTCGTGCATGAGGCCGCCCATGTGCGGGAACCAGTCACTTACCTGCACGCCGTTCTTGCCGCGCTCGCGGAAGCCGGACTGCAGCGGGTACAGCGTGAGTCTGATGTCGTGTTGCCCCGCAACGAACGGCTTCAGATTCTCCTTGGTGAGGGGGTTGCTGAGAACGTCCTTGTAAGGTGTTGCCGAAAGCTGCTTGCCGGCGAATTGGTTGAGGACGGGCTTGGGGTCGAACGACTCAACGTGGCTCACGCCGCCCAGCATGAACAGCCAGATGACGCGCTTGGCTTTGGGCTGAAAGTGAGGTTGGCCAGTGGGCGGCAGCCATCCATCCGGGGCGGCTCCCGCGCGGCGCGGCAACATCGTGCCGAGCGCAAGACCGGTGAGACCCATGCTGGTGTCGGCCAGGAATACGCGGCGTGAACGGCGTTCCGAACAGAGCTGCGGTTTCATAGTGGCGCCTTCCTCTTATCGAATGGTCACGAAGTCGTTGTGGTTGAGCAGCACATGCACGAGACTGGTGCGCGCGCGTGCCGTGTTCTGGTAGTAAGCTTCCTGGCTGGCCAGGAACTGTGCAGTCGTGGTACGTTCGGCCTCGTTCGGTTGACGGCCCAAGACGCGCTCGAACGCGGCAGTCACCAGCGCGGCGGGTTCGGACGGGAGCTTGGCGGCGATCTCTGCCGCGGCCTTCTGACTGAGCCTGCTATTGGCCAGCGCCAGTGCCTGCTGCGGCACAATGCTCTCGCTGCGCTCGAAGCACTCGATCGGGCTGGCGGCGTCGAATACCTTCAGCATCTCCATCTGCAGATCTGGCGTGTGGCGGAAGTAGAGCGAGCGGCGGTAGACATCCTGGCCCTTCGTTTCGTCGATTTCCGCCCCGCCCATCTGTGGGTCGAGGAGTTCCGACAGCGACAGCAAACTGTCGCGCACATTCTCGGCGCTCATGCGGCGGACATTCATGCGCCACAGGTGCGTGTTATCGGGATCCATTTTGGCCTGCGGAGCGTCCGCCAGCCAGCCGGACTGCATGCGGTAGGCCTTCGACGTCATGATCATGCGGTGCATGGCCTTGAGGTCCCAGCCGCTGTCCATGAACGTCGTGGCGAGATAGTCGAACAACTCAGGGTGCGAGGGCGGCTTGCCGCTTTTACCGAAATTGGAGACTGTGGGCACCAGCGCTTTACCGAAATGGCGCCGCCAGATATGGTTAACAGCAACGCGCGCGGTGAGCGGATTGTCCTTGGAGGCGATCCACCGTGTGAGCGCCAGACGCCGGCCACTCGAGGTGACCGGGTATTTGGGCCCAACGGGCGTGTAGCCTTCGGCCGGTTCCTTCAGTGCCTTCACTGCCGCTTCGAGTCTAGAGGTGGCGGCGCCCAGCTTCTTTGGTTCTTTCTTGGCGAGTTCGAACTCGTGCTGCCCGAGAATGATCTCCGCTTCGGCCCTCAGCTTGTTGGCCGCGAGTTCCAGTTCGCGCGCTTTCGCCGCCAACTCCTCCGTGTTGGGGGGCGCGGGCGTGGAGATTGCGGCGAGGTCCGCGGCGATGCGCGCTTCGAGCGCGGGCAGCGAGGCTTTGGCTGCTTCCAAGCGCTTTTCTGCGGCGGCAATCACCGCGGGTGCTTCGGACTTCTCCTTCGCCGTGCGTACGTCGGTTTCGGCTTTCTCAATCGCCGCCCGCGCCTGCGTGAGCAGATCCTTCGGGACAAACGGGCGGCCATCGGGGAAGTAGGCGTCCACGGGCAGGGAGACAGGCTGCGGGTTGAGATCCGCCTTGCCGAAGAGCGAAGGCACGCCAGGCTGGAGAATCACGGAAGTATCGGGATTGGATTCGTTGCCGCGAACAAACCGGTAGGTGGGTTTGGACGCATCGGCGTCGTACACGCGTGGCAGGCCGTCTTTCATCGTGTCGGCCTCGCCTGGCACGCGGTCGGTGCGCACATCGTGGGGTTCGAAGAAGGCGCGGAACCGGTAGTAGTCCGTCTGCGGAATCGGATCGTACTTGTGGTTGTGGCAGCGAGCGCACTTCATCGTAACTCCGAGGAAAGCCGTGGACGTGTACTCGACAGTGTCCTGGAGCCAAACGTTGCGATTGAACATGTACCAGTTGCGCGCCAGGAAGCCGGTGGCGCGCACGACGCCGGGATCCGCGGGTGCAATCTCGTCGCCCGCCAGCATCTCGACGATCATCTGCGCGTACGGCTTGTTGGCGTTCACAGATTCGACTGTCCAATCGCGCCAGCGCCAGATGTGACGCTGCGAATAACGCACCTGGCCGCTCTTGCGATAGCCGTACCAATCCGAGTAACGCCAGATGTCGAGCCAGTGGCGGCCCCATTGCTCGCCGTATTGTGGCGAGGTCAGCAGCCGGTCGATCAGCGCGGCCCAGGCTCCGGCGTTCTTGTCGGCGACAAAGGCTGCCACGGCTTCGGGCGATGGGGGCAATCCTGTGAGATCGAGATAAGCGCGGCGGATTAGCGTTGATTTGCCGGCCTCCGGCAGCGGCGTCAAACCCTTCTCGGCGTAACGCGCGGCGAGAAAAGCATCCACGGCATTGGCGCCCGGGGCCGTTTTTGGGACGGCGGGTTTCACTGGCTTGCGGAAGGCCCAGTGTTGGGCTGCTTGCCGCGCAAAGGCGGCGTCGGCTTCTTCACCAGTTTCGCCGTAGGGCGCGCCGGCGCGGATCCATTCGGCAAACTGATCGATCGCGTCCTGTGGGAGCTTCCTGCCCTTGAACGGCATGTGAGGCTCGGTGACGTGTGTGACGAGTTTGTAGAGCTGCGAGTCGTTCGGATTGCCGGGAACCACCACTTTGCCGTGCTCGCTGCCTTTGAGCAAACCCTCACGGGACGACAGATCGAGGCCGCCCTGCTTGGTCTTCTCGTTATGACAGGCGATGCAGTTGCGCTCGAGGAGTGGCTTGATCCGGTCTCGGTACAGGCTCGGAGCCGGGGCCGCACTCTGTGCCCAACAGCTTGCCGCCAGCAGCGTGGCAGGTGCGCATAAGGAGAGTGTCCGGGGCATTATTCTAACCAACCATTAGAAGTATACCTTCATGCCCAACTGACCATGTGCGGATCCTTGGCTGAGAAGATCCGGCCGCCCTGCGTGGGGATTTCGATATTGTTGTTGGGGTTGTTGAACTTCGTGTTGTTGAACGCGTTGAATGCCTCAGCGCGGAACTGCAGGTAGATGCGTTCGGTGAATCGACGTTCTTGAAGATGGCGAGGTCCCAGTTGTTCAGGCCCCGGCCGCGCAAGATGTTGCGGCCGGCATTGCCGATTGTAAAGGGCGATTGTGCCATCATCACTGTGTAAGAGTCAATGAAATTCCGAGCGTTTTTTGCTGGGCGCCGCCCTACTCCCGCGTGCGCCAGAATGCCCAGTTCAGGCCAAAAGTCCCCATGTTCTGAGCACGATAGCGTAGTCCAGCGAGTCGCGGAGAAGATCGCCGCTCAACTTGGGCGCAGGGGGCGCCCGTTCAAATCGGGCCACCAGGACCAATGAATCAAGCAGATCCGGTCACCTCTGGTGCTGCTCCAATTCCCCCTGTGGATAAAATTGTTGACGGTCGCGCGCCGGGGTCACTTCTCTGAGAGAATCGGAGAGGTCGCGAGTTCGAATCTCGCCGCCCCGACCATCACCCAAGGAGTTTTCGCGTGCCGAACAATCACCCTCTGAAGTCGAACGCCCTCATCGCCCGGCGTGAAATGGTGGGAAGCACCGGTATGGCCGCTTTGACGGGTTTGGCCAGCATCGCCGCGGGTGCAAGTTCACAGGCCGCGCCAAAACGTCCCCGGCTCGCCTGCTGCATCACCTTCTGGGGCGCTCCCGGATCACATGCGGACTGGATCCTCTGCAAGCTGATGGACGGCTATTGGTGGCAGGGCGCCCATACTCCTTCAAGGGTGGATATTGTCTCCGTCTACATTCATCAGCTTGACACCAGCGTGCTGGGTCAGAAAGTGTGCAGAGCGAAAAACATTCCTATCTACAAGACTGTGGGAGAGGCCGTTACGCTTGGCGGGAAGGAACTTGCGGTGGATGGTGTTGTCATCGTCGGAGAACACGGAGATTATCCAACCGATCTCAAGGGTCATTGGCTCTTGCCGCGCTGGTGGATGTATCAGCAGGTGATCCGGGTTTTCGAGCAGAGCAAGCGCTCGGTGCCGGTCTTTAACGACAAGCACCTCTCCTACAATTGGGACGACGCCAAGTGGATGTTTGACAAATCCCGTGAGCTGAACTTTCCCCTCACCGGCGGTTCGTCGATACCGGTCTACTTCCGCAAGCCCGAGATCGAGCTCCCTATCGATACACCAATCAGAAACTCGATCGTGCTTGGGGGTGCCTCCGATGAGGGCGGCATCTTTCATTGCATCGACGTGCTTCAGGCCTTCGTCGAACGCCGCAAGGGCGGGGAGACGGGCGTCAAGGCCGTGCAGTCCATCAGGGGACCTGAAACATGGAAGTGGGTCGAGCGCAATCCCTGGGCCGGCAAGCTGCTTGATTCAGTAGCGGCAAATTTCAACTTCAGGAAGGGAATCTTTCACGAGAACGCCCAGGCGAACGTGTGCATCGTCGATTACAACGATGGGACGAAAGCGGCGGTAATCGCGGCCCGCGATGTGGGCTGGACTTACGCCGGGGAAATTGAGGGGCAAAAGGAGCCGACGATCATCTCGATGCTCGGCTGGCCCGGTCCCTATGCACAATATCACGCCTCGAACGCGCAACCGCACTGGATTGTCGAAACGATGGTGAGCCGAAAGGAACCCTTCAATGCTGAGCGGCTGCTCCTGTCGACTGGGATCACAAACCACTACATGGAGTCGAACTGGGAGAATGGCCGTTACTCCGCTGTTGGACGCCGCATTGAGACGCCAGTCATGAACATCAGGTACCGCTCGACACGGGGACCGCAATTCAGCACCAAGTCGCGGCCACCGGACGTCCCATACATACGGGGCTTTGAGAAATAGGCTCTCCGCAGCGCGAAGAGGCTGACTTGAGCCTCGTGGGCGATGTCCTGGGTGATCCCGATGGCTACATTCCCGCCGCCCGCCGAGTCACTCAGGATCAACTCGAGGAACACGGTGGACGGGTAGCGGTCCCTGTTGGAGACCGCCACCTGAATCGCTGAGCAGCAGGACAGCGGAACTGGCCTGCCAAGGTTCTGATGCGCCTCCATCCGGAGACGCGGGAATCCTGCTGCGCGATAGTGCCCGGAGCGCGGTGGGGAGCGGCGCGACGAGTGTGACCATCTTCTCCGGCTCAGGCCACAAGATCACTGCGTCGACCGCGGTCTCATCCGTTGTGACTTGGGGTCCGTCCGTTGTGCGGCCGCTACGTGGTCCGGCGCTGGCTTCGGTGGAGTCTCCGCCAAACGGGCTGGATGGCAGCTCCACCGAGAAGAGCAGAATCACCGCGGCGCAGGCGGCGCGGAACAGGGTTTGCCGCCGCTGATTGTCCGGAGACGGGGGAGACCAGCGCCAAGCGATCCAGGAGAGTCCCGCGGCCATGGCGGCAGTGCCTGGCAATGGGGAGCCGGACAGGGCAAGCACGACTCCGGCGAAGATCACGACTGCGATCGCGCTGGACCTTGCAATCGCGTTGACGGATGCGTCCGGCAGCAGACGGAACATCGCGGGCTCATCAACAGTATTTTCCTCATCCGCGGGTGCTTGAATTGAAACTTCGTCCGCAACAGGCTTGCGATCAGCAGCGCTGCGGCCACCGCGCCCAGCGGTGATGGCTGCGAGAAGAACGCCGCGGGGAGAAAGACGTACGGCAGTCCCCGGGCCAGCCTCCGCAGCGTGCTCATCGGAGTTTGGACTCCCGCGGCAGCGCGAAAGTTCCGGCGGCTATCATAGCTAGTTGTCCCTTCCCAACGCGAAACGAGTCCTGACCGTGGCGGGGGTCCCGCCGGAGAGTTGCGCCTACGCCCTGGCGCGATACAGCCGGTCGCCCGATTCTATCCGGAAATCGCTCGACTGGGTGCGGTCGCATGATTCGTCGAAATTCCTCGAGAGTTTCTACTTCCAGTATGGACACGCCTCGATTGCCGACCTCGGCCACGTGGTCCTGTGCCTGGAGGGAACTTCCGAGCTTGCCGCCACGGAGGCCGAGGATGAGCAGTTGTGGGACGGCCAGGCACGCTCATCGCGTTACCAGGACTTCGGTGTTTCGGGATTCGTCACGCCCCCGGAGTTCGGCCCGGAGGATGCCGCGCGGTACCAGAGCGGGGCGCGGAATCTGCTCGAGGGATACCGCTTCTTCCACGTCCGGGTGCTGGAGCACTTGAAGGAGAATCTGCCCCGCCCGGAATCGATGAAGCCGGATGCGTACGAGCGGAACCTGGCGGCGCGGGCGTTCGATGTCGCACGGTATCTGCTGTTGTTCGGGATTCCAACCGGAGTGGGCCAGGTGACGAGCATCCGGACGCTGGAGCGCCAGATCCGGCGGATGAAGGCGTCCGAGTACGCCGAGGTCCGTGACCTGGCGGCGGAGATGGCAGCGGCATGCGCGGCGGCGCCGGACTGCGCCTGGGACGAGTCGATCGCCCACCAGCCGCTGGCTCCGACACTGGCCAAGTACGTCGACACCGATGACCACCGCCGGGATTCGCGGCGTGACCTGGCCGTGTGGGCGGAGCAGAACCTCCCGCCATCAAGCGGCTTCGAGCCAGAGCCGGTCGACCTGCTGAAGCCTGCCGACGCCGCCGCCGATATCGCGGCGACACTGTTGTATCCGGTGACGAACCGCCCGTTCCGCGAACTCTATTATCTCGCCTGCTCCTGGCCCGCCAGCCGGCGCGAGGAAGTGATCTCGACGGCCCTCCGGTCGAGAACCCGGCGCGACGAGCTGCTGCGCGAGTTCCGTGCCGGGCTCTATGCGTTCGACATCATCATGGACATCGGCGCCTACCGCGATCTCCACCGGCACCGCCGGTGCCAGCAGTTCCGGCAGGCGTACGGCGGACTCGGGTACGCTACGCCGCAGGCGGTACGGGACTGCGGACTGGCCTCCGAATATGACAAACTAATGGCGGATACGTTTGAAACAATTCAGGCGCTTCCTGTTCCCGGATCGCACTACCTGCTGCCGTTCGCCGCGCGTTCCCGGTTCCTGTTCAAGATGGACTTCGCCGAGGCCGAGTACATCGCCAGGCTCCGCAGCGGTGTGAAGGGCCATTTCAGCTACCGCGAGGTGGCCTGGTGGATGAAGTGCGCGATGGAGAAGCTGGAGCCCGAATTGGCCGGAATTCTGGAAGCGACTCCTCCCTGGGTGGAGGATCCGCTCACCAGATAGGGAGGTGAGCATTGGAATGGGACCGGTGACGAAATGAACCTCTCGCTGTTCGACTCCGAGGTTGCGCCGCGGCGCGACGTTGAGACCGCTGTCGAGCGCTTCCGGGAGCTGATGCAGCGGCCTGAATCGCCGATCCGGCATCTGCTGCATCAACCCGCGCGTCCAGCGGAGCTGGTCCCGGTGCCGGACAACGTGCATCCACAACTCAGCCAGGCACTCGCCGCGCGGGGCATCGGCCAGCTCTACACGCATCAGGCGGCGGCGTTTGAATCCGCGAGCCGGGGCGAGAATGTTGTCGTCGTCACTCCGACGGCGAGCGGGAAGACGCTGTGCTACAACCTGCCGGTTTGGGACTGCCTGCTGCGCGACCCCAATGCACGCGCCTTCTACCTGTTTCCGACCAAAGCGCTGAGCGAGGATCAACTGGCGGGGTTCAACTCCGCGGTCGAAGCCATGGGATCCTCAATCCGCGCCTTCACCTATGACGGTGACACGCCGCAGGATGCCCGCAAGGCAATCCGCGAGCGCGCCAACGTGGTGCTCACGAATCCGGACATGCTGCACGCCGGGATCCTGCCGCATCACACCAAGTGGGCCAAGGCGTTTGAGAATCTGCGCTACATCGTTCTGGACGAGCTGCACTACTATCGCGGGGTTTATGGCTCGCACCTGGCCAACATCCTGCGGCGGTTGAAGCGGATCTGCGAATTCTATGGGTCCAAGCCGCGGTTCATTTGTTCGTCGGCGACGATCGCCAATCCGCGTGAGCTGGCCGAGCGGCTGACGGAGACCGAATTCACGCTGGTTGACCGGAACGGCGCACCGTCGGGCGAAAAGTACTTCATCTTCTACAATCCGCCGGTGGTGAACCGCAACCTGGGAATCCGGCGGTCATACCTGCACGAAGCCCGGCGGATCGCGGTGGACTTCATCGAGCACGGCCAACAGACACTGGTATTCGCCAACAACCGGCTGGCTACTGAGATCCTGGTGACCTACCTCAAGGACGCCTGCGCGCGCATGCCGGCTGGCGCCGACAGTGTACGCGGATATCGTGGCGGATATCTGCCCCGCGAGCGGCGCGAGATCGAGCGCAAGCTGCGCGACGGTGCGATCCGCGCAGTGGTGGCGACCAATGCGCTGGAGCTGGGCGTCGATATCGGATCGCTCGATGGCGTCGTGATGGCGGGATATCCGGGGACGGTGGCGTCCACGTGGCAGCGCGCTGGGCGGGCGGGCCGCCGCCAGTCGACATCGGTGGCCGTGATGGTGGCGTCATCGAATCCGCTCGACCAGTTCATCATCGAACACCCGGACTATTTCTTCACTCGCGCGCCTGAGCATGCACAGATCAATCCCGACAACCTGGAGGTGCTGATCAACCACTTGAAGTGCGCGGCCTTTGAGCTGCCGTTGCGCGAGGGGGAGAAGTTCGGTCCGCGCGACATCCAGCCGTTGTGCGATTTCCTGGTGGAGAGCCGGCTGCTGCATCACTCCGCTGGCGCCTGGCATTGGACTTCGGACACCTATCCAGCGGATGCGATCAGTCTGCGGTCGGTGACCAGCGACAACTTCGTGGTGATCGATGAGACGGGCGAGCCGAAGGTCATCGCCGAGGTCGCCTACACGGCGGCGCCGTCGGAGCTCCACGAGAAGGCGATCTATTTGCACGAGGCGCGCCAGTTCCAGGTGGAGCGGCTGGACTTCGAGAATCGGAAGGCGTACGTGCGCCGGGTTGAATGTGACTACTTCACCGACGCGATCGACTACACACAGGTGAAGGAGCTTGACCGGTTCGACGAGCAGTGCGTGCACGAGGGAGTCATGGCGTGCCACGGCGAGGTTCGCGTGAACCGGCAGATTGTCGGATTCAAGAAGGTGAAGTTTTACACGAACGAGAATGTGGGTGCGGGGAACCTGAGCCTGCCGGAGCAGGAGATGCACACCACGGCGTTCTGGCTCCACTTTCCGGTTGCGTTCCTGGCGCGGTTCCCGGATCTTGCACCGGCCGACAAGCAGGCAGGACTGGTGGGGCTGGGCAACGCATTCCGCGCGGTGGCGGCGCTGCTGTTGATGTCGGACCCGCGGGACCTGGGTGTCGCGATCACGGAGGACATCACGGGGAGTCTGGCGGTTTGGGAGCCGGACTTGTTCCTCTACGACAACTTCGCCGGTGGAGTGGGATTGAGCGCTCCGCTCCATGCGATGACGCGGAGGCTGCTGGAGATGTCGGCGGAGTTGATCCGTAGTTGTACATGCGGGAGCGGATGCCCGTCATGTGTGGGTCCGTTGGGGGAGACCGGTGAGCGGGGCAAGGAGGCGGCGGTGCGGATCCTGGCGGAATTGTTGGCTTCGTGAGTCCGCTGCACCGGCACCGTCTCGTCTTTGTCTACTCTATGCGAATAGATCCAAGACCGGCTTGGCTTTCCCGTCCTTGGTCACATACACCGGCCGCTTGTCCACCTCATACGACAGGCTGGCGGGGATCCCGCAGGCGTGCAAAATCGTAGCCTGCAGATCCACCAGATTGACTGGCTTCTCTACGACGCTCAGGGGCCGCTCGTCCGCCGTCCGTCCATAGGCGAGACCCGCCTTCATGCCGCCGCCATACATCATGACGGTCTGCGAACCCGTGAAATGCCGGTGCATCCCGTAGTGGGCCGGCTCGGTCATGATCTCAGGCTGGATGCTGCTGTTGTCGTTCGCGATAAAGCGCTCCGGCTTGCCTTCGGTCATCATGTCGCGCCCGAACTCGCTTCCGACGATCACAAGCGTTCGCTTCAACAGGCCCCGGCTGTCGAGGTCCCGGATCAGTTGCGCGATCGGGGCGTCGATTTCCTTTTTCATCTCTACCATCCGGGCGTGACCGTTGACGTGCGTATCCCACCGCTGAAACGGCATGTACTCCGTTGTGACCTCGACGAACCGCACGCCGGCCTCGACCAGGCGCCGAGCCAGCAGGCACCCCATGCCGAACCGGCCCGTGTCATACACATCCCGGACCGATCGAGGCTCCAGCGAAAGATCGAATGCTTTCGCCGCGGGTGACTCCAGCAGGCGGTGCGCGCTCTCCACGGACCGCAACAGCGACTGCTGATGGTAGTCGCTTCCGGCCTGCAGCACCGGATTGTGCTTCAGCATGGACCGGTAGGATTCATAGCGCCGCTTGAACCGGGCCGCACCCATCGAGGCCCCAGGCCGCATCGACTCGGCCGCGGCAAGCGGATCGGAAATCATGAAGGGTCCCCACTCCGCGCCGAGGAAACCGGCGGAATGAAAGGTCTTGAGAGTCTCGCTGTCCGGATTCCCTTCGATGGGCTGCCCGATGTCGACAAACGCGGGTACGCTGGGGTTCCTCGATCCCAGCGTGCGCGCGATGATGGCTCCGATGTGCGGCACGGCGACGCTCTGCGGCGGTTCATAGCCCGTGTGCCAGTGGAACTGATGCCGGCTATGCAGCAGCCGTCCCAGATCGGGAGGAACCACGCTGCGTAGCGCCATGCCTTTGTCCATGACACCGGCCACCCGTTCCAGGCCCTGCGAAAGCTTCACCTGATCGACCGCCGTATCGATCATTGGAAAGGTGCTTAGCACGCTGGAGGTTTTCAATCCCGTCTGGTAGGCCGTATAGCGCTTGGGATCGAAGGTGTCGGTCTGCGCCATGCCGCCTGCCATCCAAAGCAAGATCACCGCGTCGGCGGTGGCCGCCGGCCTTGCCGGATCCGCGCTCCAAAGCTGCCGCGGGATGCCGCCCGCAAGCGTCGCCAGCGTCAGGTCCGCTGACCGCCGGAGAAAGCCGCGGCGGCTCGTGGCCTGTTCAATCCGTTCCTTCATTGCCACCCGCATGCTCACCTCTCCCTCTCTCACCGCAAGAACTGGAACTCCGGCGACAGCGCGAGGATCCACAGCAGGTCCTCGATGCCAGAGGCTCCGTCGCGCAATAGCTTCCCCGCCTCAGCCAGCTCCGCCGGATCCGGAGTTCGCGCCACCGCATGGCGGAACAACCGCTTCGTCAACGCATGGCTGGTGCCGGGAGACGGCCTCGCCGCCGGCGGCTCTCCCGTTCCCCGGACCAAATTATCAAGGTCAGGCTCCTGAGTAAAAACGAAGAACCGCACCTTTGCGGTGATCTCGGGCCGTAGTCCGGACTCATCCAACCCCACCGAAGCGCGAAACGTTGTGTAGCCCTTGCCGCCGACGTGGTAGACAAGCTGCGCGGGCAGGGGCGCGACCAGCGCATCCCGCGAGGGCCTGTCCTTCACCCGTATGGGCTCGACGGCCGCGCCTGCCGGGAGCGGAAGATCCTGTAGCTTTGCCGGACCGTGCGGCCCGGCGAACTCCGCGTCCATCCACCCGGCCCGAACCCGCGGGGGGTCGTACGATCCGAAATCCGAGACCACCAGCCACACCTTCTCCGCTCCGGTGATATCGGCCTCAATGCCGGCCATTTCGCGGATCTGGCCGCTGTCAGCGGCGTTCCTGGAAGGCGGACGGTAAGTTCCCGCCAGCCTCTTTGCACCGCGCCGCAAGTGAGACCTCAGTTCCCCGCCGTTCACCAATTCCAAAGCCTGCAGCATGGTGGCGCTGGTGCCGCGCCCGGTCACCACCTGAGACCGGTCCGGCCGGCCCAGCGCACGGGTCAGCGCGTCGGACCGGAACCGCCAGCTTCGCGAGTAGGGTGCGGGCTTGCCTGTACGGTCGTCGAACATCTTCCACTCGCCCGTGATAGCGGAAAGGGCGTCGGTGAACTGCTCCGCGGTGAGCCGCCGGTAAGCAGGTCCGCGGAAAACATACTCGCTGTCCGCGCTCGCGGCTGCTGCCTGGCGGACAGCTTCGCGTTGATAGGTTCGCGAGGTAAGGATCCGGCGCAGCAGATGTTGGAGATCGTACCCGTGCTCCACAAAGTCGGACGCAAGCCAGTCGAGCAGACCGGCGTCCCAAGCGGGGGCTTCCAGATCGTCGGCTGGCTCGACGATTCCCCTCCCGAACAGCAGCCTCCAGTAGCGATTCACGATCGTGCGCGGAAACCGTCCGTTTTCCCGGGACGTGAACATTCGGGCCACTTGCGCCCGCCGCTCCGGCAGCGTGGACGCGGGCGCTTCGTGCAGTTCCGGGAACGGGAACACTGGTGCTGCTTTCACGCCGGTCTTCACTTCGCAGCGTACGACCTCGACCGGATCAGCCGAAAAGAATGCGGCGAGTCCGAACGTCTCCGAGAGCTTCCACCGGCTCACGAAGCTGTCGTGACAGGAAGCGCACTTGAGATTCGCGCCGAGAAACACCTGCGCGCTGTTCTGTGCCGCCTGCAACGGGGGCGTCTGGCTGCTGCTCACGTCACCGCCCCAGTTCACGCCGGCGAGAAATCCAACCGGAGCGTTTTCGCCCTTTGGATCCAGCAGCGACTGGACCATCCCGTCGTAGGCCATGTTGCTCTTCAACGCCTCGATCAGCCACCCAGTGATCCAGGTACGCTTTTCGCCCGGGAACGCGACGCCATCCTCGTTGCGAAGCAGGTCGTTCCAGAAGCTCATCCAATGCTCGGCATAGGCCTGGCGCCGGCCCAGCAGAACCTCGATGAGGTTCCGCCGCTTCTCCGGATTCTTGTCCGCGAGGAAGCGGTCAAGCTCGTCCGGATCGAGGGGCAACCCTGTGACGTCGAAAGAGACGCGCCGCGCAAAGACAGCATCGGTCACGGCCGGCGGCGCCGGAATCCGGTGCTTCCGCCAGTAGCGCTCGACGAAGGCATCGACCGGGTTCGCGTGCGTGCCCTCCGGTACAGCCGGACGGCGGAGCTTGATCCGCGTGTCCAACACCGGAGGCGGCCCAGCGGTTTCCCAGACGGCCCCAGCGTCGATCCAGTCCCGGAGCGTCGCGACCTCCGTGTCTGTCAGTGGCGCGGCACCGAGTGGCATTCGCGGAGCCTGTACGGAAATCCGCCGGACGAGCAGGCTTTCCGAGCCGGAGCCCGGCTTCACCGCCGGACCGTTGACGCCGCCTTTCAAGAGACCGGAGCGCGTCAGCACGGAGAGCCCTGCTTGTGGCTTCTCACCCGAATGGCATCCGGCGCAGTGCGCGTGGAGGACCGGTTGGACATCGCGCGCGAAGTCCACCTTCGGAGCCGCGGTCAGCGATGCGGCGAATGCCGTTATCAATAGACACGCCGGGACCCTCACTCTGGCATTATATTGTCAAAATCCGCCGCACCGCGACGTTCCAATCCGGTGAAATAATGTGGTCATGGCGGCTACGGCGGTTCAGCCAATGGTGAGCCTGCCACCTGGCGGGCTGTTCCGCCTCTCGGTGGCGCGATACAAGGCGATGCTCGACGCGGGGATCATCAGCGAGGCCGATCGCCTGGAACTGCAAATCTTCCGCCGCCGGATCGAGCAAGCCTTGCCGACGGGCTGGTTCGCCGTAACCGAGGCTCCGCTCGAAACCGCTGACAACGTCCCTGAGCCGGATCTGGCCGTCGTCCGTGGCCGGATGGAAGACCTGGCAGGGCAGGACCTGCTCCAGGCGGCCGATGTCCCGTTGGTAGTCGAGGCCGCTGACGCCAGCCTCGATCAGGATCGCGGAACCAAGCGCGACACCTACGCCTCCGCGGGTATCCCCAACTACTGGATCGCGAACATCCGGGGGCGGTGTGTTGAGGCCTTTTCGAACCCAGTGAACGGAAGGTACACGGTCGAGCGTGTGTATGCCGCGGGCGAAACGATTGAAGCCAGCCTGTCCGCGGATACCACTCTACGAATCGAGATCGCCTTTTGAGCCGCTGCCGGTTCGGCACGATCCGCCGAACCACGGGCTCGGCCAATCAGTTCCAGCGACGGCTCAGAACCGGAACTTCAACCCCATCTGCATCGTCCGTCCCGCTCCTGCTCCCGTGATCTGTCCGAACCGGGGATTGGCAAGCTGCGCGATCGGATTCGAGAAGTTCACCTGGTTGAAGATGTTGAACATCTCAGCCCGCAGTTGGAACGACATCTCCTCGCGGACCGCGAAATCCTTGAGGATCGCGAAGTCCGTGGTCACGTTCGCCGGACCCGAGAACAGTCCGCGCGCCGAAGTCCCGTAGCGTCCAAGCGCCGGAAGCTGGAAGGCGCCCGTGTTGAAGAAGCGGGTGATCCTGTCGGCGCGCGATATGTGCTGGCGCGTGACGTCGCCGGACACGATGTCCGGATGATGCGAGCCCGAGCATCCTGTGCCGTCGAGGGCGCGATTCTGGCCGTTGGTCGGCGTCACAGGTGCGCCGCTTTGAATGGTCGAAATGCCGGAGAGATTCCAGCCGCCGAACAGACGTCCGATCAGGCTCTTCTGGCCGCCGGGGACGGGCGGAGCCCAAACACCGGAGAAAACGAAGTTGTGGCGGCGGTCCCAATCGGCGCGGCCCCGCGAAGCGCGCGTGTCGAACGGATTGGCGACGCAGCCGCCGAGCGTCACAGTGGAACTGGTGTCGAGCGCTTTCGACAAAACGTACGACGAGTTGAATTGGAAGCCCTTCGAAAAGCGCTTGTTCACTTCGGCCTGAAAGGAGTGGAACGCGCTCGTGAAGGCGTTGTCGAGGTTGAAGCCTTCTGGTCCATAGGTGCCCGGCACGAACGGGACCCGCGATGGCGCGTTCGCCTCGGTCGACAGCGGCCTGCCCTGCGCGTCATTGCCCAGAATGAACGGAGCCGCGTTGAACGGACGGTAAGCGAGCAGCTTGGTTCCCGTCTTCGCGATATAGGCGACGTTGAGGGCGTACTCGCGGCCGAGCTGGCGCGAGACGGAGAAGTTCCACTCCTGCGCGTAGGTAGTGCGGAGCCCGTTCGGACCGATCGCGCTCCACAGTCCGTTGATCGGGAAGACGAACTGGAACGCAGCCGGATCGATGAACGCAGGCGGCGCCGTACGGCCGATGCTTGCGAACGGGTTCGAGAGCTGGCCGCCAATGAACGTCTGGCGGCCGCCTACGAACGGCGGATTCTCCTGCGCGATCGTGTCGGTATTGAACGTGTCGTAGAACAGCCCATAGGCGCCTCGTACCGACGTCTTGCCGTTTCCGAACACGTCCCAGGCGAATCCGAACCGCGGCGCGAAGTTGTTCATGTCGGTATTCATCAGGCCGCGCGGCAGGTCGCCGGCGAACAGCATTCCCGGCGGGGCGTTCGGGATCTTCTTCGAGCGTACGCTCACGTCGGGAACCACCGTGTTGATGCGATCGAGCTTGTCGACCCATGGCGTCGGCAGCTCGTATCGCAGGCCGAGGTTGAGCGTGAGCCGCGGATTCACCTTCCAATCGTCTTGCGCGTAGGCCGCGGTGAACGTGTTGCCGCCATCGTTCACGCGGACCCCGTTGGTCACGCCGAGCGTCGCGTAGGCTCCGAGAAGGAAGTCGGCCATCGAATCGCCCCGGGTCGCGGTGCCAGCGCCGGTGCGTTGTCCGTTGAAGGCAAACACCGGAGGCCCGAGGAAGCTCTGGAAGAATCCGAGATCCATGTGTTCGAAGCCGAACTTGAATGTGTGCCGGTGGCGGATCCAGCTCAGGTTTTCCTGGAATTGGTAAACGTTCGAAACGAACTTCACCGGCCCACCCGAGTTGAGGTTGAAGCGGCCCGTGATCTGGAATTGAGGCGAGCCGCCGTCGGTGTACTGCGGCATGGCACTGATCCCGAGGTCTCCGGGCAGGCGCGAGACGCTCGGTGTGGTCAGCGAATAGGACCGTGTGTAGCCAAGCGTCACCTGGTTGAGCAGATTGGCGCCGAGCGTCCAGGTGTGGTTGAGCCCCGCATTCTGGAAGCGCGGACGCTGCGTCTGTCCGGTCCAGCCGGCAAGGGTCGATCCGTAGCCGAGCACCGGATTCGACACCGAGTTCTGGTTCAGGTAGTAGTGCGCGAACAGCGTCTGGCGCGAGTTGATGATGTAGTCCGAACGGATCATGAACAGTTCGGAGTTGCGGGGGTTCGGACCCACGGCCTGCACGAATCCGCCATCGACGAGAGGCACGAATTCGAGCAGCCGCCGCGCCGTGGGATCGATGCGCGACGTGGGAATCCGGTTGCCCGCGAAAGGCGTGTTGTTGGCCGGGTCGACGAGTTGCTTGCCCGGGAGCAGCCCCGAGAAATCGCCTGCCGATTCGGCGCGGGTGGTGGGAAACGCGTTGGTGGTCGCGGCCTGCCTGCGGTCACGAAGCAACTCGAATGTTCCAAACACGAACAGCTTGTTACGTTTGATGGGTCCGCCGGCCGCGGCGCCGAACTGATTCTGGATCAATTGCGGACGGAAGGTCTGGAAGAAGCTGCGCGCGTTGAGATTGTCGTTGCGGTGGAACTCCCACGCGGCGCCGTGAAGCTGATTGGTGCCCTGCCGGCTGACGATCGTGATGTTCGCGCCCGGGTTCCGGCCGCTCTCGGCGGAGAAGTTGCTCGTCTGGATCTTGAACTCCTGCACGGCGTCCGGCGGCGGAGCATTGAGTCCGGTGTTGCGCGACGGGTTGTTAAAGTAGGTGCCGTTGAAGCGGTTGTAATTCTGATTGCCGCGCGCGCCGTTGACGTTCATCCGCGGACCCGAGCGCGTGTCGCCGAGATCGGTGTTGTCAGGCGCCACGACGCCCAGGACGCCCGGAAGCGTGGCCGCCAGGCGGAAGACGTTGCGGCCGTTGACCGGCAGATCCATCAGCCGCTTGCCGTCGATCACCGCGGACGTCTCCGAAGAGCGCGTGTCAACGAGCGCCGCGGCTCCGGTCACCTCCACCGATTCCGCAACCGTGCCGACCTCCAGCGTCACGTCGCTGCGAAGATTCTGGTCCACTTCGAGCACGAGTCCGGTATTGCGGACCCGCTTGAAGCCGGGAGATTCCGCGCTGAGGGTGTAGACGCCGGAGACGAGTCCGAGGATCTGGTACGCGCCCGTCGCGTCGCTGACCGTATCGCGGACCGCGCCGGTCCGCTGGTCGGTGAGCGTGAGTTTCGCATTGGCGACCATCGCGCCGGATGGATCACGCACGAAGCCGCTGACAGTTCCGCGATTCTGCGCGAGCAATGCCGGTCCGAGCAGCGCGCCGAAGAAAAGAATAGATGAGGCCCTGAAGCCGGTCATGTGACAACTCCTTGCAAGCGCACGTGGCTGTTTGTGACTACGGCCCGATTATATCGAGTCCCCGCGCCTGCAGGGAGGCCCTTAGCGCTCAACGCTGAGTGGCGTGGAGACCACGCAGCCCCGGTGGTTGCGCCACTCAGTACTTGCCGCAGGGTGACGGCTCGGCGGACCGATTGATAGGCGTCGGGAACGAACCAACGGTCCGATTGCGCCTGCCGCCCCGGCGGTCACCCATGTTTGGCAGTAGATCCCCGCCGAGTCCAGCCGCCGGAGCATCGCCTTCGGCAAACGAGTCTCGTCGTCTTGTGTCATTGGCGCATGTCCCGTGATCCCGCGTGTCGGATGGGAGATGTACTTCCGCGGTTCCTCGACGGAGATCGCAAGATTGTCGCGTGCACGATCCCGGCCGCTGCCGCATCGAGTGATCTCAGCAGGCTTGCGCGGTTCATCCCAGCGGAGCTCGGATTGCGTCAGCGAGCTGGCCGTCTTCCAACTGGTCCTGTCTGGGAACTTGCCAGCGATGGGCCGAATGTAGAAGCGCGCGTGCCGGTAGTCGGCGTCGTTCGCCATCCACTTCATACGTTGCGTGGATTGATGGCGTAGATCGATCGCGATTGGAGTCATGGCGTTTTCCTTTCTGTTTCAATCGGAGCGATCGGATGAGGATGCGGCAGGGCCAGTGCTTTGAGTGGTATTCAAGCCTCTCTCGCTTGGGCCGCACAACCGCAGCTACAATGGGGACAGGAGCGCACATGGAAGTCAACTTGCCAGCCGACTTGACGCAGCAACTACAGACCGAAGTTGCGGCGGGCCGCTATCCCAGCGCCAGCACGCTGATCGAGCAAGCTCTCCGCCGCTTCTTGACAGAGCAGCAACGTGGCACGGAAGGGCTGGAAGCGCTACGCCGTATTGGTCAAGCCGTGGATGACGCCGGGCTGTACGAGCGCGTCGTTCTGCCTGACCACCAATGACGGGTCCGCCGCCGGTACTCCTCGACGCATGCGTCCTGGTCAACTTCTCGCTCTGTGACACATTGCTGCGCCTGGCGGAGCCACCACGGCTATACGAGCCCAGGTGGAGCCAGCAGATCATCGCCGAAACCACTCGCGCCCTCGAAGCCAAGCTGAATTGGCCGCGCAATCTCGTGGCCCACTTCGAATCCGAGTTGCGCACACATTTCGTGGACGCCTGGGTCGAGGGCTACGGCCACCTGATCGCCTCGGTCGGCAACGAGCCGAAGGACCGGCATGTCCTTGCAGCCGCGGTGCATTCGAGCACGCCAGTGATTGTCACGTTTAACCTGCGCCACTCAGAGAGGAGCATCTGCTTCCGTGGGGGATCACTGCTGTGCACCCGGACCGATTCCTGGTCTCTTTGCATGCGCAGGAGCCAGAGCTTGTCCGCGAGAAAATACAACAGCAAGCGGAGGACCGGCACCGTTCGTTAGTCCAACTCGCTGAGATCCTTCGAACGGCAGTGCCCGAATTCGCGCGTGTGATCTCTCCGCTCCGGAGATGAGTGCCGCCGTCGCCGCCTCCACAGTGGTCCGTCCGATAGCCGGATCCGCGGCGAAGCCCACATTAACCCGGCGGCGGTGAATGCAATCGACCAAACCGTCCGCCGGCACCACTTGGTTCGAGATTGCCTTTACGCCGCCTTCCGGACCTCGCCCAGCCGCCTCGGCTTCCGCCTGTTCAACTCCGTGACCCGCTCCGCTGCGAGCCCCGCATCAGCGGTCCCCATCCGCACCGCCCATATCGGATTGCGCATGCTCAAGCTCTGCGCAGCCCGGGTAATGTAGGACGCCGGACCGATCATGGGCTGCCGCTCATCCGGAACGGTGGCTGCAGGTGCCTGAGCAGGCGCCTTGGCGACGGCCAGCGCGGGCATCAACTCCTGCCGCTCGACGATCATCCACGCCGCCGTGGACATGATCAGGTAGTAGTAGAAATCGTAGTCCGTGCGCGAGGCGAACAGACTGCACACCGCGAATGCGATCAACGCCCCCTGCAGGCATCTCGGATAGGGCTCCTTCTCCGGAGCCACTTTGCGCATACGCCGGGCCGACCTGCCCAGCCACCAGATTGCGCCGAACAGTTGTCCGCACAGGATCAGGAACGCGCCCGTGCCCGAGTCCACCGCCATTTGCAGATAGTTGTTGTGGACCACGTGGCCCTGCTGGTTGTGCCGTCCCAAATACTTGTCGCTGAGGATCGCCCAATTCGTGGTCCCGAATCCGACGCCGAGGGCCGGGTAGTCCTTCCACATCTTGACTGCCGCCCGTGCGTAACCGATGCGCAGGTTGGCGGAGCCCTCCGCCTCGGGATTCTCGAGAGTTTTCATCCGCTTGGTGAAGCTGTCGCGGACCAGGTAGACCGCGGGCAGGCTCATGACCAGAGCCACCACCGCCATCGCGAACTTGTGCTTGGATCCCCATGACATGAAGATGAACACCACTCCCAGGGTCAGCGCGGCCGCCCGTGAGTGGCTCATGACGATGGCGACCACGGTGGTGAACGCGGCCACCGCCAGGGCGTGCTTCTGCCATTGCTTGTCCACCAGGGCGCGCGCGAACCACAGCATCGGGAGCGCCATCACCAGCGCCATCGCGAGCGTGTTGTTGTCGCCCATGAATCCGCCCAGGCCGGTTACGATATGGACACCGCCGCTGCGCAGCCCGAAGAGCCCGAACTTGAATCCCAGTACTCCGAGCGAGATCACCATCGTGAACAGCAGCCAGCGGAAGTGCTTCTCCGTCTGGATGAACAGCGGAATCAGCAGGCAGATGATCAGGATCCTGGCGAACTTGAGGTACTCGGCCCAGGCGATGTCCGCACGGGGAGCCACGTAGACGGACAGGAGCATCGGTATCTGCAGCAGGGCGAGTGACCAGGCGAAGGGATTCTTCAGCCAGCCGCCAGCATTGGGCAGGAACCGCCAGGCGCCGAACAGCGTCACCAGGGCAAGCAGAAGCGAGTAAGGTTGTTGCCCCTCGGACCATGCCAAGACGTCCGGCCGCATGAGTGAGTACCACATGTAGCCGAGGAGCGCGAAAATGGGATTGATCAACCCGCCCAGGCAGAATCCGAGGGAAGACAGATGGAGCAGAGCGATGCGCATGGTGGTCCACCCAAAGAGTACGGGCTAGGGATGGTTGGCTAAAGAACCGGCAGGACCATTTTCTGTCTAGGACCAAAGGACGGTGCCCCCATCGGGGGTCCTGGAACCGCGGTTTCAGTGGGGTGAGGTAAGCTATCTGGTGGAAACCGAATGTCGATTCCGAAGCCGCTATTCGTTTGCCTGAGCGTGGCCGTGCTGCGCGCCGAGCCCGATTTCGTGCGGCAGATCCTGCCGGTCCTCGAGCGTTCCTGCCACCAATGCCACGGCGTCAAGGCCCAGATGGGCGGACTGCGGCTGGACGGCCGCGCAGCCGCGTTCAAGGGCGGCGTGTCGGGATCGCCGGTGCGGCCTGGGAAAGCGGCGGACAGCCTGCTCTACCAGCGGATCGCCGGTACCAGCGAACAGGCCCGCATGCCGATGGGGGCCAAGCCGCTGGCAGCCGGGGAGATCGCGCTCATCCGCGAATGGATCGACTCGGGCGCCGTGTGGCCCGAATCAGCGTCTGGCGTGGCAGCGGGAGAGGCGAGGAAGCATTGGGCGTTTGTCACACCGGTGAAGCCGCCGGTTCCTCCAGCCAAGTCCAAGTGGGCGGCCAATCCGGTGGATCGCTTCGTTCTCACGAAGCTCGCCGCGGAGGGAGTCAACCCGTCGCCCGAGGCCGGCAAGGTCACGCTGCTGCGGAGGCTGAGCCTCGATCTCACCGGACTTCCGCCCACGCCCGCCGAAGTCGACGCATTTCTGCGCGACAAGAGCGGCAAAGCGTATCAGAAACAGGTCGAGCGGCTGCTTTCCTCGCAACATTACGGCGAGCGGTGGGCACGCCACTGGCTCGACGCCGCGCGCTACGCCGACTCCGACGGATTCGAAAAGGACAAGCCGCGCTCGGTCTGGTTCTATCGTGACTGGGTGGTGGCGGCCCACAACCGCGACCTCCCCTACAACCAGTTCCTCATTGAGCAGCTCGCGGGCGACCTGTTGCCCGGCGCGACTCAGGATCAGCGCGTCGCCACCGGATTCCTGCGCAACTCGATGATCAATGAGGAGGGCGGCATCGATCCCGAGCAGTTCCGCATGGAGGCGATGTTTGACCGCATGGACGCGGTCGGCAAAGCGATGCTCGGCGTCACGATCCAATGCGCGCAGTGCCACAACCACAAGTACGACCCGATCACGCAGGAAGAGTACTACAAGCTGTTCGCCTATCTAAACAACTCGCACGAGGCGAACACCGCGGTGTACACGCCCGCGGAGCAGCAGAAGCGGGCCAGCCTGTTCCAACAGATCCGCGAGATCGAGGCGGACCTGCAGCACAAGAGTCCGGACTGGCGCGATCGGATGGCCGCGTGGGAGAAGCAGGCCAAGGCGGGCCAGCCGGTGTGGCACGTGGTCCGTCCGGATGTGGACGACATCTCGACCGGCGGACAAAAGTACTTGCCCCAAGCCGACGGATCGTTCCTTGCCGCCGGATACGCGCCCACCAAGCACCGCGCCCAGTTCACCACCCAGACGGAACTATCACGGGTGACCGGATTCCGGCTCGAGCTGCTGAATGACCCGAATCTGCCGCTGGGCGGACCGGGCCGGTCCATTCGCGGCACCGGTGCGCTGACCGAGTTCGAAGTCGAGCTGGGATCGCGCAAGGAAGGCGACAAGCCGGTGAAGGTGAAGATCGCGCGGGCGAGCGCCGACGTGAATCCGCCGGAAACGCCACTCGATACCATCTACTACGACAAGACCGACAAGAAGCGCGTCACCGGAGCGATCGGGTTCGCTATCGACGGCAAGGACGAGACGGCCTGGAGCTGGGACATTGGTCCGTACCGCCGGAATCAGCCGCGTAAAGCGGTGTTCGTCGCGGCCGAGCCCGTGACGCCCGTCGAGAACGGGACCATCGTGTTCTACCTGAGCCAGAAGCATGGCGGCTGGAACAGCGACGACAACCAAAACAACAATCTCGGCCGGATGCGGCTGTCGGTGACGGATTCGCCGGATCCAGTGGCCGACCCGCTGCCCGCCGCGGTTCGCGAGATCATCACGAATGTCGCGGACGAGCGGCGCACGCCAGAACAGGTTCAGGCGGTGTTCAGCTATTTCCGGACCACGGTTCCGGAGTGGAACGAGGCCAATGCGCGGATCGAGGCGCTGTGGAAGGAGCATCCTGAGGGATCGGCGCAACTGGTGTTGAATGAGCGCGGCGAGACGCGGTCGACCAGCGTCCTCATGCGGGGCGACTTCCTGAAGCCGCTGCGTCCGGTACAGCCCGGCACTCCGGCGTTCCTGCACGCGATGCCCGCGGCGTTGGCGAATGCCGAGCCGAACCGCTTAACCTTCGCCCGCTGGCTGACGGACCGCAACTCGCCGACCGTCGCGCGCGCGCTGGTGAATCGCGTGTGGCAGACCTATTTCGGCGCCGGACTCGTGGCGAGCAGTGAGGATCTTGGGAAGCAAAGCGATGCCCCTTCGCATCCGGAGCTGCTCGACTGGCTGGCAGTCGAGTTCATGGAGAAGGGTTGGAGCCTCAAGAATCTGCACCGGACCATCGTCAACTCGGCCACCTACCGGCAGTCGAGCGCGGTGACACCGGATCTGCTGGCGAAGGATCCCTACAACCGGCTGCTGGCGCGTGGTCCGCGGCTTCGTGTGGAAGCGGAAATCGTGCGCGACATCGCGCTCGCCGCGAGTGGACTGCTGAATCCGGCGATCGGTGGTCCGCCGGTCTATCCGCCCGCGCCCGAGTTTCTGTTCCTGCCGCCGGCCAGCTACGGACCTAAGGTTTGGAAGGAAGAAAAGGGCGACGGACGCTACCGCCGCGCGCTGTACACGTTCCGGTTCCGGTCGGTTCCGTATCCGATGCTGCAAACCTTCGACGCGCCGAACGGGGATTTTTCCTGTGTGCGGCGGCCGAGGTCGAACACGCCGCTGCAGGCGCTGACGACGCTCAACGAGCCGCTGTTCCTGGATGCCGCCCGCGCGCTGGCGGCGAAGACGTTGCGTGAGGGCGGCAAGACGGATTCCGAGCGGCTGGCCTACGCCTTCCGCCGTTGCGTGTCACGGATGCCTGAGACGCAAGAGAAGGATCAGATGCTCACGCTGCTCGCCCGGCAGCAGCAGCGGTTCACCGCCTCGGCGGACCAGGCGAAGGAGCTCGCTGGGGATGCCGCCGGGCTGCCACAGGATCAGCTCGCGGCCTGGACCGTCGTGTCGCGCGTGCTGTTGAATCTGGACGAGACCATCACAAAGGAGTAAGCGCATGGATCCCAAACAGATCACCCGCCGCTGGTTCTTCCAGGAATGCGGGGTCGGACTTGGCGCCGCCGCGTTTCATTCGCTGATGGCGGCGGGGACGAATCCGTTGGCGCCGAAGAAGCCGCATCACGACGCCAAGGCGAAGTCCGTGATCTTCCTGTTCATGGCCGGCGCGCCGAGCCACCTGGAGCTGTTCGACTACAAGCCACAGCTCGCCAAGTTCGACGGAACGCTGCCGCCACCGGATCTGCTCAAGGGATATCGCGCGGCTTTCATCAATCCGAACTCGAAGCTGCTCGGGCCGAAGTTCAAGTTCGCGCGCCATGGCGCGTCGGGCGCGGAGATTTCGGAGCTGTTGCCGCACACCGCCGGGATCGTTGATGACATCGCGATCGTGAAGTCGCTGGTGACCGACGCGTTCAACCACGCGCCGGGGCAGTTGCTGATGAACACCGGGACGCAGCAGTTCGGGCGGCCGAGCTTCGGGGCCTGGGTCACGTATGGACTCGGCGCGGAAACCGAGGATCTGCCCGCCTTCGTCGTGTTCAGCTCGGGGAAGAAGGGCCCGTCGGGAGGCAACTCCTGCTGGGGATCGGGATTCCTGCCCACCGTGTATCAGGGCGTGCAGTTCCGCGGATCCGGGGATCCGGTGCTGTACCTGTCCAACCCCAAGGGAGTGGATGAGCAGGTGCAGAAGGAATCGCTCGATGCGATCCGCGCGATGAATCAGCGGCGCCTGGATGTGACCGGCGACCCGGAGATCGCCACGCGGATCAACTCGTTCGAGATGGCGTTCCGGATGCAGTCGAGCGCGCCCGAGTTGATGGACCTGTCGAAGGAGTCCAAGGCGACGCTTGAGATGTACGGCGCGGAGCCGGGCAAGCCGTCGTACGCGGCCAACTGCCTGCTGGCGCGGCGGCTGGTGGAACGCGGAGTCCGGTTCGTGCAGCTCTACCACGAGGCGTGGGACCAACATGGGAATCTCGTGAAGGATCTGGCGAAGAACTGCCAGGACACGGACCGCGCGTCCGCCGCGCTGGTCAAGGATCTCAAGCAGCGCGGACTGCTGGATCAGACGATGGTGGTCTGGGGCGGCGAGTTTGGGCGCACGCCGATGGTGCAGGGCGGGAGCGACGGACGCGACCATCATCCGAACGCGTTCACCATGTGGTTTGCGGGCGGGGGCGTGAAGCCCGGGCTGGTCATGGGAGAGACGGACGATCTCGGATTCAACGCTGTGAAGGACAAGGTCCACGTGCATGACCTGCACGCGACGCTGCTGCACCTGCTCGGGTTCGAGCACACGCGGTTGACCTATCGGTTCCAGGGGCGGGACTACCGCCTGACTGATGTCCACGGGAATCTGGTGAAAGGGATGCTGGCCTAGCGGATGAAGTTGAGCGGTTGGAAACTGGCCGTATCCGTGCTCGCTGCCCTGATCCTGGCGGGCGAGATTTACGGACCGGCAATGGCCGGAGTGTTCGTACTGGACGACCTGTATCTGCCGTTCGCCCACGCGAACGCAAGCACCATGCCCGTGGGCGCATGGCTGGCGGGACAGCGCCCCGTGCTGATGTTGAGCTACTGGATCAACTACGGCATGTCGGGGGTCAATCCGTCCGCTTACCACTGGACCAATGTCCTGCTGCACGTGGTCAATGCCGGGTTCGTGTTTGCGATTCTCCGCCGGCTCACCCGGAACGAATTGATCTCCGCCCTGGCGGCGGGAATTTTCCTGGTGCACCCGATCCAGACCGAGGCGGTGGCGTATGTCGCGGGCCGGTCGGACGTGTTGAGCGCGCTGTTTTCGCTGGCCGCCTACCTGATGTTTCTGCGGATCCGCGAGGCGGGCGCCACGTGGGCGGGAATCGCGCCGGTGGCAGTCCTGTTCGTGTGCGCCGTGCTCTGCAAGGAGCAGGCCGCCGTACTGCCTGGGGCCTTGCTGCTGACGGACTTCTGGCTGGGCGGCATCGCGGCGGTCCGTGTGAACGCACGGCTGCACGGCCTGTTCGTGGTTCTGGGCGCGGCGGGTGGTGCGTTTGTCGCATGGCGGCTGTCATTGGCCGACACAGCCGGGCTGGGTCTCGCGGGCCTGGGTCCAATGGACTACTTTTTCACGCAGTGCCGCGTGGTATGGCACTACCTCAAGCTCGTGGTGCTGCCCCTTGGCTTGAATATTGACACCGACTTCGCGATCTCACGGTCGCTGTTTGACCAAGGCTCGATCATCGGACTCGTTGCGATTCTGGCGCTCATCGCTGGAGCCTGGCGGATCCGGCCGAAGCATCCGCTGGTGGGACTCGGCCTGCTGCTGTTTCTGTTGTGGCTGGTGCCGACCTCGTCATTCATGCCGATCCGCGACGTCGTGGCCGAGCGCCGCGTCTACCTTCCGCTGGCCGGACTGCTGCTGGCCGCCGCCGGATACCTGGCCCGTTCGGCGGTATCGAAGGAAGTCCTGTTGGCGGGCGGAGGCGTGGCGATGCTGGTTCTCTCGGTGCTCACTTATGGGCGCGCGGAGGCCTTGTGCGAACCGGAGACATCCTTGACAAGTGTGCCGGTGGGCGGTTGACACAAACGAAGGGTAACCGGGGGACAGCGGTTAAGCTGGGGGATGCCCTGGCGAGAGGTGAGCCGCATG
>Ga0194132_10002658_pt1 | contig 33042 bp, 26 predicted proteins | sample TA2KigOf80mmetaG_FD_148612 | JGI IMG/M metagenome (GOLD analysis project Ga0194132, IMG submission 148612) | Freshwater microbial communities from Lake Tanganyika, Tanzania - TA2015054 Kigoma Offshore 80m | ecosystem: Environmental > Aquatic > Freshwater > Lake | place: Tanzania: Lake... | reverse complement strand
CCTCAGTGTGCTTTTCTCTCATCGGCGTATCCTTTCCTGCCTGCGCCAACAGGCAGCCTTTCGTTTTTAGATTCGCGAAAGGGTACGCCTACCTATTTCCTATTTCCACACGCTTTGATCATAGCTCCCGATTCGGTCTACCAAAATCTTTACTTGATCCAGCGCCACAACCCGACCTTTGTCGCGGTATTCGGCGCCGATCATATCTATCGCATGGATATTCGCCAGATGATCAGCGCGCACAAGCACAATTTTGCCGACGTCACGGTGGCAGCGCTGCTGGTGCGCATCGAAGAAGCCTCCCAGTTCGGCGTCATGGAAGTCGACGCCGATTGGCGCATCGTTGGCTTTGAAGAAAAGCCGCGCTGCCCGAAGCCGATACCCGGTGAGCCGGAATATGCGCTGGTGTCGATGGGCAACTATCTTTTTAGCAGCAATGTGCTGGTCCAAGCTTTGAGCAGCGATGCCAATGACGCGCAGAGCCGCCACGACTTCGGGCGCGATCTGATTCCGGCGTTGGTCCGGGAAAAACGCGCGTTTGCCTATGACTTTCGCAAAAACAATCTGCCGTTTCGCTTCAAGGGCGAGGAGCATAGCTATTGGCGCGATCTCGGACCCCTCGAGTCCTATTATGAAGCCAACATGGATCTCTGCTCGGTCGATCCGGAGTTCAATCTCTACAATCGCAATTGGCCCTTGCGCACAGTGGGCTACGGCGATCCGCCGGCCAAGTTCGTCTTTGCCGACGAACAGCGGCGCGGCGCCGCGCTGGACTCGATCGTCGCCGAAGGCACGATCATCAGCGGCAGCACCGTGCGCCATTGTGTGATCGGCCGCAACGTGCGCATTCACAGCTACAGCGAGGTCGAAGATTCGGTGATCATGGACTGGACCGAGATCGGCCGCAATTGCAAGATCCGCCGCGCCATCATCGACAAAGGCAATACCATCCCGGCCGGCACGGCGATCGGTTAGGATGTCGAGCAAGATCGCCAGCGCGGCTACTTCGTGTCGGAGGGCGGCATCGTCGTGGTGGCGCAAGGCGAGCGGAAAACCAACTGGGTCATGTAGCCGTGGCTGCGCCTGCAGCGCAGCCACGGCATCTCAGATTTCAAATTTCACATTTCAGAGTCTCGGAGTCTTGCTATTTGAGATTTGAAATCTGAAATTTGAGATGCCGAGCGAAGCGAGGACGTGAGATTCCGAAGCAACGCGAGGACCCAGCGAGGACATGCGTTACATCTGCATTCACGGCCATTTCTACCAACCACCGCGGGAAAATCCCTGGCTGGAGGCCATTGAGCTGCAGGACTCGGCCTATCCCTATCACGATTGGAATGAGCGCATCACCGCTGAATGTTACGCGCCCAATTCGGTGTCGCGCATTCTGGACGGTCAGAACCAAATCGTTCAGTTGATCAACAATTACGCCAAGATTAGCTTCAATTTCGGGCCGACGTTGTTGTCGTGGCTGGAGGCGAGAGCACCGGATGTCTACGCCGCTATCTTGCAGGCGGACCGTGACAGTCAAAAGAACTATTCGGGCCATGGCTCGGCGCTGGCGCAGGTTTACAATCACATCATTATGCCGCTGGCCAATCGGCGCGACCGCTATACCCAAGTACGCTGGGGCCTGCGTGATTTTGAGTCCCGCTTCAAACGCCAGGCCGAAGGTATGTGGCTGGCGGAAACTGCGGTCGATGTCGAAAGTCTAGAAATCCTCGCCGAGTGCGGCGTTAAATTCACAATTCTGGCGCCGCATCAGGCGGCGCGGGCGCGCCGGATCGGCAATGAAGCTTGGCGCGACGTGAGTGGCGGTCAGATCGATCCGACGCGGCCGTACTGGCAGCGGTTGCCCTCGGGTCGTTCGATTGCGATTTTCTTCTACGACGGGCCGATTTCACGCGCGGTTGCCTTTGAAGGTATTCTCTCCGCCGGGGAACGTTTTGCCGAAAGGCTGCTCGGGGCCTTTTCCGATACGCGCGAAGGGCCGCAGCTTGTGCACATCGCCACCGACGGCGAGAGCTACGGCCATCATCACCGCTTTGGCGACATGGCGCTGGCCTACGCGCTGCACCACATCGAAGCCGAGAAGCTGGCGCGTTTGACCAACTACGGCGAGTTTCTTGAGCTGTATCCGCCGCGCCACGAAGTGGAAATCATCGAGAAGACTTCCTGGAGCTGCGCCCATGGCATCGACCGTTGGTGGAGTAACTGTGGCTGTAACTCAGGCGGGCACTCGGAGTGGAATCAGGAGTGGCGCACGCCGCTGCGCGACGCGCTCGACGGGTTGCGCGACTCCATCGTCGAACCCTACGAACAGGAAGCGGCCAAACTATTAAAAGATCCGTGGGCGGCACGGGATGACTATATCAATGCGATTTTGGATCGTTCGGCCAAAACGGTGGAGGCTTTTTTCGCGCGCCATGCGCGCCGCACGCTGACGCATGGCGAGCGGAGCGCGGTGCTCAAATTGCTCGAGATGCAGCGTCAGGCGCTGCTCATGTACACGAGCTGCGGTTGGTTTTTCGACGAGCTGTCCGGCCTGGAAACGGTGCAGGTGATTCAGTTCGCCGCGCGCGCAGCGCAGCTCGCACAAGAACTTTTCGGCGATACCGTGGAGCGGCGCTTTCTGGCGCGCCTGGCGTTGGCCAAGAGCAATCTCGCCGAACATGAAAACGGCCGGCAAATTTACGAGAAGTTCGTGCGCCCGGCGGTGGTCGACTGGGAGCGCGTCGGCGCCCACTATGCCATCAGCTCGCTGTTTGCGACCTATCCGGACAAGACCGATATCTACTGCTACCGCGCCGAGCGCACGCGCTATCAGGTTTTCGCAGCCGGCAACGCCAGGCTCGCCGTGGGCCAGGTCACGATGATCTCAAAGATCACTGGCGGCGCCACCGAGTTGAGCTTCGGGGTATTGCACATAGGCGATCACACCGTCAACGGCGGTGTGCGAACCGCGCTTAACGATGACGTCGAGCGCTATCTTGAGCGCGAGCTTGCCGAGCCGTTTTTGCGCGCCGACTTTGCCGAGGTGATTCGCCTGATGGATCGCCGCTTCGGTGAATCCAACTATACTTTGCGCGCGCTGTTTCGCGACGAGCAGCGTACGATCTTGCAACAAATCTTGACCAGCACCTTGGACGAAGCCGAATCGCTCTATCGCCAGGTCTACGAACACCGCGCCCCGATGCTACGTTTTTTGCTCGATTTGCATATCCCGCCGCCAAAGGCGATCCACGCTGCTGCGGAGTTTGTGCTCAATCAGCAGCTGCGCCACGCGCTGGAGCAAGAGATCATCGAGATCGACAAAGTGAAGGGCGCCCTGCAGGCGGCCAAGCTGGAGCAGGTGGCGCTCGACCGTGCAACTCTCGAGTTCACCTATCGGCGCAATTTGGAGAAAATCGCCAAGCGTTTTCAACTGGAACCCTCGACGGAGAATCTGCGCGCCTTTGACAACGCGACCAGCTTGCTCACAACATTGCCCTTCGGGGTAAATCTGTGGAACGTCCAGAACCGCTTTTACCGCCTGATCGAAGCGAGCTTGCCGCGCATGCGCGAGCGCCAGCAGCGCGGCGATCCTGAAGCGGCAGCTTGGTTGCAGCGGTTCAACGCCGTCGCCGAGAAACTTGGGGTTAAGATCAACTAATCTAGGAACGCGAGGTAGATGGCTTTGCGGCGGAAGAAGCTTGGCCAACGCGGACCGCGATCAGAGCCAATTCATTGCGATCATGACCCATGAATTGCGACACCGGATCGCGATCATGCAGATGTTTATCGATTTGCTGCAAAAACATGGGGCGCTGCCTGCGGAAGTAGAGCAAGATCGGTGCATCATCGCTGGGCAGATCAATCACCTGAGCCGTTTGCTGAATGACCTCGTCGATGTCGGTCGGTTGGCCTTCGACAAACTCAAACTGCGTTTCGAGCGTGTCGAGAGCGGCGACGTTATACACGGGGCGGTGGACGCGATGCAGCCCATGTTTGCGCGCAATGAACAGCGATTGAAACTGAAACTGGCGCGCAAGGAGCACTATCTCAAAGCCGACGCCAAAGCACAGCCGCTCCTTGCTAGCGCGGACGATTCATGATGGCGGTGCGATCGATGTGAAATCCTTCCGGAGCGCAGGCACCAGGGCGGGGCGCTGGGGCGCCGGCGCAATTTGCACGTTCGCTGGAGCGTCGTGCCGGCCGAGTCGATTTTCCCACTGCCCTCACAGATCGTAAATCGGCGTGTCCAGCGCGATGTGCTTCCCTTGGGCGATGGCGCTGACAATGTCGGCGCGGCTGACGATGCCGACGACTTTGTCGCCGTTCATGACCGGCAGCCGTTTGATGGCATGGGTGGTCATGAGCTGCGCCAGCTCTTCGACTGGCGTCTCTTCGCTGACGCTGATGATTTTTTTGCTCATGATGTCACTGACTGTTTTGCCTTTTTTGGCGACGATGTCGGCCTCGGAGACGACGCCGACGATCTTGCCGTTCTTGCCGGCCACCGGCGCGCCGCTGATCTGATTTTTGATCAGCGTCATGGCGAGCGTTTTGACGGTCATCGTGGGATTCACCGTGATGATGTCGCGGGTCATGATATCTTTGGCGATCATAGCGTCCTCCTAAAGGCCCTTGTCGACGATTAATTTGGCCAAGTCGCCGACGCGGCAGCTATAGCCCCATTCATTGTCATACCAAGATAGAACCTTGGCCATTTTTCCTTCGAGCACCACCGTCGAAAGCCCATCGACGATCGAGGATGCTGCATTACCACGGAAGTCGCTGGAGACCAAGGGCTCGTCGCAGTAGGCCAAGTAGCCTTTCATCTTGCCCTCGGCGGCTTTCTTGAGGGCGCCATTGATCTCTTCCACCGTCGCGGCTTTTTTGAGGTCGACGACGAGGTCGACGACCGAGACGGTGGCCGTCGGCACGCGGAACGATAGGCCGTGCAGTTTCCCTTTCAATTCCGGCATGACCAGACCAATCGCTTTCGCGGCGCCGGTGCTGGTCGGCACGATGTTCATCGCCGCGGCGCGGGCGCGGCGCAGATCTTTGTGCGCCAAATCGAGAATCCGCTGGTCGTTGGTGTAGGCGTGGGTGGTTGTCATCAAACCGCGCTCGATGCCGAAGCTGTCGTGCAATACTTTGGCTACGGGCGCAAGACAGTTGGTGGTGCACGAGGCGTTGGAAATAATCTGATGCTTGCGCGGATCGTAGTTGTTTTCATTGACGCCAAGCACCAGCGTGATGTCTTCGTTGGTGGCCGGCGCAGTGACGATGACTTTTTTGGCGCCGGCATCCAAGTGGGCTTTAACTTGCGCCGCGTCGGTGAACACGCCGGTGGCTTCGATGACGATCTCGACGCCGAGCTGCTTCCAGGGCAGGCGCGCCGGTTCCTTTTGATTCAGCACGGCGACGTTGCGGCCGTCGATTTTCATGCTGTTGTCGCCCACTTCGACCGTGCCGGCATAACCGCCGTAGGTCGTGTCGTAGCGAAACAGATGGGCGTTGGTCTTCAGGTCGGCCAATTCGTTGATGGCGACGACGTTGAACTCTTTCTTGTAGCGCTCGATCAGTGTGCGCAGCACCAGTCTGCCGATGCGGCCGAAGCCGTTGATACCGATTTTGGTTGCCATCGATGCTCCTGTTTCTTAGAGATTGCCCCTCAGGTCTCTGGTTAAGTAGCAATAGCGATCGTAAAACTCATTGGGCGCGCAGAAATGGCTGGCCGACGAAGCTGCCTGGGCGAGCATGCGCAGCTTCTCGTCGTCGATGAAGTCCGCTTTCTCCAGGCGAATCATGTATTCGCGGGCGACCCGATAGGAAGGTGTTTCGATGTCGACTTTGCGCACCCGGGTCTTGCCGGTCTTGGGGTCTTGCAATGCGGCGAAGCTGAGATTTTCCAGCTTGCCGCCGATGATGCAAACTAAAGCACCATCGAGTTGCGCCGTGGTTGCGTTGGGGTTCAGCAAAAAATCCACGGCGCCATAGCCGAGGGTGCGGACGTATTCGCAGTCGAAGGCGATGGGCACCGCCGAGCGCAGCTCGTAGCCGATGTTTTTGTGGACGATGGCCAAACTGTTCTGGCGCGCGGCGAAGCGATGCTCCACAAGGGTTTTCAGAATATAGGCGAGATCGACTTCGGCGAGGCGCAGGTGGCCATAGGCATCGTGGGCGATACGCACGCCGTCGATGCTGCTGAGCTCTTCCGCCGGCATATGTTCGAGCAAGCCTTCGGCGATCACGGCGACGCCATCGGAGCGGTTCCACAGCGCTTTGCGCTTCAGGATCGCCCCTTCGAGAATGTCGCAAACCGTCGAGAGGTGGATCGGGCCGGGAAACTCTTCGGGGATAAGGGTCAACGTGGCGCCGGTGGCTTTGCCGATGCCGAGCGCCAAGTGGCCGGCAGCGCGGCCCATCACTACGACGAAGTACCAGCGCCCGGTGGTGCGCGAGTCTTCCATCAAGTTTTTCACCAGCTCGCTGCCAACCTGCCGCGCGGTTTCGAAACCGAAGGTCGGGATTTCGCCTGGCAGTGGCAGGTCGTTGTCGATGGTCTTCGGCACATGGCAGATACGAATTCGGCCGCCGGCGGTTTTGGCGACTTGACTGGCGGCGTACATGGTGTCGTCGCCGCCGATGGTGGCGAGATAGCCGATGCCGAGATCGTCGAGAGTTTGCACGACGCGCTTTAGATCTTCGGCTTTCTTAGTCGGGTTGGCGCGCGAGGTGTTGAGGATCGAGCCACCCTGAAAATGGATGCGCGAGACGTCATCGTGCTCCAACTCCTTCGCGTGGGTCCTATCGCCGCGCATGAGCCACTGAAAGCCATCGTAGATGCCAATGACTTTGCGCGCCCGGGTGCGCGCTTCCAGGGTCACCGCGCCGATCACGCCGTTGATGCCGGGCGCTGGGCCGCCGCCGACGAGAATGCCAAGGTGAGGATTCGGTTCGCTCATGAGTTCACCATCAAAGCTTGCGGGTTATTTCTATTAGCGATTTTCATGCCGTGCCGGTCGATAGACGCAGCGATAAACCAGCGCGACCATCCCGGCGCCGCCAAAAAGATTTCCGAGCGTCACCGGCAAGAGATTGTTCCACAAGCCCATCCACGAGAGCTGCGCCGCGCCGTCAACTGGCAATTTTGATTGTAACAAGATCCCCAGCGGGATGAAGTACATATTGGCAACGCTGTGTTCGAGGCCGGCGGCGACAAAGGCGGAGATCGGAAAGACGATGGCGAGAATTTTATCGGTAACGCTGCGGCCGGCGAGCGCTAGCCAAACCGCGAGACAAACCAAGATGTTGCAGAGAACCGCTCTGAAAAATGCCGGCCAGAACGGCAGCGCCGCTTTGGCGGCGGCAATCTTCACCGCGTTGATGCCGACCGCGTCGCCGTTCTGTTGCCATTGATTCGACAGAAAGACCAAACACGCCAAGCCCAGGGCGCCGACCAGATTGGCCAAATAGATCACCAGCCAATTGCGCAATAGCTCCGCCGTGGAAATGCGCCGGCTCGCCCACGCCATTACCAGCAAGTTGTTGCCGGTAAACAGCTCGGCGCCGGCGACGACCACCAGGATCAGCCCCAATGAAAACACCACGCCGCCAAGCACGCGGCTTGCGGCAAAGCCCAACGTCGTGTCGCTAGTCACCAGGTTAAAATAGAAAGCGCCCAGGCCGATGAAGCCGCCGGCCAACACGCCCAAAATGACCTGCTGCAACAACAGCAGGCGCGCTTTGGTGACGCCGACGTTTTCCACGCGCTCGGCGATCTCTTTGGGAGCGTAGGCGTCGAAGCCGAAGATTTCGCTCATGCTATCCGTTCAAAGCTCAAAGTGTTTTGCCCAAAGTTTGGAAACGCAAGATGGGTGCCCGCATTAGACGATTCCGCTGAAAGCCTCGGAATGCTTCAACGGGCTCAGCATGAACGGATTTTTGTTGAACGATTTCAACTCCGATTCCGTTCGTCCTGAGCCCATCGAAGGACTCCGACGGGTTTTTTACCTGAGTCGATGAGAGCGGGTCGTGCAGCGCAAATTTCTCACCGTTGCGAAATACTCCATTGATTCTTCGCGCAAATGAAAATTCTCGGGCCGCAAGGCGCCTGGACTCGGGCGCAATCCCTCGTAGGGCGGGCAAGCGCGAAATGCGCCAGGTTGGCACTAAAGCTGCGTTGTTTGTTTGCTGGTGTTTCACGGGAGGTGACAAATCATGGCAGACGAAAAAGATCGATTTGGCGACACCATGAAACTCGTGGAGCGCGCCAAGGAAGATATCTATTTCGCCGAACGGGACCGCGAAATTCTGGAAAAGCTGCGTGGCCAGCTTCGTAAGGTCGACAAAGGCAGCGCCGAGCCGAGCTGTCCCAAATGTTCGGGTAAGCTCGAAACGTTTACGTTTCACGGCGTGACCCTCGACCGCTGTCGCGAGTGTCACGGCGTTTGGATGGACTACGGCGAACTCGAGGCAGTGGTGCGCAAAGTCAGCCGCGGACCCATCGGCGAATGGATCGATACTTTGACCGCCAAGACGTGAACGAGGAAGGAGCGGCCATGAGAACCGCAGCGAAAAAATACAACGTTAACTACAAAAAGAAGACCGATACTTATACCGACACGTTTCTGCCGCGCGGCGCACCGAAAGGCGTGATCCAATGTGCCGGCTGCGGCGCGTTCTATCACCGGCGCCACTGGGCCTTTGCCGCGCCTGCGGGGCTCACGCTGCCGGTGCCGCATCATCCAATTTATTGCCCGGCCTGTGTCAAGATCCGGGAACGCTCGGCGTCCGGCGAGTTGCATCTATTGCGAGTAGCGGAAGCCGTCCGCGGCGAGACCCTACGGATTCTGCGCAATGAAGAAACCCGCGCACGGGAGAAAAATCCGTTGGAACGGATCATGAGCCTGCGCGCCGCGGGTGACGGCTGGACGGTCGAAACCACCACGGAGAAGTTGGCGCAGCGACTGGGCCGTGCGATCGCCAAAGCCCGCGGCGGCAAGCTGGATTACAAATGGTCGCACAACAATAAGTTCGTGCGCATCGAGTGGCGCGGTCGAGGAGCTTAGGAGGAAGCAAGGCAGAGACACCGCGCGCTACAACTGCTACCGCATGGGGTAAGGGATTTAACCGCAAAAGACGCAAATCTCGGAGGGGACATTTTCACCACGAAGACCACGAAGGTAAAGAGAAGACAATCAAGAAATCTTCTCCGACCTTCGTGACCTTCGCGCGCTTCGTGGTGCGATAGGCGATCCGATGAACAAAAAAGCTCAGCAGATCTCCTTTGGCTACCTGCTCGTGGCGATTCTGATGATCGTTCTCGTGCAGAATTTCATCACCACGGCGCAAGTCGAGACGATTACCTATAGCCAGTTCAAAACCCTGGCGAAAAAAGGCCAGCTGACCGACGCCATCATTGGCGACAAAGTTGTGCGCGGTAAGATCAAACCAGAGGGGCTGAAAGAAATTTTCGCGCCAGAAAAGCTCAAGGAGCTCGGCGACGACGCCAAGAAAGCCCAATCGTTTGTCGCGGTGCGGGTCGAAGATAGAGACCTGACCCCAGACTTGGAGCAGGCCGGCGTGCCGTTCAAAGGCGAGGCGAATAGCGAGTGGCTGACGACCGTGCTGTCCTGGGTGGTGCCGGTGCTGCTGTTTTTCGCGCTCTGGAGTTATCTGTTCAAGCGCATGGGCGCCGGCGGTGGCATGATGCAGATCGGCAAGAGCAAGGCCAAAGTTTACATCGAAAAGAAGACCGGCGTGAGTTTCGCCGACGTCGCCGGCATCGATGAGGCCGAGGAGGAACTCGTCGAGGTCGTCGAGTTTCTCAAACATCCGGAAAAGTATCAGCGCTTGGGCGGACATCTGCCCAAAGGCGTGCTGCTAGTCGGCCCTCCGGGCACCGGCAAGACGCTACTCGCACGCGCGGTCGCCGGTGAAGCCGGTGTGCCGTTCTTCAGCATCTCCGGCTCGGATTTCGTCGAGATGTTCGTCGGCGTCGGCGCCGCGCGGGTGCGCGACTTGTTCAGCCAGGCGGCCGAGCATGCGCCGAGTATTATTTTTATCGACGAGTTGGACGCGCTCGGCAAAGCGCGCGGCGTCAACATGCTGGCGAGCCACGACGAGCGCGAGCAGACATTGAATCAATTGCTCGCCGAGATGGATGGCTTCGACCCGAACAAAAACGTGATTATCATGGCGGCGACCAATCGGCCGGAAATTCTCGACCCGGCACTGATGCGCCCGGGTCGCTTCGACCGGCAGGTGCTCGTCGACCGGCCCGACGTCAAAGGGCGGCAAAAAATTCTCGAACTGCACGCCAAGAAAATCAAACTGGCGGCCAATGTCGACTTGGCGCTGCTCGCCGCCAAGACACCTGGCTTTGTCGGTGCCGATCTCGCCAATATCGTCAACGAAGCGGCGCTACTGGCGGCGCGGCAGGGGAAAGACGCCGTCGAGATGACCGATTTCGACGAGGCCATCGAGCGGGTTATTGCCGGTCTGCAGAAAAAGAGCCGGGTGATGAGCCCCAAGGAAAAAAAGACCGTGGCGTATCACGAGTCGGGTCATGCGTTGGTCGCCGAGCTGGTGCCGGGCGCCGACCCGGTGTCAAAGATATCGATCATCCCACGTGGCATCGCTGCCCTGGGCTACACCCAGCAAACGCCCACGGAGGATCGCTACTTGATGACGCGCGGTGAATTGCTGGCGCGCATTTATGTGCTGTTGGGTGGGCGCGTCGCCGAAGAGATGTTTCTCGGCGATATCTCCACTGGGGCGCAGAACGATCTGCAGCGCGCCACCGAGATTGCCCGCACCATGGTGACGCAGTTCGGCATGAGCGAGCGGCTTGGCCTGGTCGCTCTCGAAGGGCCGCGCACGCCGCTGTTCCTGCCGGTGCCGATGCAAACGAACAAAGAGTATAGCGAAGACACGGCGCGGCTAATCGACGCCGAGGTGAAAGAGATCCTCACGCTGGCCCATGAAAAAGTCAGCGAAACCTTGGCGACCCACCGCGGCGCGCTGGCAGAATTGGCACAGCTGCTGCTCAAAAAAGAAGTGGTCGAGCGCCCCGAGCTGCAGGCGATTCTCAAAGTGGTCAGCATCGAGCGCGGCAAGGAGATCCGCAAGGGCCACGACAAGGCCGCCGGCGAGAGCAAGCCGGACAGCCGCGGAGAAGGGTTCGAACACTAAAAAGAGTAGTTCACCGATACACGCTGGCGACGAAGCCTTCTTTTTCCAACTCGTCCATGATGCTGGGGTCGACAAAGGCGCGCCGCCGCCGGAAAATTGAATGACTGCTAAATTCTTGATGCGGTATTTTTCAAAGTAGCGCCCCTCCTTGGCCGCCCACAGCGGCGCCTGGGTGGCACTGAAAATCGTCCCAGCGCGCAGCGGCTCCTGGGCGAAGATGCCGGAGGGGAGAAGAGAATTAGCCGCAAAGAACGCAGAGAACGCAAAGGCTGTGAGGAGTAATTCACTCCGAAGCCACGAAGGGCACGAAGTTCGGAAACGTTCGGTTGCTCTTCTCTTATCTTCGGGACCTTCGTGTCTCCGTGGTGAACTATTTACCCCATTGACATTTACCCGTCCCCGGCAAGAAGATATAGTCTCCAATCACGAGGAAGGAGAGCATCATCACTATGGCTATATCTATCCATCCGCAGGTCGATGGCGGGGTAAAACCCGGTTCCAAGGATTTCGCCGGCGGCGCGCTTTATTGCCGCTGCGCCGACAAGAAAGTCGCCGTGGCGATCAAAAGCCAGTGCGCGCACAATCACGTTTGCGGCTGCACCAAGTGTTGGAAGCCGGCGGGGGCGCTGTTCTCGCAGGTTGCCGTGGTGTCGCGCGATAAACTGCAGGTGACCGCGAACGCTGACAAGCTAAAGGTCGTGGACGCCAACGCGGCGATCAAGCGCTACGCCTGCAGCGCCTGCGGCGTGCACATGTACGGCCGCATCGACAATGAGAAGCATCCTTTCTATGGCTTCGATTTTATCCACACCGAGCTGTCGCCGGACGCCGGCTGGGCGGCGCCGGAGTTTGCCGCGTTTGTTTCCTCGATCATTGAGTCGGGCTTTAGCCCGAGCGGCATGGGCGAGGTGCGGGCGCGTTTGAAGGAGTTGAAGCTGGAGCCCTACGACTGTTTGTCGCCGGCGTTGATGGATGCGATTGCGACCCATGTGGCAAAGGCGTCGGGGGCTTTGAAAAGCTGAGAAAGTAGGTTTTCATCCCCCCTTTGAAAAAGGGGGGTAGGGGGATTTTTTCCGTTGCGCTTGGAAGAAATCCCCCTCGATCCCCCTTTTTCAAAGGGGGAAGTTCGGATGAGATCGTGCAGATAAGAAACCGGATCATCTTGCTAGCGATATTTCTGGTGGCGTGTTGGAGCACCGTTCTCTTCGCCGCCGAAGCGAAGGCTCCGCCGCAGTGGGACAAGGCGCTAGAAGAGGCCAAGAAAGAAGGCAAGATCGTACTCGCGATTCCGCCGGCCACCGAGATGCGCACGGCGTTGGAGCCGCTGCTGAAGCAGAAGTTTGGATTGGAAGCTGAGCTGGTTTCTGCGCCCGGTCCGAAGAACGCAAGCCGCATCGCCGCCGAGAAAAAAGCCGGCGTTAATTATTTCGATGCAATCATCTGCGGCACCGGCACCGCGGCTGGGCTGACCCACGACGGCATGTTGGAGCCGCTGGAATCGTTTTGGATTCTGCCCGAGGTCAAAGATCCTAAACAGTGGTGGGGCGGTCATATTTGGGAAGACAACGTCAACACCCATAAGTTTCTCATCTCTTTTCTCGCCGACGTCAGCACGCACAGCACCTGGTACAATACCAGCCTCGCCAAGCCGCAGGAGCTGCGCAGCTTTGATGATTATTTGAATCCCAAATGGAAAGGGCGGGTTGGCTTCAGCGATCCGCGCGTGCCGAGCTCGGGGCAATCGATCTGGTCGTTTATGTGGGAGCATCGCGGCGAAGAGTTTCTCAAGAAACTCGTCGCGCAGGAGTTGTTCTTGACGCGCGACCTGCGTCAACTGGCGGACGCGCTGGCGAAGGGCAAGGTCGTGATTGCCTTCGGTTTGGGCCGCAGTCAGACGGAGCCGTTCGTCAAGGCCGGTTTGCCGCTGAAGCCGGCGCCGGTGACCAAAGAAGGTTTGCCAGCGAGCAACGGCTTTGGCGTGCTCGGTGTCATCAAGGACCCGCCGCACCCGAACGCGACCAGAGTTTTTGTCAACTGGTTCTTGAGCCGTGAAGGTCAAGATTGGTACGCGAAAGTCATGCAAAACGGCACACGGCGCTTGGACGTGAACACCAAATGGTTGAAAGACACCGGCATCTCGGCGGCGAAAGATACCTTGACCGTGCAGCAATATCATAAGCTGCGCAATCATCTGGAAGACAAGTACACCGCCGTGCGCCTGCCGGCGGCCAAGTTTGCCGAGACGATTTTGAAATAAACTGTGAATGCCAAAAGCGGAAACTAGGAACTGGACCGATGGCGATCATGAAAAATAGTTTGGCAATAAAAATATTGGTTGTTTCCGTGGCGCTGGCTAGCGTACAGAGCGCGCTCGCCGCCGAAGCCCGTCGGCCCCCCGAGTGGGACAAGGTCGTCGAGGCGGCGAAAAAAGAGGGCAAGGTTGTGCTGGCGATACCGCCGTCCAATGAGCTGCGCAAAGAGATGGAGAGTGTCCTGCGCCAGAAGTTTGGCATCGAAGCCGAGCTGGTGCCGGCATCGGGGCCGAAGAACGCTGCGCGCATCGCGGCGGAAAAGAAAGCGGGGGTGAGCTACTTCGATGCGATCATCTGCGGCACCGGCACCGCGGTGAGCCTGGCGCACGATGGCATGCTGGAGCCGATCGAGTCGTTCTGGATTCTCCCTGAAGTCAGAGATCCCAAGCAATGGTTTGGCGGCCATGTTTGGGAAGACAATCTCGGCACCAGCAAGTTTCTCTACTCGTTTCTCGCCGACGTGGCGACGCAAAACGCCTGGTTCAACGCGACCCTGGCCAAAGCCGAAGACTTCAAAAGCTTCGACGATTTTCTCCAGCCGAAGTGGAAGGGCAAGATTGGCTTCAGCGATCCGCGCGTGCCCAGCTCCGGCCAAGGCATCTGGTCGTTCATGTGGGACATCAAAGGCGAAGAGTTTCTCAAGAAGCTAGCGGCGCAGGATTTGTTCTTGACGCGCGATTTGCGCCAACTTGCCGACGCCCTGGCGAAAGCCAAGATCGCTGTGGCGTTTGGCTTAGGTCGCTCTCCGGTGGACCCCTATGTGGATGCCGGCCTGCCGCTCAAGCCGGTGCCGGCGCCTAGAGAAGGGCTGCCTACCAGCAATGGCTTTGGCGTCATCGGCGTGGTGAAAAATCCGCCCAACCCCAACGCTGCTAGAGTTTTCGTTAATTGGTTTCTCAGTAAAGAAGGGCAGGAGTGGTACAACAAGGTGATGGAAAACGGCACGCGCCGGTTGGACGTCGAGACGCGCTGGCTCGCCAAGCTCGGCATCAATGCCGCCAAAGACTCACTGACAGTGGAGCAATATCACCGTGTGCGCAATCACCTGGAAGACAAGTACACGAAGGTGCGCGCGCCAGCGGGGAAGTTTGCCGAGACGATTTTGAAATAAGTAAAGAGTCGGCAGCGTAACCCGCCATGTTTACGGCGTAACAGTTTGGAGAGTTCACTATGAAGCTGCGAAATATTTTCTTGTCGAGTGTGATGGCGCTGTTTTGTTGCGCGCTTTCTCAGTCGCAGGCCGCCACCGTCGACGATGTCATGCTCTACAACAAGCCGGACCGGCAGAAGCTGCTGGTCGAAGGCGCCATGAAAGAAAAGAAGATCACCTGGTATACGTCGCTGATCGTCGATCAAGTCGTGCGGCCGATCAAAGAGGCCTTCGAGAAAAAATATCCGTTCATTGCCATCGATCATTTCCGCGGCAACTCGGAGCGCATCGTGCAAAAGATGTTTTCCGAATATCAGGGCAAGCGCTACGAGGTCGATATCGTCGACGGCACGGTAACCGCGCCGATGGTGAAAAAGGCTGGTTTCTTGCAGCGTTTCTATACACCTCACTTTGCCGACTATCCGGCCGAGCTGAAAGATCCGCAGGGCTACTGGGGCGTGAGCAACGTTTATTTCTTCGCGGTCGGTTACAACACCCGTATGGTCAAGCCCAACGAAGTGCCGAAGAGCTACGAAGATTTGCTGCACCCGCGCTGGAAGGGGCAGATGATGTGGTCGACTAGCCGGGGCTCGGGCGCGCCGATGATGATCGGCAATATCCTCAAGACCATGGGAGACGAAGCGGGCAAAGCGTATCTGCAAAAGTTAAAGGGACAGAACCCTGCCAAGACCACGGCGAGCAACCGGCAGTTGTTGGATTTGGTCATCGCCGGCGAATATCCGCTCGCGCTGCACATCTTTCATCACCACGCCCATATCAGCAAATCGGCGGGCGCGCCGGTGGATTGGTCGCCCATCGAACCGGCGTCGGCGACCATCAACACGATCTCGCCGGTGACACGCTCGCCCCATCCGCACGCAGCGCTGCTGCTGCTCGATTTCATCTTGTCGGAGGAAGGCCAGAAAGTCATTCAGGGGGTGAATTACTTGCCGTCGCATCCAAGGATCCCCGCCAAGCAAATCGATCTCAAACCGGGCGGAGGCCGCTTCAAGCGCGCCCTGTATTTCACGCCCGATTCGCAATTGAACGAAGGCGACGCCTGGGTAGAGTATTTCGATAAAAACTTCTTGAAATAGCAGTCCAATTTGAGCTTGACTACATGGGACAGTGTCATGGGTTTTCCCCGTCGCATGAATAATTCGGGCTAGCGAGGCTCCATCGGAGATCCGTCGCGGTCTTCGATGGAGCCTGGGCCACTCGTTGCCCGCCATGTGTTCCTCACGGTGGGACAGATACTTTTTGTCAATCTCGCCGAGCCACTCCATCGCCTCCAGCATGGCTAAGACCGCTGCCGAGCTGCCTTTCTTCTTGACAACTTCTCGTTACCCGGCCTAGGTTTTCACAAACAACTGGCCTGCGCCGCGCTGAGTCAATACGAAGCTTTTCCCACGCGGTGCGGCGATTTCATGCACGGAAAATTACTCTTCATCTTCCTGGTCGCGCTGATTCTGGCAAGCCTTGCGGCTCGCGTCGTGTCGTGGCTCTATCGCCGCCGCATTGTAAAGCTGATGGCGAGCGGTGTTGCGCCACGAGACGCTGCAGTCCCAGCTGCAGGGGCTTTGGTTGCTCAACCCACCGAGGCGCCGCCAGGTAGCAGCGAAGTTTCTCCAGACGCCAACCGCAACGCCGCTCGGCGTCTAGCGTTAGTGATGGTTGCGATTTCGCTGCTCATCGGCATCACGGCGGCAGGCTATATTTTGACTTTCATCTATCCGGAGGGTGGCTTTGGTCCGATCAAATTAGCCATTATCGGCATTGTCTACTCGGTGCCGATCGTTTTTGTCCTCGGCATGTTGTGGCGCTGGTCTTGGTGGCGCACGACCGGCGTCGCTATTTTGTACTTTTTGTTTAGCGTGCTGATTACTTGGCTGCGCTCCGAAGAGCAGCAGAGTTTTCTCGGTCTGATGCTTTGGCTTGGTGGTCAAATTGGCTTTCCTCTTGTCGCTTTGCTGCTGCTGGCTGGCAGTGGCAAAACCCGCGTTGCGGCGCCCTATCTTTTCCCGCCGTTTTTTCTTCTGGCAGGGGCTTCGACGCTTGGGCTCGACGCTTTGGAGCGCGGTGTCGACTCCGGGTTTTCGTCTTGGATCGGCGCGCTGGTTGGCCTGTTCGGTGCTGTGGGGACGTTTGTGTTATTCGCGATCGTTCCGTGGGTGATCGCCTATTGGCCGATCCGTGCCTTTGGCCGTTGGCTGGCTCGATCCTACCGGGGGAAATGGTTTTCTGAAGCGACGTATCTCTACGCGGGCTATTGGCTGGTCTGCCTGCTGACTTACGCGCTGCCTTCGTCAGGATCGTTGGGGCGACTTCGTTCGCCGCCATGGGTGCGTGGTTATGGATTCCGCTCGGACTGCGGCTGGCGGCGCCCTTCTTGAAAAAAGAGGGCGCGGCGCCGGTGCTGCTCGTGTTACGGGTCTTCCGCCGCGACGCCGAAGTTGAATGGTTGTTCGATCAGATTATCGAGCGCTGGCGCTACTCCGGCTCGGTCGTGTTGATCGCCGGCAGCGACCTCGCGTCGCGCACGCTGGCGCCGGACGATCTGTTTGCCTACATGGAAGGCTCGATCGCCCAACGCTACATAAAGGATGAAGCGACGCTCAAGGAGCAATTGGCAAAGCTCGATACCCGGCCCGACGCTGACGGACGCTATCGCGTCAACGATTTTTATTGTTATGACACGACTTGGCAGAGCGTTTTGATGGCGCTGGTTGGCCGCGCGGATCGTGTGCTAATGGATCTACGCGGGCTGTCGGAGAATAGCCGAGGCTGTTTGTACGAATTGCAAGCGTTGAGCGAAGCGAATCATTTAACCAAGATTGTGCTGCTAACCGACGGCAATACCGACACCAAGGCAGCCGAGGCTGCTTTGAGTCGGGCCGCCGACAGCCGAGTGATTTGGCAAGACGCGTCGCGGGTGGATGCCGCCAAGGCGGAGGATATTCTGCGGGCACTGCTCGAAGCTAAAGCAAGATCGGGCAACAGAAACTAGCAGATGAAAAAAATCGCGAGAATACTTCGACAGGCGGCATGAAAGCACTCTTGCGATGGCTTTAGTCTCCAAGCCGTTCGCCCTGAGCTCTAGGGGCGACCGGTTGGTCGCCCTGCGCTGCTCATTTACCTTGACAACTTAAGGGCAGAAGGACTAGCTTCGGGCAGCGATTGCATGGAACGAACGGAGGGGGCTCGCAGATGGTTCGTCTGAATGGGTTGTTATGCTGCGCCTTTATCTTTGGTTGGCTGGGCCTCGCCATGGCGGCATCGGTCGAGGACATTGCCAATCTCAAATCTGCCGACCGTCAGAAGATTCTGGTCGAAGGCGCCAAAAAAGAAGGCAAGGTCTCCTGGTATACAACGCTGATCGTCGATCAGGTGGTGCGGCCGCTCAAAGTCGCGTTCGAAAAAGAATACCCATTCATAACGATGGAGTTCTTCCGCGCCAACACCGAGAACATCGTCCAGCGCATGATCTCCGAGTACAGCGCCAAGCGCTACGAGGTCGACATGATTGACGGCACGGTGTCGCCGACCATGGTGCGGCGGGCGAATTATTTGCAGCGCTTCCACTCGCCCTATCTTGCCGAGTACCCAGCCGAGCTGAAGGATGCCAATGGTTTTTGGGCGGCAACCAATTTGTACTTTTTTGCCACCGGCTACAACACGCGCATGGTCAAAGCGGCCGAAGTGCCGAAGACCTACGAAGATCTGCTCAATCCGAAATGGAAAGGCCAAATGATGTGGTCGACCAGCCGCGGCTCGGGCGCGCCAATGTTCGTTGGCACGATCCTCAACACCATGGGCAATGAAGCCGGCCGCGCCTATCTGCAAAAGTTGCGACAGCAAAACATCGCCAAGACGACCGCAAGCAATCGCCAGGTGCTCGATCTGACGATTGCCGGCGAATATCCGTTGGCGCTGCAGATGTTCAATCATCACGCATTCATTAGCAAGAATCTCGGTGCGCCGGTGGAGTGGCAGGTGCACGAGCCGGCGACCGCGAGCATCAACAACGTCGGCATCGGCCGATTCGCGCCCCATCCGCACGCGACCATGCTGCTGATCGATTTTATTCTTTCGGAGAAGGGCCAGCGCGTCTACCAGCAGTCGAACTATTTGCCGGCCCATCCGAAGTTGCCGGCCAAACAAGTAGACCTGAAGCCGGGCGGCGGCCGTTTCAACAAGGCCTACTACGTCAACCCCGATAACCAATTCGACAAGGGCAACGAATGGGTGGATATTTTCAACAGCATCTTTGTGAAGTAGCAATCTGAATCATGGCCAAGCAACCTACAGAAACTATTGATCTGCCGCTGAAAACCAACAGCGACAGCGCGTCGCTGTCGGCCAACCTCGCCTCCCGCTTCGATGTCGCCACCTGCGTCATGATCAGCGTCTCGCTGGTGACGGCTTACTTGGTTTTGCCGCCGCTCTACTCCGTCATTCAAACCAGCCTGTTTACCAGCAAGCTGACTGGCGAGATCGATCAGTTCACCTTCAAATATTACCGCGATTTGCTGAGCGGATTGCAGATCATCGGGCCGTTTTTGAATTCGTTTTACTTCTCGGTGTTGAGTGCTGTCTGCGCCACGACCTTGGGCGGTTCCATCGCCTGGATCGTCGTGCGCACCGATAGTCCGCTGCGCGGCCTGGGCTACTTCACCGCGTTTGCGTCCTTTGGCACGCCGTTCATTCTCTACACCATCGGTTGGCTGTTGCTGCTCGGCAAAGCTGGGCCGGTGAACTATTGGCTGAAAATCATTTTCAATCAAACCACACCGGTCCTCAACGTTTACTCCATGTTCGGCATGGTGCTGATTGAGTCGCTGTTATGGTCGCCCTTCGTTTTTCTCATGCTGGCCGCCGCGTTTCGCTCGATGGACCCGTCGCTCGAAGAAGCCTCGGCCGCCTGCGGCGCGCGGGTGTGGCAAACCATGCGCAAGGTTTCGCTGCGGCTCATGCTGCCGGCGCTTTTCTCGGTCATGCTGCTGATTTTTATTCGCACCTTCGAGTCTTTTGAAATTCCCGCGCTGGTCGGACTGCCGGGCGATATCCGCGTGCTGACGACATCGATTTACCTCGACGCGCAGAAGCTGCCGCCGCAATACGGCAGCGCCGGGGCTTTTGCCGTGCTGCTCATGGTGGTGGTCGGTATTACTCTCTATTTTTATTTTCGCATCACCCGCGAAGGCGACCGCTACCACACTGTTACCGGCAAGGGCTATCGCCCGGCGCTGATCAGCCTGGGCCGCTGGCGCTATGTCACCGGCGCCGGCTTGCTGGCCTACTCGCTGATTCTGCTCTTGCTGCCATTTCTAATCATTCTTTGGGCGTCGCTGTTGCCGTTTTACATGCAGCCGTCGATCGAGGCGATCTCGAAGTTCACGATCAAGAACTACGTCACGGCGCTGCATTTCCCCAAGCTCCTCGATTCGGTGAAGAATAGCGTGCTGCTCGGTCTGGGTAGCGCCACCTTCGTTATGGCGTTAACGCTGTTGGCGTCGTGGATTCTCGTGCGCACCAAGATTCGCGGCCGCTGGCTGCTCGACTTTCTGACGACATTGCCGCTGATGTTTCCCGGTATCGTCATGGGCCTGGCGATTTTGCGTTTCTATCTTTTCGTGCCGATTCCCGTATATGGCACGCTGTGGATTCTCCTGATCGCCTTTGCGACGCGCTACATTCCCTATGGTATTCGTTACAACCATTCCGGCTTACTGCAGTTGCACAAAGAATTGGAAGAAGCCTCCTACGTTTCCGGCGCGTCTTGGTTCAGCTCCATGCGCCGAATCATTTTGCCGCTGATCACTCCGTCGTTCTTAGGCGGGTGGATTTTCATCTTCCTGCTTTCGGCCAAGGAACTCTCCATGTCCGTGCTGCTCGTCAGCCCGCAAACCCCGGTCGTGTCCGTCGCCATCTTCGAGCTCTGGGAAAACGCCCAGGTCGGCGAGCTGGCCGCCTTCGGCGTTATCTGGACAGTGATTCTCGTTACCGTGGCGATTCTCTACTATATGTTTGCACGCCGCTACGGGATTCAGCAGAACTAGTGTTACTCTTGGCGTCCGACGGATCGGTCTGATGCGACTGATCCGTCGGATGGTTTTCCCCGTGCAGTTTCTCCTTGCTTGCGGCGAGTTCTTGAGGTAAGAACGCCCATCTCTGGTCAACCTATCGCGGAGGTGTCCGATGCAACAGCGATGCAAGATGACCCTGTGGGCGGGCTTGTCGCTCATGTTTTTTGTGGCCGTGTCTGACGCTTTGGCGCAGCAGCAAACGCTGGCGTTCAGTTCCGTCGATGCGCCCAACGCCAATTGGTATATCGCCAAGGAGCGCGGCACCTACAAAAAGTACGGCCTCGACGTCGAGTTGATCTATATTCCCTCTTCGACGACGACGATTTCCGCGGTGGTGGCGGGTTCGGTGGCGGTGGGAAATATTTCCGGCGGCGCGATTGCCAACGCGGCCGTGGGCGGGGCGAGCGTGGTCGCCGTCGGCTGCTTCATTAACACGCTGCCCTATGACTTGGTCGTGCATGAGTCGATCAAGTCGGCCGCCCAACTCAAGGGCAAGAGCATCGGCATTAGCCGCGTCGGTAGCTCATCCGATGTCGCGGCGCGCATCTTTCTCAAGGAGCTTAAGCTGGAAGCCGATAAGGACGTGGCGATTCTCCAGGTCGGTGGATCCACCGAGCGCGCCGCGGCGTTTCGCACCGGGCGCATCATCGCGTTCCCGGCGCCGCCAGGCGTGATTCATCTGACCCATGGCATGCCGCACCGCATTCTTGCCAGCACGGCGGATTTCCCCAAAGGATTTCCGTTCCCTTACGTTTGCCCGACGGCGTCGAAAGCTTTCGTCAAGAATAGCCGCGACACGATGAAGCGGCTCTTGATGGCGCTGATCGAGAGCACGCACTTTTACAAGACGCGCAAAGAAGAAAGCAAAAAAATCATGGCGAAATACACGCGCCACAACAACGAGGCTTTCCTGGATGCGGCCTATCAGTCGAGCGCCAAGCTGTTCGAGCAAGTGCCGCTGGTCAATCGCGAGGGCATGGACACCCAAGTCAAAGACGCCGTGTCGCGCAAACCGGGCAGCACGATGAAGGTCGACGACATTGTCGACGATAGTTTGGTTTTGGAGTTGGAGAAGGAAGGATTTATTGGCCGGATTTACAAATAGCGTTGCAAGCCGGGTCGGCTACGAATTCGGCGGCGCTTCAAGCTCATTCACAGCGCTGCGTCAGCTTTGCCAGCGATAGACAAGGAGGCCCAGCGCTATCCCTGCGACGCCGACGTACAGCGTGGCGTGGTTCGCCAGGCCAATACTGAGAAAGCAAAGTGCCGTCGGAGGAATGCTAAGCGCGACCGCGCCGGCGGTGCCACCGGGGACGCGATAGGGGCGAGTCATTTCCGGTTTTTTGATCCGTAACCAGACCAGCGCGGCGAATTCCAAAATCATCGACGCGGCGTAGAGAAACATGTCGACTTCGATCAATTCCTGAAACGAGAAGGGGATCAGCGCCGCGACGCCGAGGCTGTTGATGACGATCGAGCGCCAAGGCGTGGCGTGCTTTTTGTGCAGCGCCGCAAGGCCGCGCGGCAGCATGCGGCGCTCGGCCATGGCAAAGGGCACACGCGAGGAAGTGCACAAAAGCGCGTTGAACATGCCCGCCGCTGTCACCAAGCCCGCCACGGTCAGCCATGTGCCGAGCCAACCGCCGCCGACCTGGGCGGCGATTTTAGGGAACTCGCCCTCTTTCCATTGCGCCCAATCGGTGTCGATGCTCACGCCGACGAGCAAAGGGAGGAGATAGACAAGCGTGACGACGATAACTGAAACGATCATCGCGCGCGGATAGCTGCGCGCCGGGTTGGCGACTTCACCGGCGCAGCAGCCGGCATTGTCCCAGCCGCTGGTGTTCCATAAAAGCACGCTCATGAGCAAAGCCCAGTTGACGCTGCCGCTTGCGTCACCGCTGGACGCGAACCAATGCGCGGTCTCCACCCGCGGCGCGCCGAGGACGATCATGACGATGAACGGCGCGAGGACGAACAATGTGAAGATCACCGACATGAAGCCGACTAGTTGGATGCCGCGGATGTTCAACCAGGTGATGACCAGAACCAAACTGGCGCCGATGAGCCAGCGTTCCGTCGGCGACATATCACCGCGCAGATAGGCGAGATAGTCGACGAACATAACTGGATAAAGCGCGTTGTCGGCGAAGCTGCAGAGCCAACTGAGCCAGCCTTCCTGAAAGCCCCAGAAGCGGCCGAAGGCTTTTTCGACCCAGACGACATAGCCGCCATCCTCCGGCATGGCCGTCGACAGCTCGGCGGTCATCAGCGCGGTGGGAAAACTCCAGAACCAAGGCAACAAAACAATGCCGAGCAGCGCCAATTGTGGCCCTGCGGCTCCGACTGCGTCTTCCAAACCGAACGGCCCGCCGGCAACGCAGAAAAATGTCACGGCCGCCAGGCCCGGGGTGTTGAGCGCCCGGCGCAACGGAGCGTTCGTCGATGTTGGTGTTGGCATAATTTCGGAAGGGATGAATCTACCGCAAAGAACGCAAAGAACGCAAAACCGATGGCCGCGAAAAATGCCCACGACGCGAAAAAGATCGGATGTAGGGGCGTGATCGATCACGCCCACCGATGCGCTTTTGTCGTGTTCGGACAAAGCTGGTAAGCTTTACAAAGATCCGAGATGAGCGGTCAAAGACCGAAACAGAAGATTCGATGAAATTCCCCTCGGGCTTTTATCTTGCCGGCTAGCCCTTTGCGCTTGGCTTTTCTTCCCATGACGACGCGCGCGCAAGAATCGAAACGTCCGCTGCAGCAGTTCAAGACACGGGTGTTCGACCGTATCTACGATAGTGAACCGGTCGGTGCGTCGTGGGCGGGTCGTGCCGCGCACACGGTCGTCAAGATCATCGTCATGGTGACGCGAGATTTCTTCGAAAATCTCGTAAAACTCCAGGCGATGGCGCTGGCCTTCAAAACCTTGTTGTCGTTGGCGCCGGCGCTGGCGGTGATCTTTTCGATTCTCAAAGCCTTCGGCGTGCACAATCGCATGGAGCCGGCGCTGCTCGAAGCCCTGGAGCCACTTGGCGACAAGGGTGAAGACATCATCGATGCGCTGCTTAACTTCGTCGACCGCATGAGCGCTAGTGCCTTGGGCAGTGTCGGGCTGATCACGTTGTTTCTCACCGTGCTCTCGTTGATGGCGACCATCGAAGATGCTTTCAACCACGTGTGGCGCGTGCGCTCGCCACGTACCTGGGCGCGCAAGTTCAGCGACTATCTGAGCGTGATTCTCGTCGGCCCCGTGTTGATTTTCTCTGCCCTCACGATCACCGCGACGCTGCAGAGCAGCGCCTTTGTCCAAAAGTTGATCGCCCTTGAGCCGTTCGGTGCAGTGATTCTCGGCCTGCTGCGCTTGCTGCCTTATCTGACCCTTTGGGGCGCCTACACCTTCTTTTACATTTTTATTCCCAACACCCAGGTCCGAGTGCGCTCGGCGCTGATCGGCGGGTTGGTGGCAGCGATCCTATGGCAAACTGTGGGTTGGGGTTTTGCGGTCTTCGTCGCGTCATCGACGCAGTACTATGCGATCTACTCCAGCTTCGCGATACTCCTGCTGTTTTTGTTTTGGCTGCATATCGGCTGGGTAATTGTGCTACTGGGCGCGCAGGTGGCCTATGCGCACCAGCATCTGCGTTTCTACCAACCCGACCGCGAGCTTCTGGCCCATAGCCCGGCGGGGCGCGAGAAACTCGCGCTGCAGATGATGCTGCTCATTGGCCGCAATTTCTATCACGGCCGCGATGCGCTGAGCGTGGCCGATGTCGCCGCGCTGCTGCGCATTCCCGCCGGACTGACGCGCGACTTTATGGAAATGTTCGAGGATCATCGTCTCGTGCTGGCATTGGCCGACCAACAGACTTATGTCATTGGCCGTGACCCGGAAACCATCGGCATCAAAGAAATCCTCGACTGCGTGCGCAACGCCGGCAGGCAGGCGCGGCCTGTGCCAAGCCGCAATGAAGATGAACAGCAGATTGACGAGTTGTTAGAAGCGATCGATCGATCGGCGGCGCTCGCCTTGCAGCATAAAAACCTCCAGAGCCTAATTCTCAGTGTGGAGCCGCTACGCGAGCGCGCCGCTACCGAAGAAGAGCGGCCAGTGCGCGGGTAAATCTGTGGCTGTGTGGGATGGAAAAAGGCGGATTGTTGTGCGGTCGATCGGACCATTGGGATTATGTGCCACCCCTTGTGTTGGGGTGGCATCGGGGATGTGCGGTTGGTTAAGGCTTGTCGCTCAGTTGTGCGAGTTCAGATTTTCCGACAAATCATATCGCCCTTGGGGAAGGGCAAGAGCACGGCGTCGACGCGCGGGTCGCTGTAGGCGCGCTTGATGAAATCGGCTTGATGGCGCGGCGAGGTGACGTTGTCGACCACCAGCCAGCCGCCGGGCACCAGGCGGGGTACGATCAGTTCGTAGATTTTTGCGTTGTTCTCCGGCGGTTCGATGTCGGAGAAGCAAAACGCCAGCGGTTCCGATTGGCCGGCGTAGTCGAAGGCGTTGCCATGAAAAACTTGCACTTGATTTTCGGCGCCGGCTTTGGCGACGTTCTCGCGCGCTAGTGCAACTTTATTTTCGTCGAGGTCCACCGTGGTAAGCTTCACGCCTTTGATCTTGGCGGCGATCGCCAGCCAAATGCTCGAGTAGCCGCCGCTGCTGCCCAATTCCAAAAAGGCTCCGGCCGGCGCCGAAATCGCGAGTAGTGTTAGCACGCGCGCCACGTCGGTGTCGACGCTGCGCAGCGAACGTTGATCGCGCTCGAGCTGTTCCTCCATGGCGCGCATTACTTGCTGCATTTTCTCTGAAATATCATGAAACATGGGCGCCTACCTCGATATCTTTCCACGGCACGCTGCGCCGGTTGATCTGCTCTTCTACGTCCACCGGGAACAGGTTTTCTTTCAGCATGGCATAGTCGCCGTAGGAGCCGTGCACCGGGCCGAGCAAATTGCGCTCGGCCAGTAGGCCGGCTTTGCGGGTGCCGAACTTGGGCAGCTTGTCGCGATTTTTGTCGTACGTCTCATACCAGCTACGGGTCATCTGAATGTAGTAGTCCAACGGCACCGGCGGCTGTTCGGCTTCTTTGCAGAGCGCCGTCGCCGGCTCGCGGCGCCACTGCTGCGGCCGCGGCATGATGCCGCGCGGCATCAGATACTGAAAACAGTCCGTCGCAGAGGCAACCGCTTCCGCGACGGTCTTGAAGCCGTGCGGCTTTGCCATTTCGATGCCCGAGACGAAGCTCGGCTGCACCATGCCGTTGCCGAACACCTCCACGGCATCTTCCATCCAGCGCACCCAGTTGTCCCAGCCGACGCGCTCGGCCTTGCCGGGGTTGATCCACGGAAACAGTTGCTTGTCCCACACTTCCATGTTGAAGTGGATGTGATCGGCGCCGGCGTCTTTGTAGCGCTTCACTTCTTCGCGCGGCCGGGCGTTGACCTCGAAGGTGATGCGCGGGGTGCTGCCGATGTTCTTGATCGCTTCGATATAGGGCACGTAGAAATCGGCTTCGCTTTTGCTGTGCAAGGTTTTCGTGATCGTGCCGCCGCTCAGGACAAAGCCCTGGCCGGCGCCAATTTTTTTGGCGTCATTGGCGACGTAGGCGCAAACCGTGACGACGTCCTCGACCGATTTTACCGGCGCGTTGAGCGTAAAGTCGCGCGATAGCTTCATCTGGCGCGCATTTTCATTGATATCGCAAAATTTGCACTCTTCCTTGGCGCCCCAGTATTGGCAGTTGCGAAAAATCGTGATGAACGACGCGAAGGCGACGATCTCATGGTAGGGCGTGCCGTCGGGCAGGCTCTTGCTATAGTAGTCCGGCGTCTTGGGCACGCGAATCTCACAGACCTCACGGCCGTCCACGGTCATGACCATGCGGCCATCGACGATGTCGATGAGATAGGGCGAATCGGGCGACAGCGAAGTCTGGATCGCCACCGGGCGCATGTTGTACGGACCGTTGATCAGCACGAAGTGCTCAGGCACTCGCCGGTGCTCGTTGCGCTTGAAATAGGACATCGGCACTAGATCGTAGGAGAACAAACGATAGGATTTCACCAGGGCGCCCGCGCAGGCGTCGAGCGCCGCATCGCTGAACCAATGGCCCAGGCTAAGCATGTGCTGCTTGACGATGGTCTCCTTGGGCACGTCGGGGTACTGCTTGAAATATCCTTCTAAAATCTCGAAGTTGGCATCGCGGTTCGTCGCGTTCTTAGCCATGTAAAATCCTTTCGTTCGGTCGCAATTGTCGAAATGTCCCGTTCGTTTCGGTTGGGACAGGCGACCAGCCGGTTGCCCCTACCGCTACTTTTATTTTAACAGCGTCTGGGCCGCTTTCACCGCCGGTTTGCGCAGCTTGTCGAGTTTATCTTCGGCCTGATTTTCTACGCGCCAGTATTCCTCTGGTGTCATCACGTCCTTGGCCGCGATTGTGCCGGTTTCGCGCAGCCATGTGGTGTCGACGTCGAGCCGGCGCGTCGCCTGCGCCAGGCCGCGTGAGAAGACTTCTTGTCCCTCGCGGCTCAAGAGCCAGTTGACGAACACTTTGGTCGCGTTCGGATGGGCCGGCGTTTTGATGATCGCCAAATTGCCGCTGCCGCCGGTGCCGAAGACTCCTTCTTTCGGTGTCGGTAGCGGCTTCACAGGCAGGCCGGCTTTCACGAACGGTTGAAACGAATAGTAGGTGTTGCCAACCAAAATAGCGATCCGACCGCGCGCCAGGTTTTCCGAGAGCACGCGCTGATCGCGGCCCAGCAACAAGTCTTGGGCCACGAGCTGTTTGAGATACTCTTCGCCCTTTACTTGCCACATGTACGACCAGTGCGCATCGCCGCCACCCGGCGTGCGCGGGTCAAGAAAGCCGATTTTGCCTTTCCATTTCGGGTTGAGAAAGTCGTCCATGGAGCGCAGCTCGCTCGGCTTGGCCATTTCCGTATTGTACCAGATGCTTTCCGGCAGATAGGCTTGAAAAGTATAAATAAAGCGCTTGGCGCTATCGACCCACATGTGACCGCCCCACCATTGCTTTGGCTCTCGCACCTCCGGCAGCATCAGCCACGGCTCGATGGCGTCGATGATGCCTTCATCCAACATGCCTGAGATGATCGAGTTCGAGCCGCCGATGTGCACGTCGAAATGGCGCACGCCGGCTTTGAACTCCTCCGCCATGCGCCGCACGCCGGCGCTGCCGCGGGCCGTAAACACCTCCACTTCGATGGCAAAGCGCTTCTTAAATTGTTCCTCGATTTGCCGCTTCAGTTCGGCGCTGGCCGGCAGCGAGACGGTGACCTTGCCTTCTTTGCGCGCCGCCTCGACCAGCTTCTCCCACTCCGCTGGCGCTTTGCTCTGTTGACCATAGATTGGAATCGGCAGGCTCAGGGCGCAAAGCATTGCGACAACAAATCTAAGTCTCTTTATGGAACGTTTAATCGGCATTCTGCTCTTCTCCACTCTACGCCACGCGCACATCGATCATGCTGCTCTAAATCGAAACCGGCGAGATTGCAACTCGTCCGAATTTACATCTTTTTTTCGACAAGCAGTTGTGCAACAAATGGGGCAGCAGCGGTATCAGCGAACCTAGGTCGGAGGAAGTCATGGCCATTTGGAAAATTCGCTTAATCACGTTGTTTGTTGTGCTGGCGCTGGGCGGCGGCACCGCGGATCGCGCGTTGGCGCAAAAGGGACAGAAGGTGACCGCGACGATTGCGCTGCCGGGCGTGCAAGTGGAAACGCTCAATCCCTATGCCCACTCGACCACGCAGGTCTATCCAACTTGGAAACATGTGATCGAGCCGTTGGTTGAGTGGAACTGGAGTCAGAGAAAGTTAGTGCCGATCCTCGCCGAGTCGTGGAGCAACCCTGACCCGACCACCTGGGTGTTCAAGCTCAAGAAGGGTATCAAGTTTCACGACGGCAGCGAGTTTAGTTCCGCCGACGTGGTCCATTCCTACACGCGCATTCTCAACGACCCGGATAGCAAGCAGAGAAGCAGCATCGCGCATGTCTCGTCCATCGAAGCTATCGACCCGCTGACCGTGCGCCTGCAGACCAAGAAACCGGATGCTGCGCTGGCGTTTCGCTTGGCGCAGCGCTTCATCACCAACAAAGCGGCCTACGATCGTTTGGGCGCCGCCGCGGCGGATAAGCTCGCGCTCGGCACCGGGCCGTATAAGCTGAAAGACTGGGTGCGCGGCCAGTGGTTTGTCGTGGAAAAAGTTCAGGGCTACAGCCGCAGCGATCGCCGGCCGACGGTGGACGAGGTGATCTTTCGTAACATTCCGGAATCCGAAGTGGCGATTACGTCCTTGCTCAATCGTGAAGTAGATGTCATCTCCAACGTGCCGCCCGAGAGCGCCGCGCGGGTGAGCGGCAGCGCGCGCATCGAAAGCGCGCGCACGATTAACATCATGTTCCTCGGCATGCATAGCTCGGTGCCGGAGTTTAAGAACAAACAGGTGCGCCAGGCGGTCAACTACGCTATTGATCGCAACGCGCTGACCAAGAACGTGCTCGGTGGATTCGCCTATCCCATGGACGCACCGGTGGGGCCGGACCAATACGGCTATAGCCGCGAGCTCAAGCCGAAATACAACTACGATCCGGCACGGGCGAAAACGTTGCTGGCGCAAGCGGGATATCCGAGCGGCTTCGAAGTCGAATTTCTAGTGCCGCTGGGCCAGTACAACAAAGTAAAAGACGTCGCCGAGGCCATCGGCGGCATGCTCGGCGCGGTTGGCATTCGCGCCAAGATTCGCACCCAGGATCAGGACAGCGGCTTTGCGGCGATTCAGAACGGCAAGGTCGGCATGTATATTTTCGGCCGCGGCTCGGTGGTCGACCCGAGCGAGTACTTGCACCAATATTTTCGCACCGGCGTGACCAAACGGCTGGAGCATTCGATCCCCGCAGTGGATACGGCGTTGGATGCCGAGCAGACCACCCTCGATTCGGCGAAGCGCTTGAAGCTCCTACAGAGCGCCATGTCGGTGTTGCTCGATGAAGCGCCGGTGGCGTGGCTCTATCAGTATCAAGGGTTACAGGGCGTCAGTAATCGCTTCGACTTCAAAGCCAACCCTGGCGAGGATGTGTACGCATGGGATTTGAAGCCGCGCGCACGCTGAGAGCGTTGGTTTTTCACCACCAAAGTCCGCAACCGACCGGAAGAATCGCCCGCAAAGGCGCAAAGACGCAAAGTTTCAGAGGAAAATATTCACCACGCAGGGCACGAAGATCACGAAGGCGAGGAGAAGATAATCAAAAAGTTTTCTCCGAACTTCGTGTCCTTCGCGCCCTTCGCGGTGATATCCCTAGGCCGGTTTCCCTGCTCGATCGACAGTGTGGCGTATCTTTTCGCGCTCCCTTAGTTTGATACGCAGAATCAGATCAACACCGCCGCCAGTGCGAAGTCTTGCCGCACCGAAGTGACGTTGGAGGCGATGACTTCGACGCTCCAGCTGCCTTTTTTCGCGTTGCTCGCGTGAATCGCTTCGGCGTTATTGTTGGCGTCGAAGACGATCGGTCCCTGGCTGACGTTCGAACGGTTTCCTATGTAGCGCTTGCCGCTCGGGTCGGTGGCCATGAGATTTAAATTATTCACCAGCGTGTCGCTGGGAAAATCGGTGTAGGCCAAGGCGATGCGCAGGGCCTTGCTGCTGGTCGGCACCGCCACGGTGAACGTCGCTTTTTCTCCCGTGGTTAATCCCGGCGCGTCGACGGTGAGAAGCGGCGTCTTGAGCGAGCGGTCGAGGTTGACGCGGCCAAAACCCTGGTGATTGTCGAGAATGGTTCCCACTGGCGCGGTGCCGGTCAAACGCTGGGCGCCGGCGATCAACAGCGCTTTGAGCAACGCCGCCGACGGGTTGGCGATGTTGCGCTTCTTGCGCAGGAACTCGCGGATCACTGCCAGCGCTCCGGCGACCAGCGGTGTCGCCATGCTGGTGCCGCCCATGTGAAAATATTTATGATTGGTCGGGTAGGCGCCCCAGGCAAAGTTGTTGGGCGCCAAGCGCGATGAGCGCGTCGAGAGAATAAACGTGCCGGGCGCGACAACTTCCGGTTTCACGCGGCCATCGAGCGTCGGGCCGCGGCTGCTGAACGCGACCACCTGAGCGGCGTTGTTCGCCATCGGGTCGCCCTTGATCGGATTGACCGGAAAATCCCCCGGCCACCATTCGCCGTATTTTTCCGTGTTGAATTCGGGACGCAAGTTCTCGCAGGCGCCGACGGTGACGCAGTTCTTCGCCGTGCCGGGCGAAGTGACGCTGGTGAGATTGATCTTGCCATCGCCGTCGTTGTCGGTGCCGTCATTGCCGGCGGCGATGACAAAACAGAAATCTTTGTTGTCCCAGACAAACTGATCGAACTGCTCGCATTGATCGTCGTAGGCGCCGGCGTCGCCGCCGCCCCAGGAGTTTGAGTGAACGCGCGCGCCCTGATTGCGGGCAAATTGAAACAGCGGGCGGAGATTGGCCGGAATGCCGGAGAGTAGATAGCGCTCCGCTCGGGCCCACGCCGGCGCGTTGGGGCGCCATTTCATCTCTTGCTCGATGGCTTGAAAGACCAGCTTGGCTTTGTGCGCATGGCCGCGGATTACTGCCGGGCCGCTGCTCGAAGCTGCGCCGTTGCCGAGCACCGAGCCGGCGACATGGGTGCCATGGCCGGAGTCGAGATCGGCCGGGCCGTCGTCGCCGTTGGTGTTGAAGATGATCGAATTCCAATCGGGCGTGATCGGATAGCTCTTGATCGCGACGATGCGGCCGGCGAAGTCGGCATGAATCGAGCTGGTGTCGCCGGTGTCCAGGCCGGTGTCGCACACCGCGACGACTTCGCCATCGCCGGCGAGCTTGAGGCCGTTCGTCGCCGTCGCCGTAAAAACGTTGCCCATGATGCCGGTGGCGACGTTGTTCGACGTGCGGCGCAGCGCCCGCTCGCGAATGAAACGCACGCCGTGCACGGTGCAAAGATCTTGCAGCTGCTTGCGCCTCGGTGCGGCGTTTTCCGTCGATTCGACCAATAGCAACTTTGCCCGCGCTTCCTTTGATAAGACTTTGAAGCCTAGTGTGCGGGCGGCGCGGGCGATTCTTTCGGTGTCGCTGGCATCGAAGATTTCGACCGAATAGACACCCGGGCGCACCTGCCGGCGCGGCAAGTCGCCGTCGCCGCGCGCCGCCGGGCCCGTGAGGCCGGGGGCCAAACGAGCCTGATGTGCCAGGTGCTCGACAAAGTGAACGAAGCGCAGCTCGGCAATCTTGGCCAGCATGGCTGGCCGCGCCCATACGATGTAGCCAAAATTGCCGTAGGGGTTGCGCAGCTTGGCGCCGGTGGCGCGCACGGCAGTCAACCAGCTTTGCTTCACCGGGCCGATGAATTGAATGACGTAATGGTGCGGACCGTCGGCTAGTCCGGCGGTCATCTGATCGACGCCGCGCTTACGCCCGCGAGCCGCCGGATTGACCGAGCGCTGGCCGATTTGCAGCGCGTACTGGTTGCTGATGTCTTCCACCGGATAGCGGCGCGCGAGCGCGCGCAGCACGGCGTCGCTCGCCTCGACCAGCACGAAGGCATCGTAAGCTTCGATGAGCCGCGTCTGTTCGAGAACTTTCTTGCGGTCTTGTTTATCGACGAATACCTTGATCCTTGGCATGCCAGTTCCTCCCTGTGAGATCGGTGTGGGCTAACTGGCTAACGCTATGCGTTAGCGACAGCGCGAGTCAAGGAGGAAATCGCAGCGGCAGCGATCGCCTGCCGTTCACACAGAGAAGCCGCGGGGATGCTTGATGAAATGACGAGGGCTTATCAGCAAAAGATTCGCAAATCACCGTTGTGGGAGGAGATGGTGAGGGAGTTCGGAGAGGAAAGAGCCGAACGGCTTCTCAAGGAATTTCGGGTTGAGATTCGCTGAGCGGCGCTGTGCTATACCGCGGGCTGATATCTGGATAACCCGCCGCTACGGCAGCGTTTGTCGGCAGCGACGATTGACAGGAGTAGCAAGTTGGCCGATATTACTGGAGATTCTGCCAGAGTCAAAATTGCGGGTGGCATAATAACCCGCGGATGAATCGGCAGTTCACTTAATACGTTAGGCATCATTCTGCATGCGCAAGCGGTAGCACTTCCGTAAAAGCAAAGAAGGCTTGCTGGCTTGGGATGTTCATCGCTTGATTGATCTTGAGCTATGATCAAAGCGTGTGGAAATAGGAAATAGGTAGGCGTACCCTTTCGCGAATCTAAAAACGAAAGGCTGCCTGTTGGCGCAGGCAGGAAAGGATACGCCGATGAGAGAAAAGCACACTGAGG
>Ga0194132_10002655_pt1 | contig 33047 bp, 46 predicted proteins | sample TA2KigOf80mmetaG_FD_148612 | JGI IMG/M metagenome (GOLD analysis project Ga0194132, IMG submission 148612) | Freshwater microbial communities from Lake Tanganyika, Tanzania - TA2015054 Kigoma Offshore 80m | ecosystem: Environmental > Aquatic > Freshwater > Lake | place: Tanzania: Lake... | reverse complement strand
CATAATGATCACGAAGGATATCATGGTAATCAGATGATAGGTCATCTAACAATTCTGGATTTTCAGCAAAATAACGCATTGTGTTGTTCTCCTTTTTGGTTAGTCATCATGGTTTATATGACATCGCTTTGTTCGATATACGCTTCCCGCGCTTTCGCGCGCGCTTTCTCGATTATACTCGCCGCGAGCATACTCGCAAAATGTTCACGAAGGATTTCATGAGGGTCAGATGACGGGTCATCTAACAATTCTGGATTTTCAGCAAAATAACGCATTGTGTTGTTCTCCTTTTTGGTTAGTCATCATCATGGTTTAATAGTACACCCTTCTCATGATAATGTCAAGTATTATATTTGCTTTGAAAATCAATGACTTAGAAGAGTTTTTTACTGCAATTTCTGGTGAGGGAGACACAAGAGCCCGCGTCGTTGCTGTTTCCGTTGATTCCAGGCGACCCGAATTTTATCATGAATTTGTTGGTCAATCATGATCGAACTGTTTCTCCACCAATTTTTCTTTATACCATTCAGGAATACCCCGAACGGATGCTCTCTTAAGATGCGGCCAGGCCCATTGAAATAATTTCTCCTTGATAAAATCTTCTTCCTCTTTCAGAATATCCAGAGGCACTTCTTTCATAATCAACCCAATGTCCTGCGGCGAATCAGTGAGCGTCCCTGCTTCTTTTAGATGCTGGATCGTCTTGTTCCATCGGGCAGGAGTCCGAAGCATTTCACCAAGATTCTCGACTATACCACGAGAGGTTGGATTCGCTTCTTTCCACTCCTTTCGATGAACTTCTTTGAATGCCTCAGAGACAAATTTTCCCAGAAGTATCTTTTTATCACGACCGAATTGATGGTAGTTCTTAATAACGACTCCCTCAATCTTCGGACCGCCCAGACATGATTCTCGGTCTAACAGTTCACGGAATAAATTGATATCCGTGATTATCCCCTCGAATATCTTGGGGACCACTTCTAGACCCAATCGTTCAGCCTCGGCTTTCTTTTCCTCATACGTCAGATAGGTTTCAAGTTCGATATTGATATCAAACAGAATCAAATGATCCTTGGGAATTCGATCATACGCCAGCGCATTATGCTTGGGTTTTGCAAGATACTCGGCTCGGTACGTCCATCCAATACGAAGTTTATCCTGCAAAGACACCGCGGTACGAACGGCTTGATCAAACATTTTTTCTGGTGTCAATATCTGCAAGTCAACACCCTTTGATCGGCATCGAATATGTGTAGCTGTAGCCAAGCCAGTCCCAGATTCAAACACTCCGAACGAAAATTGAGAGCCATCAATCTTTTCTTCAACCAGTACAGGGTCGCCCAGCAGGCCTTTCAGATTGGGATGTCCCAGCGCATAGGCTGAGGGATACGAATGCCAGGAATCGTACATCTTTCTGTTCTCCTTTTTGTCGGTCATCATCGTTTAATAATACACCTTTTTCATGATAATGTCAAGCACTATATTTGCTTTGAAATCAATAACTTAGAACTGCATCTTTTTGGCACCTAAATCCTTTGGAATGACATTTCCACACGTATAAATATAGTAAAGGGGAGCGTATTATGTCAAAACCAACTACTCGTGCCCAATTCAAAAACTACTGCCTTCGTGTCCTCGGCCATCCTGTGATTCAGATTAATGTCGATGACGATCAGGTTGATGATCGGATCGATGAGGCTGTTGCATTCTACGAAGATTATCATTTCGATGGATCAGCCAAAATCTTCATGAAGCACAAGATCACGGCAGAGGACGCGGCTCGGCGATGGATTTATTGCCCCGATGCGATCATTGGGGTCAAGAGCGTGTTTCCCTTCGATCAGTCTAATGCCTCGATCAATATGTTTGACCTACGGTATCAACTACGTCTCCACGACCTCTATGATTTTACATCAGTCTCCTATGTATCTTATGAAATGACCATGCAGCATATTCGGACCCTGAACTTACTATTCAGTGGGGCACCGCAATTTAGGTTCAATCGAAAACAAAATCGATTGATGCTGGATGTCAATTGGTCCACAGACCTGGCGGTTGGCAATTGGGTAATCATTGAATGTTACCGACGGCTCGATGCGGATTCTCGTCGCTTAACAGGTGCATTTGCCACTACTGCTAATTCTAATACAATCATCGGGACAAGCAGCACTCTGGATCAAGAAGTCGTGTCTGGTGATTTGATTGTGGTGCAAACGAGTGGGGTGAATTCGGAGCCCCTGACTGTCAATACCGTTGATTCAGCATTGATGATGAATACTTATAGCACGTTTGAGAATACGGCGAATAGCCTGGTGATTTTTCTGCCTGATACTTCCGATGTATGGAATGATCGCTTCCTGAAAAAATATGCCACGGCTCTTATCAAGCGTCAGTGGTCGGCGAATTTGAAAAAATTTTCTGGAATCCAAATGCCTGGTGGGGTGATGTTGAATGGTCAGGTGCTTTTTGATGAGGCCGTGGCGGAACTCAAAGAACTGGAAGAATCCGTTCATCAGTTGAGCGTACTGCCAGCAGAGGGGATTTTTATAGGTTAGAGATATATAAAAATGTGGATCGCGGGACGGTAGCGTATATATGGCATATCCAACTCAACAAATGGTAGCGGTAGCATAACATGACCACAAATCCTTATTTCAACTTCACCCCAACCAACGTTACGTCTGAACAGCTTCTGGTCGAGGATTTGTGTATTGAGGCGATGCAAATTCACGGTATGGACGTATATTATTTGCCTCGCACTTCCGGCGGTAGTGAAGACCTTCTCTATGGTGAGGACACAAACAAACAATACGTCTCGGCACGACAAATGGAGATGTACCTGGAAAATACTCAGGCCATGGAAGGTGAGGGCGATTTTATTTCTAAGTTTGGGTTGGATATTCGTGATGAAAGCACTTTCTTAGTCTCAAGACAACGATTCAAGATGACCTTTCCCACGATGACTCGTCCACGTGAGGGCGACCTCTTATACGTACCTCTGGTAGAAAATTTCTTCGAGATTACCCATGTCGAACATGAGAACAATCAGGCTATGTTCTATACCCTGGGTCGTGGTCGTGGTGGAAATGTTTATGTCTTTTCTCTCCATGTTCGGCAATTTGCGTTCTCGGATGAATATATCTTCACGGGCCGTCCTGAGGTAGATAATCAGATCATCGATGCGTACCGTGGCACCAATCTCATCCTGACAGTAGGTGGAACAGGTACGTATGATGCGGCGAATAATGAAATCGTCTACCAGGGTGCAAATGTCTCCACGGCCACGGCGAAAGCTCTGGTTCGTGGCTGGGATTCAACTACCCGAATTTTGGATGTTATTCGCAGCGTCGGTACCTGGTCGACCGCGAATGTCATCGGTTCGCTCAGTAATGCACAATGGGCTTTGACTACTACGGATGTTGATACGAATATCGATACCGCCGTGGAAGATTTGTTCGATACCAAGATTGTGCAAACTGAAGCGGATGCTATAATTGACTTCTCAGAGTCAAACCCGTTCAGCGAAGGAGGTTTATAAAATATAGCGAGTGAAAGGAATAAATAATAATGTGGGTCGCGGGACTGCAATCCCCACCCACTCTAGCACCGAACCCTTTAGAGAAGGAGTGCCAGCTATGACAGGAAATATTTATTCCATCTATAAAGTCGTCAATACGGTTAATGGTAAAGTCTATATTGGATTTGATTCGCAATGGCCGCGGCGAATGAACGATCATATTCATGCTGCTGAAAGAGGTTCGCAAAATTTACTTCACCGCGCTATTCGGGCCCACGGCCTTGATGCGTTTGCGTGGGAAGTAATTTGTCAATCTAAAAACGGAAAACATTTGTTGCAAGAAATGGAGCCTTATTTTATTCGAGAGTATAACAGTTTCCATCAAAATAAGCAAGGGTACAATATGACCCTTGGCGGAGAAGGTACTCTGGGATATAAAGTCACTGATGAGGCCAAGAAAAAAATGTCTGTGGCTAAGCGTGGGAAGAAACTCTCTCCTGAGCATGTGGAGAAAAGAGAACAATCTAGAGCTATAACTAGAGCTATAGCTAAAGCAAACGATCCAAATTATGGCAAAGGGCGGCGAGTATCTCCTGAGACTATAGAGAAAATAAAATTGTCGAATGCAGGAAGAAAACACTCTCCCGAAACTAAAGAAAAAATACGACAAGCATTGATTGGTCAGAAAATCTCTTTTGAAGCTAAAGAGAAAATGCGTCAAGCTAAACTTGGAAAGAAACGAACTCGTGAAAGTGTTGAGAAAATGCGTCAAGTGAACACTGGAAGAAAAAGAGTCTACCGTGCTGATGGTACGCATTGTTATGTATATCCCGATCAACAGGTGATGACCAATGTTTAGTACACATTTCTACCACAGGCTTATAAGAAAATATTCCATCGTTTTTGGGACATTGTTCAACAACATTTACTTGTCTCGATATACCAGCGCGGGTGTTGTTACAGATAAATTAAAAGTTCCGCTGGCCTATGGTCCCAAGGAAAAGTTTCTCACCAGAATAAAAAGCGATCCCAAACTCACCAAAAGTGTGGGCATAGTATTACCCAGAATTTCGTTTGAGGTCTCCAGCATTTCCTATGATGCCTCACGAAAACAGCAGACGTTGCTTCGAGTTCAGGGACCACCTGTTAGTAATACTACGAACTATAGTGTCTATCAAGGAGTGCCCTATAACATTGGTTATTCAATGTCGGTCTTTGTGCGAAATGTTGAGGATGGAACACAGATCGCCGAGCAGATTTTCCCATACTTTCAGCCCGATTTCACAATCACGGCATTGCTAGTACCCACCGCAAATCTCAGAAAAGATATTGCGATCACGCTGGATTCTGTCAATCAGAACATTGACTACGAAGGGACGTTTGATTCGACTCGATTGATTGTCTGGGATTTTCAATTTACCTTACAGGGATTTTTCTTTGGTCCTGTCGCTAATACCTCAGTGATTAAATCGGCCATCACGAATCTCTTTGAGGATCCCACCACGATCACGGTGCAACGAATGACCATGGCTGCCAATGGTATCAGTGATTTTCGGGTCGGTGAAATTGTGCGAGTGGTGGGAGAAGATATCACGGCCACGGTAAGTGAATGGTCTAATAGTGTATTGAGTCTGACGGTCACGGACGCCACCGACGCGATCATTGTGGATGATGTCCTTCGGGGTGATGATTCAAGGGCTCTCTGGACTGTGGCCGCCTCGAATACTTCATTAATACCTGCAGTCGCAACCACCTCGAATGTTGATCCACTGACCGCCAACTCTGCAGGTACATTCGGGTACATTACAACGATTGAAGAATTCCCTTATGCCTAATGATGACGAGATCATAGAGATTTTAGCCACACCGATCACCACTCAAGAAACCAAGGCCCTGGTTGTGCCCGCTGCAACCAAGGTCAGTGTGGAAGAGGATGCTGAATATGCCCGCAGAAATATTCGGGCAGTGATTGATAACGGAAGTCAAGCTCTCCAAACGGCTATTCTCGTGGCTGAAGGTTCACAACATCCCAGGGCTCTGGAAGTCGTGGGGCAGTTGATGAAAACAATGTCCGATATCAATAAAGACTTACTGAGTATTCATGAACAAGAACGAAAGCTCTCAGTTGATTCGCCCCCGGCTTCATCTCCCACGGTGCATGTTGAAAAGGCTGCGGTGTTTGTGGGCACAACCGCGGAACTAATGGCCCAAGCTCGCAATGGAAAACTACCTCAATAATCCGAATCTAAAACATGCTGGCGTACCGATTCCTTTCACCAAAGAACAAGTGGAGGAGTATGTTCGATGTAGCCAGGATATTGGTTATTTTGTTCGGAACTATGTCAAGATCATTCATGTGGATCGTGGGCGGATTCCCTTTGAGCCTTATGATTTTCAGTCTGAACTTCTAACTAAGTATAAAGATAATCGAAATCTGATTGTTCGTCTGCCGAGACAAAGTGGTAAAACTATTACCACTGCTGCATTTTTACTCTGGTACATTTTATTCAATGAGCAAAAGGTCTGTGGCATTCTGGCGAATAAAGCCATTACTGCCAGAGAAATCTTATCACGATTGAAAATGTCGTTTGAGGGATTGCCGCTTTGGTTACAACAGGGTGTTCTAGAATGGAACAAAGGCTCAATTGCTCTGGAGAATGGTTCGCGTGTCATTGCGGCCTCGACCTCATCCTCGGCCGTTCGTGGTTGGTCCTTCTCAGTCATTTTCCTGGATGAGTTTGCCCATGTGCATAATAACATTGCTGAAGAATTTTTTACCTCAATGTTCCCCACTATTTCTTCAGGTAAAGAAACCAAGATCATCATTGCCAGTACACCCAAGGGCATGAATCACTTCTATAAATTTTGGGTGGATGCGGAACAAGGTCGAAATGGCTTTGTGCCCTTGTTCTTTCCCTGGGATGCTCATCCTGAACGTGATGAAGTCTGGAAGGAAGCACAGTTGAAGGCTCTCGGTGAGGTGAAGTTCAACCAAGAGGTTCTTTGTGTGGGGAAAGATACGATTGTTACTATCAGAAACAAAACAACGGGAATCATTGAAACCGTGACTATTGAACAACTCTATCAACGATTGGAATAATATGTTGTACTATGTATATTTAATTACGCGACTGGACGATTTGAAACAATATATTGGTACCACCAATGCGTAAACAAACCATCAGACAAAATTCTGATTATGAAATACTAACTCCGAATGGATTTGCTTCCTTTTCGGGTCTAGTGAAAACTGAACATGCCGAGGTGCTACGGCTGCAATTCAATGACTCAACAGAATTGATTTGCGCTCCCAATCATCGGTTGCTATGCGCGAATACCTTTATCGAAGCCCAACAGATTGAAATTGGAACATGCCTGGGAAATGGTGTAATACTCTTGTCCAAAGAACTCCTTCATTCTCCGCAATCATTATATGATCCCATCAATGTTGAGAAAGGATTTCAATATAACACAAATAATCTAGTATCGCATAATTGCCAGTTCATCGGTTCATCGAATACGCTCATCTCAGGTGAGATGCTAACCAAATTACAGAATAGCTACAAGCCTCCAATACGTACTGAACAGAATCTAGCTATCTATGCGGATCCCAAGCCAGGACGAAAATATGCCATGACCTGCGATGTAGCGCACGGAATCGGTCAGGATGCTACTGCGGCGAGTGTCTTTGATGTCACTTCGGTGCCGTATCAACAAGTGGCTCGGTATCATAATGTGTATATCTCACCCTTGCTGCTCCCGAATATTTTATATGAGATCGGAACAGCCTATAATAATGCGCTGCTCCTGGTTGAGGTTAATGATATCGGCAATCAGATCGCCGAGGCTCTCCACTATGAATTAGAGTATGATAATTTGATCCGAACGATGCCCCAACGTCAGCAGATAAAACTTGGTGGTGGGTTTAAGCCCCGAGTCTTGATGGGACTTCGGATGACCGAATCTGTCAAAAAGGTGGGATGCGCCAATCTCAAGACTCTGATCGAAAGTGGCAAGCTGATTATTCATGATTTTGAGACCATCTCAGAACTTACGACCTTTACGCAACAACTCCAGACCTATAAAGCGGATGAAGGCTATCATGACGATATTGCCATGACCCTGGTAACGTTTGCATGGATGGCCGCGCAACGGTATTTCCGTGAGGAACAAACCGCTGTCAATATGTCGAAATCCATGATCGATGAACAAGAATCTGATTGGCTCTCGTTTGGTTTTTCTACTGTCCTGGAAGATGAAAAAGAAGCCGAAGCTGCTCCTGTTGAGATCGGATTGAGTGAAAATGGAGATAGGATTATTTGGCGAGAAGTGAACTCTGAGTTCTTCTAAGACACATCTTAAAAATTATAAATACTTGTGATGATTTCTTTTGCCACCGTTTGTTCTCTATAAAAGGAGATTGACCTATGGGATTTTTACTATCACCTGGTGTTCAGGTAACAGAAATTGATTTGACAACCGTTATTCCCGCAGTAGCCACTACAGGCGGGGCGTTTGCTGGGCCCTTTCAGTGGGGTCCAATTAGCCGACGAGTGATCGTTGATAGTGAAACCTCGCTGGTCACTCGGTTCTGGAAGCCGAACGCAAACACATTTACGTATTTCTTCACGGCGGCAAACTTTCTGAGCTATGGCAATAACCTGACGGTTGTGCGGGCTGCTAATAGTGCCACGCTCAATGCCACAGCCAACTCTCAAGGTGCGTTGCAAATTGCCCATGAAGATGACTATGAGAATGGTTATCTTGATGGTTCAGGGACATTTGGTTATTGGGCCGCTCGGTATGCTGGTGCCCTGGGAAATAATCTCAAGGTTTCTAGCTGTCCCTCATCCTCAGCGTTTAGCTCGAACGTTACCTCACAGAGTGGATATGTGACTAATGCGGCGCCCTCGGGCAATACAGTAGTGGGATTGTCCGGTGACACCACGACATATCTCCAGGTCAACGATCTCGTCAAGCTCGGCACGAATGATTATACGATTGTGACCGCACTGACAGCCTCGAACCTCACACTGGGTTCCGCGCTGACCGCGAACGTTTCTGCCAATACCTCGATTCTCAGAAAGTGGCAATATGCGGATGAGTTCACGGCTGAACCTGAAACGTCTGACTACGCCGACAACGTTGGCGGCGCGAATGACGAAATCCATGTGATCGTGGTCGATCAGGATGGTGGTATCTCTGGGGTGCCTGGCACCGTCATTGAAAAGTACCCGTTCCTCTCGAAAGCCAGTGATGCCAAGTCTGCGGATGGAACTTCGATTTACTATCCAATGTCCTTGTTCAAGAATTCCAAGTGGATTTATTGGGGCGATCATGATACCGCAGGCACCAATTGGGGAAGCGCCGCGGCCTCGAATACATTCACATCCGTGGTCAAGCCAATCTATAGTTCCCTGAGTGGTGGAATCGATGTGGATGCTACGACAGGCAATATTCAAACAGCCTACGGGTACTTCACTGATCCCGATGCCGTGGATATCTCACTGGTGCTAGGTGGACCGTGCAATCAGACTGTCGCCACCTATATTATCGATAACATTTCGGGATCGAGAAAAGATTGCGTGGCGTTCATTTCGCCTCTATATGAAGATGCTGTGGATAACGCAGGCAGCGAGGCTGATGATATTGTCACCTATCGTAATCTGCTGACTTCTTCATCCTATGCCGTGATCGATAGCGGATGGAAGTATCAATACGATAAGTACAATGATGTGTATCGATACGTGCCCTGCAATGGTGATACTGCGGGACTCTGTGTACGTACTGATAACACCCGCGATCCCTGGTTCTCGCCAGCGGGTTTCAATCGTGGTCATATCAAGAATGTCATTAAGCTGTCTTGGTCGCCGAGTCAGACTGAGCGTGATACATTGTATAAGAATGGGATCAATCCCATCGTCACGTTCCCTGGTGAGGGATCAGTGCTGTATGGCGACAAGACCATGCAGACCAAGCCCAGTGCCTTTGATCGTATCAATGTGCGTCGGTTGTTCATTGTACTAGAAAAGGCTATTGCGAAAGCCTCGAAGTATTCGCTGTTTGAATTCAACGATGAGTTCACCCGAGCCCAGTTCGTCTCGATGGTTGATCCATTCTTGAGGGATGTCAAGGGTCGTCGTGGTATCTTTGACTACCGCGTGGTTTGCGATACCTCGAACAATACTCCTGAGGTCATTGATCGCAATGAGTTCATCGGAGATATTTACGTGAAGCCCGCTCGAAGCATTAATTTTATAAAATTGAACTTCGTTGCAGTGAGAACGGGCGTCTCCTTTGAAGAGGTCGTAGGCAAGTTCTGATGTATACGATTTACAAGGCAACGAATAAAATCAATGGACAATGCAGGAAACTCAGTGAGCAGGAGCAGACCGCAGCATAAATACTTGATACGAACAGAGAAGGGGATAGCCCCGCCACAGAAGGAGAAATAACATGGCGTTTAATGTATCAGATTTCCGCGCTCAGTTAGCACAGGATGGGGCCAGACCGAATCTATTCGATGTCACAATGGCTTTTCCTACGATCTTCGGTGTCGCGGGTGATGCCTCCAAGCAGCTTACCTTCACTTGTAAAACTTCAGCCTTGCCTGGGTCTACATTGGGCATGGTCAATCTGCAATATTTTGGCCGTGAAGTGAAACTAGCGGGCAATAGAACCTTTGCAGATTGGTCGCTGACGGTTATCAATGATGAAGATTTCTTGGTGCGAAAAGCCTTTGAGCGTTGGATGGGCGGTATCAATACACACTCCACCAACCTGCGTCTAGGGGGAGCCACGTCTTCATTCGCATACACGGCTGATGCGATTGTTACGCAGTATGGCAAGACAGGGAACGTGATTAAGTCCTATAAGCTCATTGGAGCGTTTCCCACAGACCTGGCTCAAATTGATTTGGACTGGGGTTCCAACGACACTATTGAAGAATTCACCGTCACACTGGCTTATCAATTCTGGCAAACCGTGGGCGAAAATTCTCCATTGGTGGTCTAATTTTCTCGTGGTTCTCAATCGGGAGAGTGGTAGCAATATCACTCTCCCCCCTCTTTTCATTATGAGGAATCCTACTTATGCCATTAAAACTGTTTGGGTTTTCTCTCGGTAAAAAAGATTCTCGCGTCGAACAGCCCCCGAACAACCCCGCACTTGTTCTTCCCAATGCCGCGATTGAGGACGGAGCCGTTACAATCACACAGGGAGCGCATTATGGCTCCTATATTGATCTTGAAGGCTCGGTTCGCAACGAACTTGAATTGATTTCTCGGTATCGGGAAATGTCTCTGCATCCAGAATGCTCGATGGCGATTGAAGATATTGTCTCTGAGGCTCTTTCTCAGGATACCGATGGCAATATCATGTCGCTGAATCTTGAAAAGTTGAATGTCGGCAGCGCGATCAAAAAGAAAATTGAGGATGAATTCAATACAGTCTATAAGCTCTACAATTTCAAAACCCTCAGTGATGAAATGTTCCGTCGGTGGTATATCGATGGCCGCATTTACTTCCAGATCATGGTAGATAAAGATAATCCCAAGGATGGTATTCAGGAACTTCGGTATATCGATCCTCGCAAGATCAGAAAAGTTCGGGAGATTCTTAAGGATCGTAATACTGCTATTGGTGGTGGGGGCATTCTGTCCAATGAAGTCATCAAGGCTGTCAATGAATACTTTGTGTTCAATGATCGTGGCATGGTGGCGAGTACATATACGGCCTCTGTTAATCAGGGTATGAAGATTGCCGCTGATTCGATCATCTATGCACCCAGTGGTCTGCTCGATGCTAAATCAGTGATGGTCATTGGTCATTTGCACAAAGCCATCAAGCCACTGAATCAATTGCGAATGATCGAAGATGCGGTGGTCATTTATCGGTTAAGCCGTGCACCTGAGCGGAGAGTGTTTTATATCGATGTCGGTAATTTGCCCAAGCACAAGGCTGAACAGTATATTCAGGATATCATGGTGAAGTATCGGAACAAGTTGGTGTACAATGCGGCCACTGGAGAGTTAGAAGATCAAAGAAGGCATTTGAGTATGCTGGAAGACTTCTTTTTGCCCCGCCGCGAGGGGAGCAAAGGAACTGAGATCAGTACCCTTCCCCCAGGTCAAAATCTGGGACAAATTGAGGATGTGGTCTATTTCCGCAAGAAGCTCTATCAATCATTGAATGTGCCTGTCTCTCGTATGGAAGATTCACAGGGCGGTGGATTGATGGGATTAGGCCGCACCACTGAGATTACTCGTGATGAGGTCAAATTTTTCAAGTTCATTCAACGACTCCGAAAAAAGTTCACGGTGATGTTTGATGAGGCCCTGAAAGTACAATGTTCGCTCAAGGGTATTTGTAGCAAAGAAGAATGGCTCGAACTCAAGCAAAACATTACCTATGATTTCGCCTCAGACAATCAGTTTTTTGAATTGCGGGATGCCGATCTCCTTCAGAGTCGCATTCAATTAGCTGCATCCATTGATCCATTTGTGGGTAAGTATTATTCCACGGCCTGGGTTAAACGGCATGTTTTGCAATTGACTGAGGACGAAATCGCACAAATAGACAAGGAGATTCAAGCGAATGGTGACACCCAAGCCTCGCTCGCTGCACAATCCCAAGGTGCCCCGATGCCTGGTCAACCCATCGATACGGGGGCAGCTCCCCAAGAACCCGATCAAGGTGGTCCGACCCCTGATCCAGAACAAGAAGCGGCTAAGGAAAACAAAAGTCTGACGCCTGATTTAGATCAAGAAGTCGAGAAGTATAAGAAGGGTTTGAAGTAATCAGAACAAGTGAATTGTTATAAATACTAACAAGAGGTGACGTATGAATTCTTCTGATATTGTTCAATCAGTGATACAAAACGATTTAGTCCAGGCCACTGAGCAGATTCATGATCGCCTTGGTAGCATGATGATAGATGCACTGGATCAAAGAAAACAAACACTCGCAAGGGATATTTTTAAGGGTGTGGAACATTCACCAATGGAAGGCTAGGCTCATGAAAACACTAGAGATGCTTCGAGAAGCTATAGGGGAAATGAGTGATTCTGCTGAACAGAAAAAGCAGATGCAAAAGTTGGGGGTGCTAGTTCGTGCGGGACTCTATGATTCGCATCAATTAGCCAAGGTCAATCGAGTTGTTCTGAAGCTCCTGAATCAAGAAACACTCACTCTACAAGATCGAACGGTCTTGTTGGCTATTTTAGAAAAGCTCTTGCAGGTGGTGACCGATCATCAAAACATTACGCAATTGATGAAGCGGACCTTGCAGACCGAGCATACAGGTGCTGATGATTTTGGCCATTTAGTTCCTGGTCAGCCACCGACAATTTTACTGTTTCGGAGAAAAGCATTTCGTCAGTATCCCGATCAGACGAAAGTGGCCTTGTACTATAACGAAAAGCTAGATCGGTATTTGTCGATTCCCTATACCGAAGGAGATAATGTCGTTGATGTCTAAACTCGTCCAGGCCCTGATTGTGGGTAATCTCACGGAAGCCAAATTACTCTTTCAACAAGAGATGGCAAATCGTGTAGCTCAGAAACTTCAAGAAGAACGTGAAGTTCTGGGTCAGGTCCTGTGCGAAGGTGATGTCCTGAAGCGTGGACGAACACTCCTGATTCGTCGGCGTATTCGGAAAGGGCAAGTTCAGCGAAATATTCGTAGGTCCGCGATCAAGGGATTCACCTTAAAAGCTGGTCGTTTGACTCGAATTCCCGCGTCACGGCGAATCAAGATGAAGTTGAAGGCTCGCAAAGCGGCACGGAAGCGACAGGCAAAGATGCAGACGATTCTCAGAAAGCGTAAGTTCAGTTTACGAAAACGCAAGGCAATGGGTATTCGATAACATAAGGACAAACTACTATGGCGTATGAACTGTTGAATAAACTTCGAGGTCGATCTGTTCTCCGTGTGGTGGGTGCAGGTACTGTCACTGTGGTTCCCTCCGCGTTTGTGACTGCCAATGCAAGCAATGAAACGGTCACCTCGGTTGCTATTTCTCGTGTCTGGTGGAGTACCAATAACAATATCAGTATTGCTCGTGGTGCCACTACTGTGTTGTCATTGTACGATAGCGGCTTCATGTTATTTGCTGATAGTGGTGTGAGTGTTGCGAATAGTGGCACAGCGAATGTGGTGGTCACGATTACGGGCGATGGTAGTTGCGTCCTGGAATGTACGAAGGAAGTTACCTACACGAATCCAGTGTAAGGAGTAAGTATGAAACTGTTAACGGAATATCACGCAGGCAACGACACACAAGTCTTGGTCGAGCGCACCGAGACAGGGTCCAAGAATTACTATATCTCGGGCGTGTTCATGCAAGCCGAGGAAAAGAATCGAAATGGTCGTGTGTATCCCAAGTCGATCTTGGAAGTCGAACTTGTCAATTTTCAACAATTGATTCAGGATCGCCGCGCCCTGGGCGAACTGGGTCATCCCGATACACCCACAATCAATCTCGATAAGGTCTCCCATCTGATTACTGAGTTGCATTTTGATGGGAATAACATTGTGGGAAAAGCTAAGATTCTTCCCACGCCGAATGGTCAGATCACCAAGAGTTTTATCGATGAGGGAATTAAACTGGGCGTATCCTCACGTGGCATTGGCTCATTAGCCGAGGTTAATGGAGTCAAGCAAGTGCAGGACGATTTCAAATTGGCCACTGTGGATATTGTGGCTGATCCATCGGCACCAGGAGCCTGGGTGTCGGGACTCATGGAGAATCGGGAGTGGGTGTTTGTGAATGGTAAGTATATGGAGCAGGATATTGCACGGGCGCAGCGTCAAGTTCGGAAGGCATCGTCAAGAGAGATTGAAGCCACGGCCCTTCAACTCTTTGAGAATTTTTTGAGACGAATTTCTCGGTAATAACGCTGAGAGACGTTTCAAAAAATATAAATACTATTGTTAGGCTGTTCTATCTTAATTGAGGAGACTGTTATGAAAACATTGTTAGAAGCCGCAGCAGAGGTTCTCAGTGGTTCTCAGTCCCGCGCACCCAAAGAGGAAATGCACAAGACTGAGGCCCCAGAAGATTTGGGGGGAGTGACGCCCATGGAGCGTATTCCTGATAGCGCACCAGTGGCAAAGAATACCAAGAAAGCCACTGCTCCTGGCAAGTCTCCCAATGTCGCAGCCGAGCCGCTTCAGAAGGCCGAAGAGCCCGAAGTGGTCAAGGATTTTGGTGGATTGAAGAAAGAAGAGGTTGAGGCGAAGGACAAGAAGAAAGACGAGGATGATCTCACAGATGACGAGAAGGAAGACGAGGACGATCTCACAGAGGACGAGGACGAGGAGGACGAGGAGGACGAGAAGGACAAAAAGGACGAGAAGGAAAAGATAAAGGAAGATGTTAATGCCATTCTCGCCTCAGAGAAGAATTTGTCTGAGGACTTCCGCTCGAAGGTCGCCACGATTTACGAAGCTCGCGTTCAGGATAAGATCGCACAGATTACTGAGAAAATCGAAGCGAAGTATGTAGCCAAGCTCAAGGAACTAACAGAAGAAATCACCACGTCCTTGGCTGAGCGAACAGATAATTTCTTGGCCTATGTTGTCGAGGAATGGATGAAGCAAAATGAAGTGGCCATTCAGACTGGCCTTCGCACTGAGATTACAGAGGATTTCATCGCTGGCATGAAAACCCTCTTTGCTGAACATTACATTGACATTCCTGAGGATAAGATTGATGTCATGAAGGAGTTGACAGAGAAGGTGGAAACTCTGCAACGTGACCTTAATGACTCCTTGGCTCGGAACATTGAAATCAATTCTCAGATGCAGACCGTGACACGCGGTCAGATCGTCGAGTCCGTGTCGGATGGCCTCACGGACACGCAGAAAGAAAAAATTCGCACTCTCGCAGAGAGAGTTGAATTTTCTGGAGAGGAAGAGTTTCGCAAGCAGATTCAGGGCTTGCGTCAAAACTATTTTCTATCTGCGGAGAAGAAGGCTGTGCAAGCTGAACAACTCACAGAACAAATTGAGGAGACAGCAGAGGAAAAGAAAATCTTCGATACTCAAGTAAAGGCCGTTGCTGCCGCACTAGATCGAGGAATGAGGCAGTAACAATCAACGTCGAATTAACAGAGGAGATAACGAAATGTACTTAACAGAGAAACTAGAGGAAAAGTGGGGCGGGGTTCTAGATCACAAGGCCTTGCCGCCGATTAAGGATCGTCATCGCCGAGCCGTCACCGCGGTGATCTTGGAGAATATGCTTCGGGCCCAGAAGGAAGAGGGCCAAGTGTTGAGTGAAGCTGCTCCAGTCAACGCGACGGGTGGTGGCTTGACAGGCACCGCGACTTCAACAGGCCCGATGGCTGGTTTTGATCCGATTCTTATCAGCTTGATTCGGCGTTCCTTGCCGAACCTGATTGCGTATGACGTGTGCGGCGTCCAGCCAATGAGTGGTCCGACTGGCCTGATTTTCGCCATGCGGAGCAACTACGCCAATGCCACCGCGCGTATAGGGGAAGCTCTCTATAATGAAGCGAATACGGCCTGGGCGGGCACAGGCTCACAGACTGATATCACAATGGCTGCGAATACAGCCCTGGGTAGTGGGAACGTGTTTGCCTCCACAGTGTCCACGGGTTCAGGAATGACCACAGCCACAGCAGAAGGCTTGTCGGGAACGAGCTGGGGTGAAATGGCATTCAACATTGAGAAGGTGACGGTGACTGCAAAGACTCGCGCCCTCAAGGCTGAATACACGATGGAATTGGCTCAAGACCTGAAGGCTGTGCATGGTCTGGATGCTGAGTCAGAATTGTCGAATATTCTCTCTGCGGAAATCTTGGCTGAAATCAACCGCGAAGTGTTGCGTAAGATTTACTACACTTCTAAGGTGGGGTGTCAGACAGGGACATCGACAGTGGGTACCTTCGATCTCGATACCGATTCAAACGGTCGGTGGATGGCAGAGAAGGTGAAGGGCCTTGTGTTCCAGATTGAGCGTGAAGCCAATCGAATTGCCAAGGATACACGTCGGGGCAAGGGTAATGTGGTCATCGTCTCCAGTGACGTGGCCTCTGCCTTGGCGACATACGGCATTCTCGATTACTCTTCTGCCATGAAGGATAACGTCAATCTCGCAGTGGACGATACGGGCAATACCTTCGCGGGTACATTGCTCGGACGGTTCAAGGTATACATTGATCCGTACTTCGCTACCTCGAATACCTCTGAGTTTGCCGTAGTGGGTTATAAGGGCAGCAATGCTTATGATGCAGGGCTGTTCTATTGCCCCTACGTGCCACTCCAGATGGTTCGTGCAGTTGATACGTCCACATTCCAACCGAAGATCGGGTTCAAGACACGTTACGGTCTTGTGAACAACCCGTTTGCGGAAGGAACGACACAGGGCGAGGGGACGATCAATGCGATGACCAATATGTATTACAGGGCCTTCAAGATTGCCAACTTGATGTAATCTTGCTGCATCAAGCAATCATGGAAAGGGGGGCTTCGGCTCCCCTTTTTATTTGGAAATCACCAACATAATCAGAGTGATAATCAATACCACAGCTATAACCAAGACATAGAGACTAGCGAAGAACCCCACATCATACATAAGACATGTAGAAAGAAAAATCAGCTATGGCTTACAGCGACAAGGTGCTCGATCATTTCAACAACCCCAGGAACATGGGGTCCTTCAAGAAGGAAGATGAGGACGTCGGCACTGGGATCGTGGGCGCACCGGAGTGCGGTGACGTTATGAAGTTACAGATCAAGGTGGAGCAGGACCGCATCGTCGATGCCCGATTCAAGACATTCGGCTGCGGCTCGGCCATCGCAAGCTCAAGCCTTGCAACTGAATGGCTGAAGGGCAAGACCCTGCAGGAAGCGGAAAAGATCAAGAACACCGAGATCGTGCAGGAGCTCAATCTGCCGCCCGTGAAGATTCACTGCTCGGTGCTGGCGGAAGATGCGATTAAGGCCGCTTTGAACGATTATAAGAAGAAAGAAGATGGGCATTGAGCTACATCGGCCTCTGTTTCTTTAATAGCAAAAATTTAAGCTCTTGCCAATTTCTTCTTTTGGGTATGGGTGAGCATCAAGTCCATCAATGATGAATCTTGCAGTGATATATGTTCAGGCATCAAATTCTTAAACATCGATTCAATAGTGGTCCCTATGGCTAACGGATACTTATGAAATTCGGATGGTATATGACGATCTATTAGTTCGCTCACGCTTAAATGGATAATGCAACCATCACGAATTCCCGTTTGAATACGTAATTCTATCAAACCAGAAATGTTGTATCTGAGTCGTTGAATACTAAGTACATGAAATACATCCAAGATAGAATGTTTTAACTGAGGGATTTCTTGCTCAGATGAATAACGAAGGCCATAGCCTCCCCCACCATTGATAAATCCCTCCAGCAACCGATTAGAACGACTTTGTGAAACGGGGCGCGCGAGCGGCAAACAGAATCGAGTCATTTCAATGATGGACTTCGCTTCCGAATCATCGATCACAATTTGCGTAAAGTGACCCTGAGGATCTTCATATATGTATATCGTGAGTGCGTCTTTCCTGACTACTTTTACTATTGCATTAATCATATTGTGAATATTACTCATGATTTCATCAGCGATTGCGAGAGAATATTGGTCAGTAGTTGTTGTGATTTCTTCAGCGTCATGGGAGAAATTGATTCCTCAAACCCCGCTTCATCCATGGCGTGAGCCATGTTATAAAAAATCTTAGCCAAAACTTCAAGGTAATAACGATCAGCTTGGGAGTCAACTTCACGAGTCTCATGGGTGGTTATTTTTCCCCCTGCGGTCATGGCAATAGTGAAATCGAAAACCCCTCCAGCAAACGCAGACTCGCGCGGTGTACAAACTACATCAATTTTGAGAGTATGTCGTACTGAAAGAGGAAGAATACGTTTACAAGTAGCGTAAATCTCTCGGAATCGATAATAACCTGGGGTAAACGTTCTGGTAATGCGGCGCACACGGCACGAAATTTTATCCTGTATAGAAGTCATGATAGATCAATTATACATAAATCTATACCCCTAGTCAATAGCAATTTTCTTCTATGAAATCAATAGCTTATCAACCCTCACAAGCCAGACACGTTTCACCTTCTGTCAGGGCTTTCAGGTCAATGGACTTGATCGCCTCGCGTTCAATCTTCTTGGCGATTTTATCAGCCTTCATCAACTTCTCAGAACGGCAATAGTAGAGTGTTTTCAAACCCTCTTTCCAGGCTTGAAAATGAACCGCATGGAGATACTTGATATTCGTATCAGGCCGAAAGAAAATATTGATCGATTGCGCCTGATCAATAAACTCCTGGCGATCTGCGGCATGTTGAATAATCCATCTTTGATCGATTTCCATTGCGGTCTTAAAGACCTTTTTAGTAGTATCATCCAGACAAGTCAGGTGCTGCACCGATCCGTCATTGGCAATAATAGAGGACCAAATTTCATTGTAGTCTAGACGCTTATCAGTCTCGCACAATTTCTTGATTACAGCATCCAAGAATCGATTCTTGTTTACGTACATCCCCGAGAGCGTATCCTGTCGGTAAGCATTGGCTCGAAAGGGTTCTACTGAGGGCGAACTATTGCCCATAATCAGACTGGTGCTGGCATTCGGCGCAATTGCCGTGGTATGAGCAAATCGTTTGCCCGTACCCTTCATATCAGGAGCTTCACCACGTTCCTTCCCCAATTTTAGATTTGTTTCATCGATCCGTTTTTTGATATGCCGAAACATAGATTTATTATAGGAGACCGCAGTAGACGATTCCCAGGGTACATTGTGCTTCTGGAGAAACGCATGAAAGCCCAAGGCGCCAATTCCGATGCTGCGTTCCTGTGAGGCTGAATACACCGCACGAGAAATCGTTGGAGGCGCATGATCGATAAAATACTGAAGGACATTATCAAGCATTTCCACAATGTCTGGAATGAATTCAGGTACCGTTTTCCATTGATCGTAATATTCAAGATTCACAGAGGACAAACAGCAGACCGCCGTTCGATCTTTATTTGTTGCCAAGACCACCTCGGCGCAAAGATTGGACTGATTAACCTTCAGTCCTAGCTGCTTCTGCGGTTCTGGCAAGGCTTTATTCGCAGTATCGATGAACAGAATATAAGGCTCGCCTGTTTGCATTCGTGTCTCTAGAATCCTCTGCCACAACTCTTTCGCGGAAATCTTATCACGAACTTCTTGACTATGGGGATCCTTCAATTCCCAGGTATCATCGATATGAGGATCAAGCATACATCGCTCAATCAACTGCATGAAAGTATCAGGAATCAGAATGCCATGGTGCAGATTCTGGCATCGCATATTCGGATCACCAGTGGGCTTTCGCATTTCCAAGAACAGAAGAATATCGGGATGCGTAATATCTAGATACATCGCATAACTACCACGCCGTGTCTGTCCCTGACGATAGGCCAAGCATGAGGCATCATAGGTACGAAGATGCGGCATGATTCCCGTGGACTTTTCATCACTCGAACGAATACCAATTCCAATGCCAATCCCACCGCCAAGCATCGAGAGCCAATTGACCTCAGAGAGTGTATCAACTAATCCCTCAGCGGTGTCAGCCAGATAGGGAAGGTAGCAGTTGTGAACAATCATTCTACTATTACCGACGGTGAATGTATGAGTGTTTTTCACCTCAATATCATATACCAGAGCAGTTTTGTTAATTTTTTTCAGTGAAAAACTCATTTTGACGCCTCCAGTCGTATAAATAAGATAGAAAGCACGAAGAAACGGAGAACACTATGAACATCCATATCATTCTCTCTGCGCGAAAGCATAACAGTCACTATCTGAACAGGTATATATCATTTATCCAGCGTTGTCAAGCGTACAATACGACTAATCCATCTCAATACATGGAACAACATCATATTTGCCCTAAAGCTAAAGATATGTTCCCAGAATACAAAAATCTCGCATTGCATCCTTGGAATCGCTCGATTCTAACATACAGGCAACACATCATTGCTCATATTCTTCTCTACAAAGTATTTGGAACACAGTCTCAAATCTTGTCAATTCTAAGAACATCGGGGCAAGTACATGTGAAAAATTTTCAACTAAAATCAGTCAACAGTAGATTCATCGAAAATGCAAAAATCCAACTTTCCAATTTCAGACGAGGCGTTTTTGTGAGAGGATACAATTTAGACGGCACTCCTAATGTATCAGAAGACACCCGACGAAAATTGTCTCAACAGAAAAAAGAATTATATTCAAATCCAGAGAATCGCAAAAAACATAGTATTGCCTGCATAGGGTCTAAACGAATCAATACCCTCAATATGAGTATCTATTCTCAAAATAGACCATTGAAACACAATCACAATATATCAAAAGGCATAAAGGAATATTACAACAATCTTCGGCAATCAGGAGCGTCACTAAAGAAAACATACTGCGGAATCTATATCACGCCCTTTGGTAATTTTACTGGTCTGCAAGGCATATATCGAAACTATTGTAGAAACTCCTCAAAACCTTTCACCATTCATAGCGTAAAGAAAAATCCCTATGTCAACAAAATGGTCATCGGATGTACACCGAAAGATTTAGGTTTCGATTTCATTCCGAAGAATCATCCTGAACGTACTCAATATTGTGCTTCTTTGAATCAAGTTCGTCTACCCGAACCCAGCCATCCTCTTTGGTCAGAACTAAATGATTACCTGTCACATGGAAAACATCACCTCTAAATTCTAGTTCATATAGATCATCGCTGGTTTGCGTTTGAATGTTTACGACTGGTTGATATGTTCCGTCATGCGACAAAACTAGATCGCCAACTTGAAGCTGAGAAATTGGAATCATTCCTCGTTTAGTGTCAACTAGAGTGTCGCCAGTAAAACAACTGATCGGCAATTGCCGCTTCTTGGCAGCAAATGACAAAATGGGCGTAGCGAAACTTAGCCAATGTTGTGAGGCATAATCATAGAGTCGTTGAGCGTGTTCCTCATTGCTGGCAAAGGCACTAGCCACAAAAGCAAATCGCTCCTGCGGGGATGATTCTGTCTCGGTCATGTAGGATTCGCGCATTCGCTTGAATCCTAGTTCATCAAACAGGGCATCGCGGGTCGAATCAATCGTGGTTTTATATTTCATAGTCCTCCTCATAAGCGCGCATGTTATGCAGTTAAGTCTCCAAATGATGGTAGCTGCTCACACAAAATATAATGATGGTATCTGCTCAAGCAAAATATCCCAGACCGCATTAGCAATTTCCCGATGCTCCAATTGTGTATCGGGCTTACAGCGTACTTCACAGTAATGATACCAACTCCGAATCGTGCCTGTCATATAGATACGACTTGGTGTATTGCCCTCAGGTAGCACGACACGGGCTTGTTCCTTGGCAATTCCGTGAGAGACAGCCCAGAAATACGTAAGTTTCGCTAATTCAATCACCTCTTGCTGACGCTGTGCCCATTCGTCTTGCAATTGCTGGTCATCACAGACTAAGCTGTTCTGCCTATTTTTCTTATCTTGGAGTCGTGCATCCCGAATCACAAACCCGAAGTTTGCTGTGGGATCGGCATATCGCTGACTGAATTCTTGAAATGAAAAACTACGGTGACGAAGAATCTGCCGAATAATATCCCTGGTACTATTTATTTCAAGCGTCATGGAGACCATTTCAAAGGGACTCCAGTGCTGATTCTTAATCAGATATTGCAGGAGCTTCGGGGCTGTCTCATTGTTATACTGATTCGCAGGATTCGAGACCCGAGCGCAGTAGACAATGAACTCCTCTGGTGTCATATTGTCCGTTCGGCTGATACTACGTAATTCAACTAGCATGATTCCTCCTTATGTTTTCTTCCAAAACGACCATTCAGTATAGGCTGCTAATCCAACCTTGGTATGATCCTTAATGATACGGAGCAGATAATCTAAATCGTATCCCGCCCGAATCATATCATTGATATCTTTTTCTTTGATCGTCTCAGGCCAGAAGACCACCGCATAGCCTTCTTTCACGGCCTTCAGCATCGACTGAACCAGTTCTTTGTTACGCCGTTCGTTATCGAAAATCAGCGTAATATTACTATGCTTGATATCAGGCACAGCAGCCCCTAGCTGACAATTTCCCACTGCGATAGCATTTGGTAAAAACAAACTATCCAGTGGTCCCTCGCAAACATAGAGCGGTTGATACTGATCCATTTCATTCAGACCAAAGAGAATACGAGTCGCAGATTCCTTGATTCTCACCGTCTGGTAGCGTAGTTTCGACTCAGGTAAAATAGCACGACCCGACACCGCGATCAAATGGTTCTGACGATCAATCGCAGGAATCACCAATCGTGGCTCATCACAGGGAATCGTCTTGGCAAGTACGGGATCAATCTCTCGCACAAAGGAACGAAAGTTATTCGCATACCACAATCGAGACCATTTCATAGCAGGCAATTGTCGTTTCTCTAAGTATAAACGACCACGATGTCCTACAGGTAATTCACTACATGGAATAGCCCCCGCATCCAGCAGAATTTTATCGGCTGAAATCAAGTTTGCGGCATCAGGTACAGATGGTGCAACGGGACGCATCGGAAGTGTCGCAGAAGATCGTTGTTCCCTGAGCCATTCGAGTCCGTACGCTTTGGCTTGTTCAGGATTAACTTTTTTCAGAACTGATCGAAGGCTACACGTTAGTCCGCAATTATGACACTTGTAGACCAGACGATTCTGAAACGGAAAAAAGTACCCACGTTTCTTTGATTGTTTTTTCCGTGAATCACCACACTGAAAACATCGGCAATTGTAGAGCCGATCCGACTTGCGAATAAAGCCCTGCAACTGCGAGGAAATCAAAAGCAGATATTTTTGATCGAGGTACAACATATCACAGAAACAGAATGAAATTTATGACTTAATTAGATTTATCACTTCACAAGGACATACTATAGCATAAGGAGGTCAGCCTGTCAAGTCCTAGCTAGGGCTTATGAAAAGGGCTTGTCACCAAGGAACTAATGAAGGTAAAGGCATGAGAAAGATAGTATCCTGCAAAAAAGACCACAATGAAAAGAAATCCAAATATCTTGCCATACTGCTTGATGGCCTCGAAGGTGATATCATTGAAGAAGCTCTCTTGCTTGTTTTTCTTTTCGTTCTTGACATATTCATCCAGCATTGTTTTCAGGTTCTGCTGGGCGAGAGCATGTATTTTTCGCTCGTCCTCAGTATGCTGATCTAGTAATTCGCGCATCGCCGCAGTGACTTCTGGTTTGATCGAATCTAGACGATCCCGCAAATCATCCACCTTCGCGCTGAGTGTGACTTCGGCTTGTTTGAGATTCTCGTGCTTTTCTTCGTAGGCTCTGAACATACTGATAATCTCCATGTTCGTCTCGTGCATTCGCTCTATTGTTTGTGTTAAGCGGTTATAGTTCACCACGACTTGCTCCACATCCTTGTTAAGCAAGCCCAGGGATAATTGTAAATCGTGCAAATCTGCTGACATATTATCTGGCCTTTCCGTACCTCAAGTACATCATGGCCCCAGTTCGTTCATCCTGAATGATAATGGGCCGCGAATAATCCGCGTTACCATAGTCCCGTATCGCCTGACCTGTTTCATCTGTTCCAACGTAGTGTTCATACTTTGCGTGTTTGCGCTTACCCATGCGAGCTTTATGAAACCACTCGCAATTCACTTCAAAGACCTCAACGCCGCCAAACTGTTTTCGACGGACCATGGATCGTGCAGGAGACCCTGGTTCACCCTGCGGTCCAACTCCTAATCCAGCCACCGCTCCACTACCTGCGGCATTGACAGCCGCATCCTCTTGCTGAATAGCAGTATTCGCTTGCTGACGGCCCATTTGCTTTTGCTGTTCAGGCATGACGTATACCCCGCAAAATTTCTGCTATGGTCATATCTAACTGAATAGATGCACTATGAATCGTGGTTCCTCTAATATTCTCAATACGTTCGGGCATATAGCTCAGAAACAGTAAAAACGTTTTCAGCGCCCCATGATATGCCGGCTCTACGTAAAAGAACACTAACCTCGTCGTCGCACTCACCCCAAACACATTATACAAGACCACGAGGTGATTCAGAACCAATCGCTCTCGAATCTTCCCTGTCCGATGATACCGCCTCAGCAATCGATTCAGATATCGAAATCGTTGCAAATCCTTTCGGAATTCACTCTGAATGCACCCAGGACGATCATACGCCTTGCTTGCATACAGAATCACGGTTTTCTCAGTCAGAGGAACCACGCACCATCACCTATTGTTCATCTTCAACGTCTGTCTCGTCCGTTTCATCTCCTTCTAGAAAGTCATGCAGAGTTTCCTCATCCATGATATCGACATAGAAATCAAATCCCGCAGCAGCATCGTCCGCATCGTCATTCAAGGGACCGTAGCCTACGTACAAATACCACTCCTCATTATGAACCTTGATTCCATATATCTCCTCGCCCCCAGTGGGGTCATGAGGCAAATCAGGAATCGTGAAACCATGATTCTGCAAAATCAATCGTAGCAGCAGGAACCCTCGCATTACCGATTCGACGGGCTGCTCAAACTCCACAAACAAGTCATCCATCAACTCCTCAAGCACGTTCTCTGAGGCTCCATCGGCTTGAGGAGTGAAGGTCAGGTTATGATCTTCATCCAATGGAAATTGTGATAATGCCATGTTAATTCACCTCTCTCAATAATTATTGTGGCAGGATTGCATCATCTGATGTTCCATCATTCTGACTGCCCTGGGCTACTAAGCACTCATAATGCACTCGCCCCGCACGTCCGCCCACTGTTGCCACAATGCTGCATCCTGAGCCATTGGTTCCTGTGATCGTGGGCGCAACCGTATAGCCTGCCCCACCATTAATCAGTGTGACCGAATTGATCCCACCCGTGGCGCTATTGCAGGTATACGAGGCATTCGCACTCCCACCATTGGTTGCAGTGAAGGTCAAAAATCCATTGACATAGTTAGTTCCCGCGGTGCTGATCGTCAGGGTCGTTACTGGCCCCGTCCCCGCTCTCCGAAGATTCCAACCCGCGCTCTGCACTTTCTTTCCCTCGCCCTGTGTGTTTGCCATTTCAAGCGTCGAGACACCAAACACGCCGACCACTTGATTCGTGGCCTGAACGCCATAGGTCGTATTCCCATAGAGCGTGGATGTCCCTGCTCCTGCGACACCCGTTCCCATCGCAGGTGAAGATTTCGGTGCTGTTCCAGCGGCATCTGTGTTTCCCCAAAGTGACATATTCATTCTCCTTCGATTAAGTGTGGTAGATATTCATAGTATTTAGTTCACAAGTTTCCTCAATTGCTGAATCGTATCTGGCACGGTCTTGTGGTGGATACCAATTCCACGGTGTGCCTCCCATTCACGAATATTTTTCGTCAGATCATCGATCAGGATATTGCTCGTATTATGAGCCGTGGCGAATATTTGTTTCTCTGATCGTCTGACAATATGCACCCGTGAGATCGAAATGTTTAGATGCTGCTTGATCCACTTCATTTTCCCCGCATAGGAATAACTCTGACCAGGAGCTTCCCAGGCCGCACGAGCCGAGAGAATATGGGCATCATGCTTATCGACCCAATTCCAGAGCGTATCAAATCCTGGCATCGGGGGCAAGTCACGCCAGAACTTTTCTCCCAGGGCCATAATCTTATCAGTCTCGCTCTTGGACGCCTGCCGCTTTCGCAATTCGTCATGACCGAACACAGACATCGCCCCTGCATTGAAATCGACGAGTACGCCATCCATATCAACGAAAATCATAGGTGCTTCTGCTTCGGTAATTCCGTGTGACGTTAAGGTTTCACGCGCCTGTTCAACCGATGGCCCGCCTAATAGGGCTTTCATCGGATGCTTTACTGTATCCGAAGCTATTTTAAGCATGTGGTATGTAGGAGGATCGTGTTTATAATCTGATAATTGTTTAGATGGCATATTACACCTTGTAAGGCTCGCTTATAAGGGATACATCGTCCAATTAGGTCTGCTGCCATACATTGGGAGTCGTAGTCGGCTCGGCATTGAAGACATCTTTCTTGGCTGATAGTTCAATCTTTCCCGATTTCTTTTCTTCGGGCTTCTTCTCTTTCTTCGAACTCTCCTCTGAATCTTTGTCCTCAGTGTCTTTTTTCTCTGAATCCTTCTTTTCCTCTTTCTCATTAGCTTCCCGAACTAGCTGTTGTGTCATTCTGAACAGGTCTGAGTGTTCTTCCAACTCAAGTTCCTTGTAGCCATCCTTTTTCAGTTGCGCCTTGACATCTTCTAGTGAATCGTCTGGAAAAGTCTCAACCGATTTGAATTGTCGTTCCCTTCGGTGCGGATCACGCATCGTCAGTTCATATCGATGATTGCCCATTTGCCAGAGATGATATGTCTTGCCATCTTTTCCATACTTTGCCATAAGATGACTGGGGGGATTATTACCAATGGATTCCCGAACTAGCTGCTGTGTCATTCTGAACGGGTCTGAGTGTTCTTCCAAATACGGAGCATACCGATGAACAACATCTCGTGCGTTCTTTGGGTCATCCACCAAATCTAATTGATGCGGCTGAGCATTCACCGCGCCGAGGCGATAGGAAACTCGTGACCGCTTAATTGGATGTGACGGACGAATTAGCACCCGACCATCAGGATGTACATACATAACATCGTGCGTTTGTCCTTTATGGGGACCGATTTTCGGTTTGACTTTATCGCCCACTTTTAAGTTATGAGGTGCATGGACATCTTCGATTGTCATTCTCTCGCCGTGAATTTCCATTGATAGTCTCCCGTAAGTATTTTAATGCCCGACTTTCTCTTTTCTTATTTCATGAGCAGGAACTTTTTTCGATTCACGCTCACCCACATCCACCACGTAAAGGGGACTTCCGTGTTTGTCGCCTTTGTCATGACGAACAATCTTACCTGGTGTCATTTTACCTTTATGCGGAACATTCACTTTAGTTCCTGGAGCATGAATGCCGGATTGTTCACCCAATAACTTCGTTATATTGAGTTTCCCCTCACTCATGACACTATAAAATGCGGGCTTTGTTTTCATAATAGCTCCCACTTGGATTCCTTTGCCATTTTTGTGGCTGTAGCGTACATGACTTCTTTGCTCCGTTCACCATATCGAGAACGAAAATCACCGATATTCTTCTTCATGCCCCTTACGTATTTTTCTTTTTTCTTTTCTTCGCCGGGTGTCAAGTCAGTTTCTTGCATCAGTTCAGTTGCTTCTTTTCGCAACGTCTTAATCGTTTTCCACACACCCTCTTTGAGAGTGCAGGGACCAATTGCTTCACCCTTACTGTTGATTCTTTTCCAACCACCTTTAGGATGCTTGGGATCGAACCACTGTCTTAAATCTTCTCGTAGAACCGCAAAAGATTTCATTTCTTGCCCAGGCCGACAGGCATTTTCTTTGTTTGCATGAAAGACTTCAACGAATCTTTAAAATCGCTCGCCTCTTTCGCGCTAAGAGATTTCTTTTTTTCACCACCAATGTGTTTCTTGAGAATATAATCAGCTTGCCCCTCTTCCATCTTTTTCTTACCGTGAAGAGCCGCAAGATCCGCTCCATCAATCGATTCTTTCCTCACTGTCACACCACCATCCGCAGGCGTGGGATCAGCAGGATCAGCTTCCACTTCATCCCCCACTTTTGGCTTTATGTCTTTCGCGGGAGTGAAAGCGGGAACTGAGGAAAGCGATTGCTGCACCTTCCGACTGGCACGATCTTGCTGTGCCTTCAGTTCCTTGGTGAACTGAGCATTATCGGGTTCTTCACCCAACAATTTCTTTATATCCAATTTTCCCTCAGTCATGACACTATGAAAGGCTGATTTTGTTTTCATGTTGCTCTCCTATTTTGGTTTCGGCTTACCTGCGTATTCGCAAATAAGTTTCACAGGATCCTAGCTCCTCTTACTTCTAGACTCATTTATTTACTAATACCCAGTTGTTTAATTTTTTAATTGCTTCTTCGACTGTTTTGACTGCTGTTTTTCTAAATTTCATTCGGGCATGTCCGCTAAACATTTCTAGTCCACCAGTAGAATCTAAACTAAATCGGCCATATGTAGAATTTTCTAATATTCCGTTTGGCCAATCATTTTTGGGTTGTAACGAAATTGTAATTAATATAGCAGCCCGTTTAAACACTGGGCCCGCACCTCCACCTAAGGTGCTAATTTGTGTAGATACATACGGAGCAGTAATAGAATCTTTTATAAGTTTAGCTGCTTCATCTAACCATTTCTGGTCTACTTCACCACGAGCTAAAGCGGATATCCTCAACATTGCTCCGGATGGCCAGGACGGTTGTTCTGTCGTAAGACGCTTCTGCCCATTTTTATTTTTCTTTCGCAGTTCTTTCAGCGTGGGCTTGGTACCGCTCGTGGTCTGACCTTGAACCCATTGATCCTGTGGAGCCTGACCCATTAGTGGTGCCCCCAGATCATCATAGCCGAACGTGGTTTCGACTATCGGCGCGGGAAACGCATCGTAATACTCAATATTCTGTTCTAGATTCGAGAGAACATGGCTCAGAGCTTCTTCATCTAATTTGAAACGTTGCAGTTCGTAGCCCAGGCCCTTCTCAATTCGTTCCTCAATATCCGAGAAAGTCTGATTGTGTTGATGCATGAAGTCCTCCATCGCTGGCTTTTTGACCACACCACCACTGCCAGAAGCTGACGTAGCGGCCACATTGATAGGGTGCAATTCTGTTAAATGACCATTAAGACTCTTGTGCGTGACATGACCATTTTTCCCATATCGACCAAAACCATAATAGACCAATCCCAATGCCTTAGCTTCACTAGCGGCCTCGTGTGAGATGTGCTTATCCACAACTTGTTTCTGACCAAACTCAGGTTCATGCGGGTCAACACTCTTTCCAGTTTGAGTATTGATCCAGTGTTTTGCCGCAGGGTCCTCGACCTCTTGCTTGGTAAAATGAGACATTATTTTCCAGATACGATTCAAATTTTTAGTGTGGTCTTTGTCAGAGGCATCAGTAGAATTATCAACCACAACCAAATCGGATTCGAACACATCCTGATATTGTTGCAGTGCTGCCTGAGAAGAATCCCATTTCTGTTTACGAATCTTCTCTGGGACCATTCTCCCGCCGCGTTTTCCACGATCCTCATTGCGCTGCTTAGAAATCTCATTGCTGGCATTCACGAAAATCATTTTGGAGCTATAACCCTGATCTTCTAAGTAGCCCTTGATCTTCTTGATCTTATCCGCATCATCGCCTGTACCATTAACAATCAGACCATTACGCCCCTCGATAGCCAGACGTTGGCGAAGTTCTGCAATTGACTTGGCTCGTTTACGAATTTCATTGCGTTGATCTGCCTCTGAATCAGGCATGAGCTTCGAGAGCTTATGTTTATCCAGAAGAAATTCCAGGGCTTTGTCACTATTCAATTCTACGAGGCCATGTCCATCTAGCGTCTTTTTCAGAATATAGTCTTTTCCACTACCAGGACCGCCAGCCAGAAAGACTACCTTGAAAATTCCAGCATCATTCACGCCTTCTTGAAGCGTTGATTCCTGAACCGACTTCATGCCTGCGCGAACCGCCAGCATCAGCCCAACTTTGGTATGTGAATCATTGCCAGGAATGCTTCGGGCAAAGTCGGGGTAATTCTTCTGTGCGGCAAATTCTCGTGCCTTCGATGCACTCATACCCCTGACATCATCCGCATCGGGATCACGATCACCCGCAGAGACGACATCAATACGATCAAAGCGATACTCTTTTCCCTGATACCGATTCAGCAAGGTCTGGAATTGTCTCTGGCGATCACTGCCCGTCACCAGAATAACGTGCTGATAGCCCTGGGCCTCGAATTCCTTCATCACCCCAATAATCGTGGGATCGGTCTTGCTGACTAATTCAATTCCAATATGCGGAAAGACTCGTTTGGCATAAAACAGTTTGCTCTCTGGCGGCAAGGGATTCCGCACGGGGTCCACCGTGCGAGACAGAACAATTTTCGCATCAGCATGAAAGAGATCGGCTTGCTTCTGGATCGCCTTGACCAGAACCTCATGGCCCGTGGTTGGGGGGTTCATACGACCCCAGGCGAACACAATGGTCGGAATGGAAGGTTGGGAAGATATGGTAGGGGGAAAATCGCGGAATCGTTTCATGTAAGCCTCTACAGCTTTGATGTCATTAGTTATACATATTTATACATTTTTAATCCTATCTTTTTAGATTTGACCATACCAACGTAGTCCCCCTCCTTAGTCGTAGTCGCTTCGGCCATCTCATAGATCATGCCCCATCTCAATATAATTAATGTACTAATTCCCATTCTTTTTGTGTCATGAGCGGTCGCAATGGATCGTCCTTATGGTATTCTTTGCTTCCTTCCAGGCGAATCATCTTACCGTGGTCAAAGAGCGCAGTGTACGTAGCTGACCATGCTTTATCTCCATCCTGCGTGACATATCCATGTGGCCCAGAGAAAGTCACATTGCCAGTATAGAAGCACAGATCACCATGAAATCCGAATTCTTCTCCTTTCGGATCAAGAAGTCTAAAATCAGAAGTCAGCGTATACGTAGACACAAAGCAATCAGGGGTATCTTTAGTCTGAAACTCATGATCAGGTCCCGGCAAACCATCAGGCAATTCGCATTCTACTTGCACATAATCAAACATTCCCATATTGCTTCTCCACTTTTCTACGTTGCGTTTTCACTTCTTCTACACATCGTACAATCACAGTACCACCAACATTGGAGAGTGCTTTCTGCATATGGTTCACGAAACTTTCAGTTATATAATCGGCCTGTTCTTTACTATTGGTAGTCATGGTAATCGTGTTGACGTTTTCTGATGGCACAATTATATCATATGTAGTTCTAATAAGCATGATCCCCTTCTTCTGTTTATCAGCGAATTTTCCGCTTCTCCGCGAGAATTCGCATCACCCCTGCATAACTAATTTTTATTTTCATTCTTGATTCAATAGCCTTTGAAATCGCTCGGTACGCCATTCCTTTTTTTCTCAGGCACTTCATGAAAACTATTGCGTTTTGCTGTAACGGGTCTTTCTCAAGAATTCGTCGCTGGTTTACAATATAGCCAAAGGGTGGTGTTCCACCGAGAAATTTACCCTGTTTTCTCCGATGCTCTTTCGCCTCAAGAATTTTCTCTCTCTTGCGTTCACGTTCAACCTCACGTATTCGTTTGGCGAAATCATACAAACTATCCTTGAAGAAATCTTCTTTTTCCTCACATAGTTCTTTTGCGTTTATAACGATACATTCAATTTCTTTTTCGAGATTAAAGGTGGTCATGGCTGCTTCTCCATCACCTTGAAGTGTTGTCGGCGCGCCTCCCTCGCGCAGTCGGCGCCAAACGAAAACCATCCCTGAGAGTCTTTCTCGGGCACGCCACTGTCAGTATACGTAAACGTTTTAGTATTCAACTCAAGCCAAACCTCTCTATTCGGCTTGAGAATCTCTCCACACTTTTGGCATCTATTCATAATCATCGTGCCACCTCCCCATGCAAATCATCCTCGAATGCCGCTGTTCGGTTCAATGTACACATTTCGAATGAATGGCCATCCTGGAAGTGCAATCCATCCACTGTTTAATTGTGAGTCTTGGTATATTTTGATAATAAATTGTTATACCCATCACGCAGGTGGCAGAGCAATAAGTAAATGGCATACCCTGGGGCTGGGGAGCTACTGGCGTAGACCAACGATTCCACAACCACGATTTAAAATCCCGGCATTCAGTTGGGCGCATCCAATGAATCCGCCAAGATAAATTGTTCTTATCGGTCAAAATGTGTACATTCGAAATGTGTACATTCATCATCATTCTCCTTTTAATTAGTATGATTGTTAACGCCATTCGATGATCCCGATTCCAAAGCCATTCTCAGACTCTAAATGATCTTTGAACCAGGATCGTGCATGCTGCTCGGCGCCGCGCTTTGTTTTTTTCCACACGACATCACCGTCTGGGGTCATCAGTAAAAATCCATTCGCGGCCTCGTCGCGCTCGACGATCACTTTGCCTTGTTTGATATATGGATTAGCCATTCGTTTATCCCACGTTGACTATCTCGAAGTTTCGCTTGTGGTCAAAAATGCCGATGCAAAAGCGAACCTCACCATTGAGATTGAAGAAGGTCAGTGAGCAGCCAGCCTCTAGCAGTTGATCGTGCATCAGGAACGTACGCGGTAATTCCTCATCATTGAAGTAAACCCGCGCCAAGCCAAATTCGTAGAAATACCGACGACCTCCGTTCTCCATTTTCACGGTCCGCCGATAGCGTTTTACCCTCACCCTGCTCCGCGTGAAGCCGAGCCGAGTGAGGCTTTCCTTGGCTTGCTTGGTTTGAATTGTCGTCGCCATGCTCAAGCCATCCTTTTAAAAAGGTTCATTTGTAATTTCTCTTTCGGTTCGCTGGCTTTTTCAAGCACCACTGGCTGAACCTG
>Ga0194132_10002652_pt1 | contig 33058 bp, 25 predicted proteins | sample TA2KigOf80mmetaG_FD_148612 | JGI IMG/M metagenome (GOLD analysis project Ga0194132, IMG submission 148612) | Freshwater microbial communities from Lake Tanganyika, Tanzania - TA2015054 Kigoma Offshore 80m | ecosystem: Environmental > Aquatic > Freshwater > Lake | place: Tanzania: Lake... | reverse complement strand
TGATGGTAATGTCATTGTCCATCAACGATTCCCAAATAGTGACCGCTTCGGCTACTGAATAGTCACGGCTTAGAGCCTGTCTGAAAATTGTCTTCTGGGTGGAACAGGCCACCGGCCTGTTGCGGCGGGCTACCAGCCCGCCGGGCCTTTTGGCGGCAGGTTGCCGCCAAACACGGGCTGGTAGCCCGTTCCACCCATTTTTCAGACAGGCTCTTAGCCGTATCTGTTCAGTTCAACCACGAATGCACACGAATCCACACGAATTCGGACGGGATAAATTGGCGATCGAACTGGTCGGCAGCGAGTCACGAAAAGGTGGCCAGTGGCGCGGGCGTCGCGAAAGCGCCGGAACTCAATCCGATTCGTGTTCATTCGTGGTTGCTGACTGAATCTGAGTTCTCCTTTTCTGAAGCCAAAAACTGCACTCGGCTACCACAGCTCCACAGGGCCTTTCGGAACGGGAATCGCATTCCGCTTTGCCGCCTCGGGTGGGTCCATGAAAGAAGACACCAGCGGCGGAGGTTGATAATTCGGCTTCAGGTTTCCGTTGGCATCCAGGAATTGTTCGCGCCACTTCAGATAGTGGTCCAGGGTCGCGTAAAAATCGGCGCGCGATGAAATCGTCACGACGCGTTTGTTGAATTCGCTGGCCGGGCCGAACCGCTTCGCATACCACGGCGCAACTTTCCGGAACATCCGGCAGCCATGTTCTTCCCCGAAAACTTCCACCATCAAATCCAGATGCCGGCGCATGACGCGAATGCGTTCCTCGAACGCCGGCTCCGGCCGCAGTTCGCCTGTCGAAAGAAAATGATCCGTGTGCCGGAAGATCCACGGGTTGTAAAATGCGCCCCGGCCAATGCTCACGCCCGCGCAGCCGGTCTCGTCTAACATTTGTTTCGCGGCCTGCGGGGTGGTGATGTCGCCGTTGCCAATGACCGGAATCCGTTTCACCGCCTGGACCACCGCGCGAATGCCGGCCAGCTTGACCACGCCGCCAAATCCCTGTTCGCGCGTGCGCCCATGAACGGCGATCGCTGAGACGCCGACGTCCTCCAGCACTCGCGCCAGATCGGGCGCCGTCCAGTTCGCGTCGTCCCAACCCAGCCGCATCTTCGCCGTCACCGGAATCTTCACGGCCTCGACCATCCCTTTCACGAGCTTCGCCGTGCGCTCCAGATCGGTCATCATCGCCGATCCGCCGCCGATGCGGCAGACCTTGCGCACCGGACAGCCCATGTTGATGTCGACCGCGGAAATGCCGATGGATTCTAGATAAACCGCGGCGTCGCGCATCTCCTCCGGGACCGAACCGAACAATTGGACCGCCAGGGGCTGGTCCGCCGGACAACTTTCAATGAGCTTGAGCGCTTTGCGGTTCTTCTCCAGCAACGAGCGGGCGTTGACCAGATCGGTCGTGGCCAGAACCAGGCCGCCGAGTTCGCGCAGCGTCAGCCGAAAGGGCAAGTTGGTGTAACCCGCCAGCGGCGACAGAAACAAATTCGATTTAAGTTCGAGCGAACCGATGCAAAACATGCGGCGGGACTATGCCACAGCCCGGGCCGCGCTTCCAGCCTGTGCGCTCGAGGCTGCTGAAGCCAGTGCGTCCACAAGTTGTCGGTTCCATGAAGGCCCTGGCTGGGTGGAGCGGGCTACCAGCCCGCCTCGCGCGGCAACCTGCCGCGTGAAAGGTCGCGCGTAATTCCTTGCGATCCGTCCGGGACTGATCCGCGACCGTTCCGTCCGGCTGGTAGCCGGACGGCACAGGCAAGTTGCCTGTGCCACCGGCAACATGTGGATGCACCGTCTCTTTTGAGGCCGCAAAAATCGCATTGCTCTTGTGCGCGTTTTGCCTCATATACTTCCTCCATGCTCGCCAAGGTGTGTAGTGCAGCCGTCAACGGTATTGAAGCGTATCCGGTCGAAGTGGAGGTCAATGCAGGTTGGGGAGACACGGTCGTCGTCATCGTGGGTTTGCCCGACGCCGCCGTCAAAGAATCCCGCGACCGCGTCAGTACCGCGATTACCAACTCCGGTTTCAAATTCCCGCTCGGACGCTCGACGATCAATCTCGCGCCCGCCGACGTCAAAAAGGAAGGCCCCAGTTTCGATCTGCCCATCGCCGTCGGCATGCTCGCCGCGAGCGAACAATTCGAGTCCGGCCAGCTCGAAAACTTCGTCCTGGTCGGTGAACTCGCGCTGACCGGCGCGGTGCGCGCCGTCAAAGGTGTCTTGCCGGTCGCCCTTCGCGCCAAAGCCGAGGGCCGCCGTGGCGTGTTGGTGCCGACGGAAAATGCCCCTGAAGCCGCCGTCGTCGCCGGTCTGCAAGTGATCCCCGTCCAAAATCTGCGCGAGGCCATTTCCTTTCTCGAAGGCGAAGTGAACATTGCGCCCACGCGCGTGGATATCGCGTCGCTCTTCGCCGAACCGCTCGAGGACGACCTGGATTTCGCTGAGGTCAAAGGCCAGGAATCCGTGAAGCGCGCGCTGGAAATCGCCGCCGCCGGCGGCCACAACGTGCTGCTCATCGGGCCGCCCGGCACCGGCAAATCGATGCTCGCGAAACGGCTGCCCACCATTCTGCCGCCGCTCACGTTGCCGGAGGCGTTGGAGACGACCAAAATTCACAGCATCGTCGGGTTGTTGGAGCCGCGTCAGGCGCTCGTGACGCGGCGGCCTTTCCGCGCGCCGCACCACACCGTCAGCGACGCCGGATTGCTCGGCGGAAACGCGAACCCGACGCCGGGTGAAATCTCCATCGCGCATCATGGCGTGCTGTTCCTGGACGAATTGCCGGAGTTCAAACGCAACGTTCTGGAAACGCTGCGGCAGCCGCTGGAAGAAGGGCGCGTGACGATTTCGCGCGCCGCCGGTTCCATGACCTTCCCGTCGCAATTCATGCTCGTGGCGGCGATGAACCCAACGCCCGACGGAAAGATGCCGCACGAATCCCGCAGCTCCCCGCGCGAAATTCAGAATTACCTGGGCCGAATCTCCGGACCGTTGCTTGACCGCATCGACCTGCACGTCGAAGTTCCGGCGGTGCCCTTCAAAGAGATCGCCAGCGCCAGGACCGGGGAAACCTCCGCGCAAATCCGGGAGCGCGTCGTGGCGGCGCGGCGACGGCAGCAGGAACGGTTCGAAGCGCGGTCGCGCATCACGTGCAACGCGCGCATGAGCAGCCGCGACTTGAAAGTGTATTGCCCGCTCGACGAACGCACGCTGGAACTGCTGAAGAACGCCATGGACGACTTTCACCTCAGCGCCCGCGCCTACGACCGCATCTTGAAAGTCGCGCGCACCATGGCCGACCTGGCCGGCTCGCCACAGATTCTCTCGGACCACGTCTCCGAAGCGATTCAGTTCCGCTCGTTGGACCGCCAACTCTGGACGTAATATATCCTTTCGAGTCGCCAGCAGTGGCCGATTCTCGCAAGCTTCGTTGATGCCGCAACCGAACCAGATTCGCGCCGTCGTTTTCGACATGGACGGCGTGCTGACGGATTCCGAACCGCTCATCAACGAGGCGGCGGTTCGGATGTTTCACGAAAGGGGACTCGCCGTTCAGCCCGAGGATTTCCTCCCGTTCATCGGCACCGGCGAGGATCGCTACCTCGGGGGCGTCGCTGAGAAATACCGCTTCCCTCTCGACCTGGCCGCCGGGAAACGGCGCACCTACGAAATCTATCTGGAACTGGTGCCGGCGCGCCTTCAGGCGTTTCCCGGCGCGGTGAGTCTCGTCCAATCGTGCCGGGCCGCCGGACTCAAAGTCGCCGTCGCCTCCAGCGCCGACCGCATCAAAATCGAAGCGAACCTTCGCAAGATCGGGCTGCCTCCGGACCAATGGGACGCCCTCGTCTGCGCGGAGGACGTGAAATTCAAAAAGCCCGCGGCCGACATTTTTCTGGCTGCGGCGGCCAAGCTCCAAGTTGCGCCTTCCGATTGCGTGGTCATCGAGGATGCCGTCAACGGCGTGCAAGCCGCGAAGGCTGCGGGCATGCGTTGCGTCGCCGTGGCGCAAAGTTTCGGCGCGGAAACATTGCAGAAGGCGGATCTGATCAAGGCGCGGATTGCGGACGTTTCGATTGCCGAATTGAAGGGGGACTTGCCGGTGCCATCCCCACCCCTTCACCCTTTCCATGAACCGTCTTCTCGGACTGTGGCCTTTAGTCCGCTTCAATGCTCGCCTGCAGAGAGTGGGCCGAAACAGCCTAGAGGCGGCGGTCCGCGCGGGTTTCGGTTCGAGGGCCGTGCGCACGGCTGGGAGGCCGTGGAAGCTTCTCAGGAGGAGAATTTGGCCATCGAACCTTGGGGTTTTTGGGCGAGCCTGGGACTGACTTTGGTCATCGGCGTGGGAGTGATTCTCACGCAAGTGGCCATTACGTTTGCCTGGTTGTTCGTCGCGGGCTTGCTCGGACAAAGGGCGGCGTTGGAGGGCATCGAGTCGAACGGGCTTTTCCTGGCCGTGGCCACGTGCGCCACCGCGCCGGTCGCCATCGGGCTGGCCTGGGTGTTTGCCGCCGCTCGCCGGACGCTTCCGGTCTCGGATTATCTTGGGTTGAAGCCGGTGACAGGCCGCGCGTTGTTTCGTTGGAGCCTTGCGCTGGGCGCCGTCATGGTGGCGAGCGACGGCCTCACGTCGCTGCTGGGCCGCCCGATTGTGCCGGAGTTCATGCGCGACGCCTATCAAACCGCCGGCTTCGCGCCTTTGCTCTGGCTCGCGGTCATCGTGGCTGCGCCTTTGGGCGAAGAGACGCTCTTTCGCGGATTCCTCTTCCAAGGCCTGGCGCATTCGAGAATCGGCGGCTGGGGCGCGATCCTTTTGACATCCGCCGTCTGGGCCGCCATTCATCTGCAATACGACCTTTACGGCATGGCAACGATCTTCGTGGCGGGGCTGCTGTTAGGCTACGCGCGACTCAAGACCGGTTCGCTGTATGCGGCCATCTTCATGCACGCGCTGATGAATCTGATCGCCACGATCCAGGTCGCTGTGTGGCATCGGCTCATCGGGTGAATCCGAGAGTTGGCGCGCCACGAATTTGCGGCTGCTTCGGATCGGCGTTGGGATTGGGAATTAGAATTCCTACATGGACTATTCGAAGATCATTACGATTGAGCCGGGCAAGCGAAGCGGCAAGCCTTGTATTCGTGGCATGCGCATCACGGTTCAGGACATTCTTGAGTATCTGACCGGAGGCATGACCGAAGCGGAGATTCTAGAGGACTTCTCTGAACTCACCCACGATGACATTAAGGCGTGCCTGGCCTTTGCGGCAGATCGTGAGCGGAAACTTTTCGTGGCACCCGCGTGAAGCTTTTGCTGGATGAGAACGTCTCGGATCGTTCAGCAGATTGCTGACGTGTTTCCTGGTTCCACCCACCTAAAGGCCCTTGGCCTCAAGGAAGCCGACGATAGCGTTGTTTGGGCGTGGGCGCAGCAGCGTGGGTTTTCGATCGTCTCCAAGGACACGGATTTCTGCCAGAGAGCCGTTGTGTTCGGCTATCCGCCAAAGTTCATTTGGCTTCGGGTTGGCAATTGTCCGACGAGCTTGATCACAATCCGTCCCTACCGCTTCATGAGCAGAGTTGCCGCTTTGGCCGATGTTGACATTAGCTGGATGCCCGCCAAAAGTAGCTTGATCAATCGCGCTATCACAAATGAATCGCTCATCATCAACGCTGGTTTGTGTTCTGGCCGCCCTGGCTTCACCGAATTTTGCATCGGTCCAGGCGCAAGAAAAAGTGGACTTCACGCAGCACATCAAGCCGATCCTGGAAACAAGCTGTTTGAGTTGCCACGGGCCCGAGAAGCCCAAAGGCCGCCTTCGGCTCGACACCCGGAGCGGAGCGATCAAGGGCGGGGATAACGGCACGTCGCTGGTCCCCGGCAAGCCGGATGAAAGCCCGCTCTACAAGCTCACGATTTTGCCAGCCGACGACGATGCCTTGATGCCGCCCCCGTCCAAAGGCGGCCCCTTGCCCAAGGACAAGACCGAGCTTCTCCGCCGATGGATCGAGCAAGGGGCGGTTTGGCCGGACTCCATCACCTTGGCGGTGGCGCGGAAAATTGATTTCGTGAGAGATATCCAACCAATCCTCGAATTCTCCTGCGTGAGCTGCCATCGGGAAGGCCACGATGACGGCGGGCTGCGGTTGGACACGAAGGAATGGGCGTTCAAAGGCGGGGACAATGGTCCGGCGCTCAATCCGGGAAAACCACTGTCCAGCCCGCTTTATACCACCACCGTCCTGCGCTCCGATCACGAGTTCTTGATGCCGCCAAAGTCTAAGGGCGGCCCCTTGCCGGCGGACAAGTTGGACCTTTTGTGGGATTGGATCATGCAAGGCGCAACCTGGCCGGACGGAATCAAGCTCGTTCCCCGCAAGGCCGAGCAAGCCGCGACCGAAGATTTGGAGACGGTGAACGCGATTCACCAGGCGATCCTGGCCAAGCTCGACGTGACGAACCAGACTCAGATGAAGATTTACACCGACAAGATTTCCGGAACGGACGTCACGTTCGACATGGTGCCGATCCTGGGCGGCGAATTCGTCATGGGCAGTCCGGAAAAAGAACGCGGCCGCAAGCCGGACGAAGGTCCGCAACACCGCGTTGCCATCGAGCCGTTCTGGATGGGCAAACACGAGGTGACCTGGAATGAGTACGAGTTGTTCATGTATCCGGAGGAAGAAAAGAAGATCCGCGCGCTCCGCCAATACAACCCGGCGCAATTTCCGGGCGCCGACGCCGTCAGCCGTCCCACGGCTCCGTACGTGGAGATGAGCTTCGGCATGGGCAAGGACGGTTTCCCCGCCATCAGCATGACGCAGCACGCGGCGAACAAATATTGCCAGTGGCTGAGCGCGAAGACGGGCCGCTTTTATCGGTTGCCCACCGAAGCGGAATGGGAGTACGCCTGCCGCGCCGGCACGACGACGGCGTACTTCTTCGGCGACGATTCCGCGAAGCGGGGCGATTACGCGTGGTTTGTGGACAACAGCGATGGCAAGTACCAAAAGATCGGCAAGAAGAAGCCGAACCCCTGGGGCCTTCACGACATGCACGGAAACATTGCGGAATGGACCCTGGACCAGCACGACCCGGATTACTACAAGCAGTTCGTGAGCACGCTGGCTGCGAGCCCATGGAACAAGGCGACCAAGCCATATCCGCACGTGGCACGCGGCGGTTCCTGGGATGACGAACCCGAACAACTGCGCAGCGCCGCGCGCCGGGCTTCGGACCGAAGCTGGAAGCAGCAGGATCCGCAATTGCCCAAGAGCATCTGGTATCTGACCGACGCCCAATTCATCGGCTTCCGCGTGATTCGGCCGCTCAAAGTCCCCCCGCCGGAGGAGCTATCTAAGTATTGGACAAGCGGCGTTGAAAAAGATTAATTTCGCGGGGTTCCAGGAAGCACCGATGGACTCGAATCCTCTTGACCCGGATCAACGTCAAATCGGTTTGTATGTGAGACGTAAGCCCATTCAAAAGACATCATGAACGAACCAGCGAAACTCAACGACACGCAACATCCCATGAAAGAATCCTCTCCTATTTCCCGCCGCCAATTCCTGAAAGGCGCCTCGGTCGCCGCCGGCACCGTGGCCGCCGTCCAATTTCCGTCCGTTAACGCCCAGGCCAGGCAACCCATGAATGCGATCATTATCGGCGTGGGCGGCCGCGGTTCGGGCGCCGGTGGCAATTTCCTCGAAGCCGGCAAGAACGTCGGCGTCGATGCGAAAATCGTCGCCGTGGCGGACATTTTCCCCAGCCAGGCCCGAGCGGCCGGCGCGCGGTTCAATGTGCCGGACGACAAGTGCTTTGGAGGGTTCGACGCTTACATGCGAGCGCTGGAAGTTCCGGGAGTCAATTATGCCGTGATGGCGACGCCGCCCGGATTTCGTCCGGCACACTTCAAAGCCTGCATCGAAGCCGGCAAGCATGTCTTCATGGAGAAACCGGTGGCCGTGGACGGTCCCGGCGCGCAGATCGTTTATGCAGCCGGCGAATTGGCCAAGAAGAAGGGTTTGAAAGTTGCGGCCGGCACCCAGCGCCGTCACGAGGCCAATTACAACGAGACCATCAAGCGCATCCAGGATGGGATGATCGGCGACATCGTCGCCTTGCGCGCTTACTGGGTCAATGGCGGCCCGATCTGGCACCGAGGCGAGCGCGGCGAAACCGCGTTGGAGAAACAGGTGTCCAATTGGTACCATTACATCTGGTTGAGCGGCGATCACATTTGCGAACAGCACGTCCACAACATCGACGTCTGCAACTGGATTATGGGCGGCCACCCAGTGAAATGCTGGGGCCAGGGCTCCCGCCAGCAACTCGGCAACAAGTCCGGAGAAATCTGGGACAACTTCGACGTTGAATTCGAGTACGCCAACGGCGTCCGCATGTTCAGCTACTGCGGCCAGATCAAGCGCAACTGGGCGTCGGTGAGCGAAGGGGTCCACGGCACGAACGGCTCGGCCAATCCGGCGAACACGATCTTGTCGAGGAGCGGCAAGACACTCTTCCGTTTCCGTGAGAAGTTCGTGAGCGGCTACGTCCAGGAGCACATTAACCTGATCAACGCCATTCTGACCGACACCGAGTTGAACGAGGCCAAGAACGTCACGGACAGCACGCTCACTTGCATCATGGGCCGCGAGGCGGCCTACAGCGGCAGCGCGGTGGAGTGGGACGCAATCCTGAACTCGAAGTTCGCTTACGGTCCGGAGCAGGTTTACAAGGATTCCTCCAAGATGCAGTGGGGCGATTTCCGCACTTTGCTTCCACCCATGCCAAGCGTTCACGATATCTTCAAGGATCCGCCCGTGGTTCCCGTCGCGGCGCAGGCGTAATGGAAGGCCGGATGTAAGAAACTCACCCCTTCCCCTCCCAGGAGGGGAGCCGAATAAACGCACGCGCTGCCGATGTTTCCCCTCTTGCCCCTCCTGGGTGGGGCGAAGGGGTGGGTTCAGTCCGGATCGAGAAACGACTGAAAAGGTTTCGACTCGTACGTTTCGAGCCTCTCCTCCGGACTCCGGACAATTCTCGCCGCAGCTCCGGGAGTTCGATCAATTAACTTCAACCCCTTCTCCGGCCCGAGCACGCTGACGGCAGTCGCCAGGCTGTCGGCGGTAGTGCTGTCGCGTGCGATGACAGTCACCAGGCTGTGATCGGTCACGCCGACGCCCGTGTGCGGATCGACGAGGTGAGAGTAACGCACGCCGCCGATCTCCAATCGCTGAGACAAATCGCCGGACGTCGAAATCGCGGCGTGCTTGAGCAGCACGTATCGGTTGGTGGGGGCGTTCGGCACATCAAGCGTGGCAATTCCGATGCGCCAGCCGGGCCGTCCAGGCGGAGGTTCACCCACGCCAATATCGCCGTCACCCGCGACCAGAGCCCGTTCAATCCCCTGCGCGCGGAGCACCTTTAGCGCTTCATCCACGGCGTAGCCTTTGGCGATCCCGCCCAAATCGAGGCGCATTCCCGGAACGAGCAGCCGCGCCGTTCGCGTCCTGGGATTGAGTTGAAGGTTCCGATAACCAACCGCCTTGCGCGCTTCGGCCAGGCGTTTCGGATCGGGGAGTTCGCGAACTCTCCGCGCTCTTCGCCATAGATTCACGCAAGGGCCGACCGTGACGTCAAACGCGCCACCGGTCCGGCGCGCCAGAGCCTGGGACCGTTCCAGAATCGTCCACAGATCCGGACTCAACGGCGCCTCGGCTCCCTGGCCCGCCGTCCGGGAGAGGCGGCTCAATTCGCTCTCCGTCTCGTAATCGCTCATGATGGCGTTCAGTTCTTTGATCCGGTTGAACGCTGCCGCGGCTGCGCCTTCGGCTTTCGACGCGCTCGGCGCATACAGCACGATCCGAAAAGCCACGCCCATTTGCGGCTGGGTGAATTCGTGGCGAGCCAGAGCAGTTTCCCGAATCGGTGTATTTAAGTGCGTGCACGAACCAAGCGCAGTCAGCATCGCAAGGAACGGAACAAGGCTTGATCGCGGCCTGGCCATGAGGGTACCCAACGCGACGAAGCCGCGAGTTAACAAACCGCGGATCACGCGGATGGCGCGGATAAGAATCAGACCACCCGATCGGGTTCTGTGCCTATCCGCGCCCATCCGCGAAATCTGCGGTTCAGAAATCCTTTCAATCTTTCTGATTTTCGACTTCAAAAAGGTGTGGCTCAGTCGGCAGAGATCGCTGTCTTTTTGAGCAAAGCGCGGAGTTCTTGCACGGAGGCCGTTCCCGTCGTCCCCAACTGGTGGATGACAATCGACGCGCCCAGCATCGCCAGCTCCAGGCATTCCCGCAGCGTGGCGCCTGCGGCCAGGGCCGTGGTGAGATTGGCCGTCACGGCATCTCCAGCGCCAACCACGTCGATCTCGCCGCGCACCGGCAAGGCCGGGACGTGCTGAACTTCGCCGCTCGGATCAGCGCCGACGATTCCGCGCTCGGCCACCGTGACAAAGACTCGGCGCCCTTGCTTGCGGGCCAGACCGGCCGCTTGCTTTTGGATTTTGGCCAGGTCCGTGGTGGCGCGGGCGCGGGTGAGGCGCGCGAGTTCGGCATTGTTCATTTTGAAAACGACCTTGGGAAAATTCCGCAGACCGCGCCGGCTGTCCGCCACGATGAGCAGGCCCGGAAACTCGCGCGCGATGCGTTCGATCATTTCCAGGACCTTTTTCGAGACGACGCCGGTGTTGGCCAGATCGACCTGGTCCAAAAGAATGAAGGCATCGACGTGTCCGGCCAGATACCAGGCAGCTTGCTGGAGACACTCGATGACCGAGGGCGGCGTCGGTGTCCAATTCTTGATGTCCAGGCGGTTCAATTCCACCGGTGGTTCCCCCGGCTCCACGACCAGCGGTTTGGTGTAGGTGAACGTGCGGCGTTGGAACGTGGGCACAAAATGATCCAATTGCACGCCGTGTTTGCCCTGCAACGCCCGCCGCAGTTCCCAGCCTTCGCCGTCTTCGCCGCAGAAGCCGACCGGAATAATCTCCCTCAAACCCAGCGCCACCAGGTTGTTTAGAATGGTTCCCGCGCCGCCAGGTTGAGACCGGACGTTCACGACATTATGGACGGGGAGGCTGGTCTCAATGGAGGTTTCTTTCCTTCCTGGATCGATCTCCAGATAACGGTCCAGGCAGAAATCTCCAATCACCGCGACTCGAAGCTTCGAGTAGCCGGAGGTTATGGCGTCAAATCGTTCCACGTTCATGCCGGATGCAGAGCAGGGTCTGTTCCCTACAGGAACTTTCATTGTGACGATTGTGACCGGCACCTGCAATTTCAACTTGAAGCGCCGTGCGTTTCGGCGTTTATTGTGGGCGTATGCTCCAGATCCAGAGCGGCGCATTGACGAGCAATTGCCAGGGCATGAGCCGCCGGTCCGCCATCAAGGCCGGCTTTCTGGGATTGCTCGGTCTCACGTCAGCGGACTTGCTCCGGCTCCAGGCTTCGGGCTCGGCCGCTCGGGACAAGAAATCCGTCATTCTGATCTGGCTCGATGGCGGGCCGAGTCATCTGGAGACTTACGATCCAAAACCCGAAGCGCCGATGGAGATCCGCGGTCCCTGGCGTGCGATCGAGACGAACGTGTCGGGCATCCGGATTTCCGAAATGTTGCCGGAACACGCGAAGCGCGCGGACAAGATGGTTTTCATCCGCTCTTTGCACCACAACAACGGCGATCATTTCGCAGCCGCGCACTGGATGCTCACCGGCCGTTACGGATCTCATGCGAGCGACCTGCCGCAGAAATATCCATCCGTCGGCTCGTACGTGGCGCGGGTGCGGGGCGCGAATGCCCCGGGCGTTCCGGCTTACGTGGGTTTGCCGGCGGCGCAGAGTATCTACATTTTTCCCGGTTACCAGGGCGCGGCTTATCTCGGCGCGGCTTACAATCCTTTCGACGCAAACACGCAGCAAAAATATCTGGGCGCGACGGACAAATCGAAGATTCAACCGCCCAAGTTCCTCGAAAACCCTGCGGCGCAACCGGAGCGCATCCGTGGCCGAGTCGATTTGCTGACGCATCTGGATCATCTGCGCCGTGACCTCGACAAAAGCGGCACGATGGACGCGATGGATCACTACAACCAGCAAGCGATCAATCTGCTACTCGGCAACAAGGCGCGCGAAGCGTTCGATATCGAAAAGGAAAAGCCGGAGACGCGCGACCGCTACGGACGCGGCTCTTGGGGGCACTACACTCTGATGGCCCGCCGATTAGTTGAGGCGGGCGTGAGTTTCGTCACGGTCGATATGCCTCATTGGGACGACCATTCACAAATCGAGAAAGGCCACGGCGCAAAACTGCCGGTGATGGACAAAGCCGTGGGCGCGCTCGTTCAAGACCTCGCCGACCGTGGCATGCTCAAGGATGTGCTCGTGCTCGTGATGGGTGAGTTTGGCCGCACCCCGCGCTTGAACCAGGGCCAGCCAGGCATTTCCGTGCCGGGCCGCGATCACTGGGGCGAAGCGTTTTCCGTCATGCTCGCGGGCGGAGGTCTGCGGACCGGGCAAGTGGTGGGCGCGACCAATGACAAAGGCGAACGTCCCATCGAACGCCCGCTCACTCCGGCGGACGTGCTCGCCACCGTTTATCACGTCCTCGGCATCGATCCGCGGCAGACTTTTCTCGACAATTCTGGCCGGCCGATCCCCATTCTCGATTCGGGAAATCCCATCCGGGAAATCATCTGAGTTTCAAAGCATAGCGCGCATAGCAACCACCAAAGCCACAAACGCTCCGATAATCAGGAGGGCGCACCAGTCCTGTCTGAAAAATGGGTGGAACGGGCTACCAGCCCGTGTTTGGCGGCAACCTGCCGCCAAAAGGCCCGGCGGGCTGGTAGCCCGCGCAACAGGCCGGTGGCCTGTTCCACCAGAAGACAATTTTCAGACAGGCTCTTACCGGGTTAATGGCTTCCTGTGCCGTATGCACACGGTTTGGAGACCACGGAAGTTTCCATGGCTCGCCCGCAGCGCCCGCTCAGTTCTTCCGCACAAACTTCTGCGCGCGCTTGCCGATGATGTCGCCGGCGTAGAGATTGCCCTTGGAATCGAACGCCAGGCAGTGGACCCAATTCAGTTCGCCGGCCTTTTCCTGGCCGTCCTCGCCTTTGGGCACCGTCCAGAGCTGGAGAAGTTTGCCGTCCGTGTTGAACTTCATGAAGACTTGATCCTTGGGCGGACAACCGAGCGGCGCCGTCGGATACTTCGGATCGATCCGCCATTGCATCGGGGATGAGCCGCAAACCCAAACCTCGTCCTTGCTGCTCATCCAGAAACCCCAGGGCACGATCACGTCGCGCCACGAGTCGAGCAACTTTCCGTTTCGATCATAAACTTGAATCCGCACGTTGTTGCGGTCCGCCACGTAAAGACGGCCTTTGGAATCCATCTCGATGGCGTGGGGGATGCTGAAGTGTTGGGCGCCCGTGCCGAGCGATCCCCACGCTTTGAGGAATTTACCGTTCTTGTCAAAGTGGACGACGCGCGCGTTGCCGTAGCCGTCCGAGACGAAAATGTCTCCGTTCGGCGCGATCGCCATGTCCGTGGGTAAATTCAGGTGCCTGGCGTCTTCGCCCTTTTCACCGGGGGTGCCGAGCGTGAGCAGCACTTTGCCTTCGGGCGTGCATTTCCGCACCACGTGCAAGCCGATGTCTGAAAGCCAGACGCTTCCCTGGCGGTCGATTTTGATGTGATGCGCGCGGCCTACGATATCTTCGCCCCAGGCGCGGACGAACTGGCCGCTCGCGGTATAGACCTGCACAGGAGGATTGGTGCGCGTGAAGATCCAAACGTTGTCCTGTTTGTCCACCGCGAGGCCGGGCATCTCGGCCCACCTGCAATGCGCCGGGCGCTGCGGCCAGGCCGGATCGACTTCATACCACGGCGTGAGATCGACGCGGGGATAAGCGGGCCGATCGGCAGGACCCGCGGCGCCCTCACAAAAATGGACGGGCACCAGAAAAGAACACGCGCAGACAGAAGCAATAAACTGCGACCATCTCGATCTTAACAAAAGCAAACGAAGGAACCGAAGAACAGAGGAATTGATTGGATTCGAGTCGCCCTCGTCGCGCGGACTGAACAGCCGTGCAATGCCCGCGTGGCCAAATCTGCCATTCCCGAAGCTGCGAGTCTTCGTTCTCTTTGTTGCCTTTTGTTCAACTGAATCGCGGCGGACGAGAGATCGGGGTGTCATAATGCAAGTGGGTTGAGGGCGTGGGCCACAAATCAGATGGGCATTTGACGCAAAGCCGTCTTGAGGATCTTCCCGGTGGCGTTGCGGGGCAGACTCGGCAGGAAAACGACTTTGCGCGGCACTTTGTAGTCGGCGAGCTTGCCGCGCACAAACTGGAGCAGAGCTTTCTCGTCCGGCGCCGCGCCGTCGTCCGCCACGGCAAACGCAATCGGCTGTTCGCCTTTGCGCGGATCGGGCACGCCCACCACCGCGGCTTCTTTGATGCCCGGGAACTGATAAATGACTTCCTCGATTTCGCGCGGATAGACATTGATGCCATTGACCAGGAGCATGTCCTTCTTCCGGTCCGTAATGTAAAAATAGCCCTCGGCATCGCGATAACCGAGGTCGCCAGTGAGCAGCCAGCTGTTGCGCAGCGCCTTGGCGGTTTCTTCGGGTTGATTCCAATAACCCGCCATCACGTTGCCGCCCCGCACGCAAATCTCTCCGACCTCGCCGTCCGGCAACCTTTCGCCGGCGTCGTTTTGGACGCAGACCTCCACGTCGGGGATCGGCTTTCCGATGGAGCCGGTTTTCCACGGGCCGTGGATAGGATTCAGCGACACTACCGGACTGGCTTCGCTCAAGCCATAACCTTCGATCAATGGCACGGGGAATTTCGCGTTGAACTCCTTCTGGATTTCGCGCGGCAAAGGCGCGGCGCCACTGACGCACAGGCGAAGCGGAACATTCGGCGGCACCGGCGCGTTGGCCAGGGCGCGGAACAATTGCGGAATGGCGGGCAGAATCGTCGCTTCATGTTGGATGATTTCCTGCAGGATGTTTTTGGGCGGATGCACCGACTTGATCAGCACAATCGAGCCGCCAACGAGCAAGGGCAGCAGGATTCCGACGCACAGCATGAAGCTGTGGAACATGGGCAGCAACACCACGAAACGGTCGAAGCTGACCGCTTCGAGAACCTGCCGGCAACTCTCGACGTTGTGCAGCAAGTTGCCGTGCGTGAGCATCGCGCCTTTCGGACGGCCGGTCGTTCCCGAAGTGTAGATAATCACGGCGAGATCCTCGCGCTTTCGAGCGCAGGAAAGTTCGGGCGCCACGGCCGACTTCTCCGGGCCGCCAAAATCAGTCGTGTGAATGAAGCGAAGCTCCGGAAGACCGGAGGCCAGCTGCGCCAGCGCGTCACCCATGGACGCTTCGGTGACGAGGACGCGGATGCCGGCGTCCCGCAGGATATACTCGACTTCCTGGGGCTTGAGAAAATTGTTGATTGGCACCACGACGGCGCCGGCGTTCAGGATGCCAAACAGGGCGGAGACGAATTCGGGACAGTTTTTGAGCCAGATTCCAACGCGGTCCCCGGGTTGGACGTGAAAAGCCTGCTGAAGTTTTCGGGCCAGGCCGGCGGACTGCGCGGCGAAATCGCGGTACGAATACACCGAGTCTCCCCAGAACAAAGCGGTTTTGGCAGCGTTTTGATCGACCGAGCGCGCGAAAGCAGATACCAGGTTCATGCAAGTGGGCAGCTCAAACTGCCGCGATTGAACTCGGCCCGGCTGGAGCCGTCAAGTTTTGGCGCCAAATGAAGAATCGTCTTTCGCGTGATTGGCCCTTGGGTTTATGTAGCGCCGTGATCGATAATGCTCCAAAGCTCGCGGCTCTCATCCACCGCATTCAGTCGGCGGAATGGATCGCTCTCGATACGGAGGCGGACAGTTTGCACGCGTATCCGGAGAAACTTTGCCTGATGCAGATCAGCTTGCCGGGAGAAAACGCGATCATCGATTCGCTGGCCAAAGTCGATCTGACTCCGCTCCTGGACGCCTTGCAAGACCGTGAATTGATTCTCCATGGCGCGGATTACGATCTGCGCCTTTTGTGGAAGAGCTTTCGATTTCGTCCGAGCGCGATCTTCGACACGATGTGGGCCGCGCGCTTGCTCGGCTATGAGGAATTCGGGTTGGTGCATCTGGCCGCGAAGGCGCTGGAGATCCAGTTGGAGAAGGGGCCTCAAAAAATGAACTGGGCCCGGCGTCCCCTGTCCGAGCGCATGGAACAATACGCGCGCAACGACACGCGCTACCTCCGTCCTTTGGCGGAAACGCTGTCCAGTCATCTGGAAAAACTTGGACGCCTGTCCTGGCTCCGCGAAGTCTGCGCGCGGGTCGTTCAGGAATGCGCGCAGGATCGAATCCTGGATCCGGACGAGGTTTGGCGCGTGAAAGGCAGCGATCGGCTCAGCCGGCGGGGCCTGGCCATTCTGCGCGAGCTCTGGCATTGGCGGGAACGGGAAGCGATCGAAAAGAACAGGCCGCCGTACTTTATTCTGAGCCACGAAAAACTGACCGCCCTCGCCGCCGAGGCGTCCGAAAACCGGCCCGTGTCGGAACTCGTCCCCGTCGCTTTCTCGCCCGTGCGCCAGGCGAGAATGATGGAAGCGCTGGAGCGCGGCCTGCATTGTCCGGCCTCGGCGCACCCCAAACATCGGCGCGGCTACGGACGCCGCCTCACCCAGACAGAGCAGAGCCGGTTTGAGGAATTCAAGCGGCGGCGAGATGAGCGCGCCGCGCAATTGAACATCGATCCCAGCTTGATCGCCAGCCGGTCCGCGCTGGTGGCGCTGGCCCTGGACGGGGACGGACGAACCGGCGACTTGATGGCCTGGCAACTCGATCTCTTGCGAGACTAAGGGTCTGAGCAAAAATAACTTCCGGTTTTGGCGGGAGCGCCGCCTGGCCGGATGCAAGGCGCGAGGAGGGAGCATCCCCGTTTTGGGGCTGTGACCGACGAGCAACGCCGCAGCCGGCCAGGCGCCGCCCCGCCCCGGAGGGCTGGGGCGATTTCGCTTTCTGGCTTCGTTTCTCCTCAGTCGCAGAGCCCTGGCTATGCTCCTTCGTCGTGCCTCGCCAGAAAGCGAAATCGCCTCCAGCAAAACCGGAATTTATTTTTGCACAGACCCTAAGAGATTCCCGCAGGTTCATATACGGTTACCGTGGGTAACGGTGGTGCTGGTGCTGTGAACCAAAACCGAGGAAATGCTGGTGGAACTTCCAGCTTTCAGGAGGCAACTTGGTCTGGACGGATAATAATTCGAGCAGCATCACCGTCGTCACCGCGCCTCGGGTCCGGTGAACGTGAATCTGACCATCACGGGCAGCGGTTTCATTCGGATCGCCGCGTCGAGTTTGATTTGATGTCCGCGCCGGATCCATTTGCCCTCGGCATTAACGCCGAGTGGACTGAATTGGCAAAAAACTGACCGACGGAAAAAGTCGCACCCGAATCAAACGGATTGCAAAGCGGTTCAGCCATACATTACGATAATCCAATGAAACGGTTTTTGGCCTCGATAACTTGGTTCTTGCTCGCTCTTTCGCGTGTTGTTCAGGCGGAAGGGCCAGACGCTCAGTATGTCAAGGTTTACAGTCTAATCGCGGAGGCCGATCAAGCCGCGAGTTCTGGCCAACCAGATTCCGCAAGAGCAAAGTATCTGCAGGCCCAAGAAGAGCTAAAGAAACTTCAAGGCAGCTCTCCTACATGGAATGAAAAAGTGGTTCGATTTCGGCTGGATTACGTTGGAGAGAAATTGAAAGCCTTTGGCCCGATCAGAACGGCGACGATGCCACCAGCGAAACCGTCAGCTCCCGCAGCGCAGGCAGTCGGGGAGAAGGACCGTCAGATTCATGCACTGGCCGTGGAAGTCCAGCAACTGAAAGAAGATAAAGCAATCCTGGAAGCGAAGCTGAGAGAAGCGCTGGCTGCGCGACCTGCCGCCATTGACCCACGCGAATTAGCCAGGGCGGAGGAGCGGATCAAGCTGCTCGAAAAGGAGAAAGAATTGCTCAAGGTTTCGCTCGAACACGAGCAGTCCAAGCCTGGCAGACAAGTGGACGCAGCCCTCGTTGACGATCTGAAAAGGGCACTCGCTGATGCCAACAAGAAGCTCACTGAACAGTCCGATCAAGTCGTTCAGCTCATGCGCGAAAAAGAGATTCTGGAGACTCGTCTGAAGTCCGCGCAGAAGGAGGCCGAAGCAGCCCGGGCCATTCGAACTGAGCACGAGGAGTTGCGGAAACAGCTCGCAACCAGTGCGAAACCCACCGTGGACACCGAAGCCAAAGCCCACCCGCCACAGAAGGAGTCCGCAGTGCCTCCTGGCGCCGGACGCAACTATGAAGCGGAGATTCTCCGTCTCCAGTCGGACTTGAAAACCCTGCAATTGGAGAAGGCGATCCTCGAATCGGCAAGAAAAGAGTTGGAGACAAAACTTGCAAGTTTGACATCCACAAGTGCCAAACCAGTCTCGACTGAAAGCGATCGGCTTAGACAGGTCGAGAAGGAGCGAGACGATCTGCTTAAGAAGTTAAACGAAACGTCCCGGCAGCTTTACGACAACAAAGCTCGCACGGAATCTGTCCGAAAAGAACAGTTCGACAATGAACTGGCGATCTTGCGCGCACGGCTTGAGGTTTTCGAGGCGCGGGCAATCCCGTTTACGCCCGAGGAAAAGGCGCTTTTCGAGAAACCTCGATCCACCGTGGCCAGCCCGGATCCGAAGTCAGGCCGAAAGTCGCTGCGAGAATTACCCCGCGGCGCCGCCCCGCTCGTGGCGGAAGCCGAGCGGTTCTTTGCGGCCAGACGTTACGACGAGGCGGAAAAGAAATACAGCGAAGCGCTTCGCCTGGATGAGAAGAACGCACTGACTCTGGCAAATCTCGCGGCCTGCCAGTTGGAGCAGAACCGGCTCGACGAGGCGGAGGCGAATTTGAAACGCGCGCTGCAAAGCGAGCCGAACGATGCCCAATCGCTTTCGCTTCTGGGAATCTTGCGGTTCCGGCAGGAGAAATTCGATGAAGCGCTCGACTTGCTCAGCCGGTCCGCGCAACTGGATCCTCAGGACCCACAGACACAGAATTACCTGGGCATTACCCTCAGCCAGAACGGCCAGCGCATTCCGGCGGAGACCGCATTGCGAAAGGCGATTCAGATCGCCCCTGGCTACGGCGGAGCTCACCACAATCTGGCGGTCATCTACGCCACGCAGCAGCCACCGTTTGTGGAACTGGCACGGTGGCATTACCAGAAGGCCCTCGCTTCGGGACACCAGCCCAACGCGGAACTTGAGAGACTGATCGAGGGCAGAGGCGCGTCAGAGACGAAATGAAGCTATGACATTGACTGAGAAGATTCTTGCGCGCGCGGCCGGCAAATCGCGCGTTAGTGCGGGAGACAATATCTGGGTCAATGCCGATATCCTTATGACGCACGACGTGTGCGGTCCGGGGACAATCGGCGTCTTCAAGAGAGAATTTGGCAAACAGGCGAAGGTTTGGGATCCAAGGAAAGTGGTGATCATTCCAGATCACTATATTTTCACCGCGGATTCGAAATCGAATCGCAACGTGGACATCCTCCGGGAATTTGTCCGCGAGCAGGGCCTTCCCTATTTCTATGACGTGATCGACGATCCGAACGGGCACTGGGTTTTCGATTCTTCCAAGGGCATGCTGAAACGGCAGTATGGCGCCTCGTATGCAGGCGTCTGTCACACCGCGCTCCCTCAGAAAGGGCACACTCGTCCGGGAGAGATTCTGTTCGGAACGGACTCTCACACGTGCATGGCAGGTGCCTTCAATGAGTTTGCCACCGGGATCGGAAATACCGACGCCGGATTCGTGATGGGGACCGGGAAACTGCTGCTCAAGGTTCCAGAGACAATGCATTTCCGGCTCGAAGGCAAACTCCAGAAGGGGGTCATGGCCAAGGACGTCATCCTCCATTGCATCGGAGAAATCGGATTCGATGGAGCGACGTATCGGGCGATGCAATTTGACGGGTCAGGCGTCGCCAATCTATCCATGGACGACCGCATGACCATCGCCAATATGGCTATCGAAGCGGGCGGCAAAAATGGGATCTTCGAGTTTGACGCGCAGACGCAGACGTTCGTGGATCGCCGCTGCAAACTGAACGGAACAAAGCCCACCTACGAACCTGTCGAAAGGGAGAAGAGCGAGAAGTTCGTCTATGAACTTGTCGTTGACCTCTCCAAACTCGAACCGACCGTCGCGTGCCATCCGGACCCTGGCCAACGCAAACTGGCGAGGGATCTCGGACACATCAGGCTTGACCGGGCTTATATCGGCTCATGCACGGGAGGGAAAACAAGCGACTTCGTGGATTTCGCGCGAATTCTGCAAGGGAAGCGGGTCGCCATCGACACATTTGGCGTCCCGGCCACGCCGGAGATCGTGCATGATCTACAGACCGCCCGTTGGGGCGAGAAAACGGTTTGGCAGATTCTGGTAGAGGCTGGCGTTCAGATGACTGAAAACGCAAGCTGTGCGGCGTGCCTCGGCGGGCCTGTGGATACTTTCGGCCGCATGAACACCCCCATGAAATGCATCAGCGCTACGAACCGGAATTTCCCGGGCCGGATGGGCCACAAAGAATCCCAGGTTTTTCTGGCTTCGCCCGCGACAGTCGCCGCCAGCGCAGTCAACGGGCATATCACCGACCCGCGGGAGTTTTTGAGCTAACACGAACCGCGCAAATCAACCAACTCACTCCCAACCGCGCCTCGCCGAACAACAAGGACATGATTTGGTTGAGCGACCGTTGCGACGAGCCTCACGAAGGAGTGATTAACGTGGCCAAGAAAAAAGGCGGCTCAATGCACAAAGCCGCCTGAGGAACTAACGGGCATGAATAGGCCAAACCCGCATCTGTAGAATCGGCACTTTCTGCCACGACTTTAGGGTCCGTGCAAAAATAACTTCGGATTTTGGCGGGAGCGCCGCCTGGCCTGCGGCGAGGAGAAAAAGAGTATTGAAATCCGTTTTCGGAAGCCTAAGATGCCTCCCGGTTGATTTCAGAACTTTGATCTCAGCCACCCAACACCTGAGTTACCTAGACCATTTATGAAATTCCAACACTCTTCGGGTTCAAGGGGCCCCGGATTCACCTTGATCGAATTGCTCGTCGTCATCGCGATCATCGCGATCCTGGCCGGTATGCTTTTGCCGGCTTTGGCCAAAGCCAAAACCAAGGCGCAAGGGATTTCCTGCATGAGCAACAACCAGCAATTGCTCAAAGCCTGGCACTTGTATGCGGGCGATTTCGATGACGCCTGCGCCAACAACTTCACCATCCCGGACACCGAGGCCGCGATTAACAACAAGAAGTTCGACAACTGGGTCAACAATGTTATGACCTGGGGCGCCGGCACGGGAGCTGCAGATGTCAGCAACACCAACGTCCTGTGGGTGCAGAACGGCGTGCTCGCCCCCTATACCACGGCTGCTCTGGCCATTTACAAATGTCCCGCCGACAACTTCGTCAGCCCCCAGCAGAAGGCCAAGGGTTGGAAGAGCCGGCTGCGGAGCAACGCGATGAACGCTCTGTTTGGCAAGTCGAGCGGCAATCCGGGCGACATCAGTTGGAGAGGACAAAGCTGGTATGCCAGCGGCCAGTATCGCCAATTCCTCAAAACTTCCCACGTCCCGAATCCTGGGATGACTTGGCTGACGGTTGATGAGCATCCGGATTCGATCAACGACGGATTCTTCATCGTCGATATCAATGCCAGCCAGTGGGGTGATCTTCCGGCCTCGTTCCACAACCGCGCTTGCGGATTCTCGTTTGCGGACGGGCACGCGGAGATCAAGAAATGGCAAAGCGCAAGATCGGTTTATCCGGTTCGATTCGGCTTTTCCATCCAGCCCTTCGACGCCGCGGCCAAGCTGGATTTCGCCTGGTACCGGGAACGGACTGGATACATTCTCTACCGCTGAGCAAATTGCGGATTGCCGATTGCGGATTTGGGGAGACATGTCCAGCGGTTCTGCCGAAGGAAGCGAAAGACACCAAAGAATTCATTCGGGCGTGAAGATTCTTTGGTCGATCAGCGTTCTCGGAGTGAGTTTAAGCCCATTGCGCAAATGAACGGTTGGCGGAGTCCGCGCCTGGGAATCCAGTTCGAACTCGCTGCCGAAGGGTTGTCTCTGAGATATCCTGATGGCCGCCCCTTTCTTGAGGTTTGGGAATTGTTTCAGGCGGTGGAAGGTGAACGATCTCGCGCGGAGGTGGAAACCAAGCGAGCTGAGCGCCTGGCTGCCAGGCTGCGGGCGTTGGGGATTGATCCGGACAAAGAAGCGGATCCGGGGACTTAAATGGATGAGTGGATAAGTGATCAGGGATCCAACAATCCATTCATCCATCCAGTACTCCATTTGCCGTGCCGCCAGACTTCATTTCGGCGCTGGAATTGAGTGGTACCGATTCACCGGGGGTTCGTCCAGAGAGATCATTTTGCCGCCGGGCCATCGGATTTCAGCGCGGACCACGCGGTCAAGCGTGCCAAGCCCAAAGTGAACCGTGTTCGCGTGCTGAGAACGGTAAGAATCCCCCGTCACAATCTGGCGAGTGACTTCGCGGCCGTTGTAGTGCAGCGTGACGCGGGCGCCCACCAGCGTTTTTTCGGCCTCTTCGCGGAAGTGGAACCCGATCCAGTTGCCCCCGTTCTCCAGCATGTTCTTGAAAACGCGCAACGTTTGCCTGGCCACCGGCCACACTTCCAGAGTCGTGACCAGCAAATCCACGCGCCCGTCGCCATCCAGGTCATCTGCGACAACGTTGCGTGAATCCTGTTCCATCGCGATTCCCCACAAGTGGCCGATTTCAACGAACAATTCCCCCCGTTGATTCAGGTAAAGCCGGTTCTTCTCATAGCCGGCGTAGGACCAACCTCGGCCCCGCGTCCGTGCGAACTTGCTCGTGAAATAGGCCGTCGCCGCCGCGTCATCGACCGAATCGTCCACGTAAATGTCGTGCAGCCAAAACTCCGGCTCGTAGTCGCGCACCGTCTGCTTCGATTCGTGGCCGTTGGCGACATAAACGTCGGGGAATCCGTCGTTATCGAAATCAAAAGCACTGCACCCCCACGACCACCCCGATCGGGCGATAGACTCGCTCAACGGCGTTTGAACAAACCCGGATTCAGCGCGCGCCAGAAAGAGCCGGTTCCCGAACGTCATCCGACTGCGCATCGTTGTGTCTTCGACGGCGCCGGGCCGCGCGAGTCCCAAATGCTCCAGCCGATCGACCGTCGGCGAGTTCATCCCGATCATCAGAAGATCGAGCCGCCCGTCCGCGTTGAAATCCGCGAGCGCGTGCGCCATGCCGAACGCGTGCGAGTCCTCAACCCACTCCGGCGTGACGTCGGTGAAATGGCCGCGCCCGTCATTCCGATACAGATCGACGCCCGCGAAATCGCTCGCCACCACCAGGTCGAGGCGGCCGTCATCATTGAGATCGGCGAAGGACGCGCTGAAGACACGCCGGAATCGTTTGTGCTCCAATCCCGAAGCCGCCGTCGCGTCGGTGAAATTGCCGCGGCCATCATTCAGCAAGAGATAAGCGGGATGCCCATCGTTGGCATCGTGAAAGTTTGGCCTCAAAACCTGGCCGAGCGTAGGAATCTTGTATTGGCCGAGGAACAAATCGAGATCGCCGTCTTGATCGATGTCTCCGCACGTCAACACCGAGGCATTTTGCAAGCGCGGATTGGCCATCCACACCAGGCGCCCGGCGGCATTGAACGCGCCCCGCTCCGAGCCTTTGAAGAAAATCAAGCCTTCCGGCTTTGCGCAGAGAAAATCCGCCGTGCCATCGCCATCGCTGTCCGCAATGACCGCCGTGAAAATCAAGCCGGGCGGAATCCGGCACAACGGCTCCGGTTCGTAGCGATCCTTCCCGCGCCGGCGATAGACCAGATTTTTTGCTGCCAGGACAATTTCCGAAAGACCGTCTTCGTCGAGATCGTAGAGGATCAGCGGGTCAATCGTGGCTGACTTCTCCGGCGGGGCGATGGTTTCCTGGAGGATCATCCGAAAAGGCGGCTCACCAGCTCTCGTCTTGAGCGTCAGACGGCTGGCGTCGATCTGTTTGACGAGCGCGGAATGCGGCGCGCGGAGTGCGGAATGGGAAGCGGGCAGATCCTCCGTCTGGAGGCTGCCGCGGCCAGACACACTCGCAGGGGCCGGGGTGGCCGCCCATTCTACGATCAAATCGCCCTCCACCGCGGCTCGCTCCGAACGCGCTGATCGTGTCAGATGCGCCGAGAAATAGAATCGACTTTGTCGCGGCAGACCGGCTTCGTCCGTGTCGAAACGGGTGTGGCGAAATTCCGTTTGTTCGAGGCGCCAGCCGGCGCGCGCGAACTCCTCGACAAATCGCCGCCATTCTTCGGTTGTGAGCGAACGCCCGGTTGCGAGCGGATTTCGCAGTTTGATCCCGTGCGGCAGGTCTTGCGTCCGGCTCCAATCGCCCAGCACGATTTCGCTCACGGGGAAATCGGCGGCCAGCTTGAGTTTGTTCGTCGCCGCATTGAGCGAATCCCACAGCCCTTCGAAAGTCCGGCCGCATTCCTGGGCGAGCAATTCTTTGCCCCAAACGGATTCTGCAACTTCGCGTTCCCTGGCTTCGAAAGCCGCAAGCTTGGCCGTAATTTCCCGAATGGGCCGATCACTGGGATTTGCGGACTCATCTGAGCTTGGAGATTCGTGCGAAAACCAAATGGCAAACACAGCGACGCCAATAGACAAAAGCACGAGCCAGGCGGCAAAAGATCGCTTTGAGAGCTCGTTCACTCAAAAATTTGAAGGGCCGCTTTGAAGGCAACCCCTCAGGCAAGGACGGTGGAGCAAGGCTGCTTCGACGTCAAGATACGCTGCCGGCTGACTAAAGGCTGATCTCCCCAAAAATGACCTTCAATATGTCTTGCAGGCTGACGACCCCCATCTCGCGCTGGTCGGGCCCCAGCACGATCGCCAGCCGTTGGCCGCTGCGCTGCATCCGCCGCAGCGCTTCGTCGAGCCGGAGCTCGTCCCGGAGATAAAGCGCCGGCGTCACGTACGCGCCCGCGGACTTCTCCGGGTCAAAACTCGGCGAATAAAGGAAACTGCGCAGATTGGCCACGCCCACGATCCGGCGAACGCTTCCGTCCGTTTGCCAGACGGGCAGGCGCGTCAGATGGTGTTCCTGGCAAAGTTTGAGCAACTCCCGAGCCGGAGCGGACTGGGCAACTCCAATCACTTTTGGGAGCGGCACCGCGATCGAGCGCACCGGAAGATTCTGCAGGTCCAGGACGCGGGCAATCATGCCCCGTTCTTCGGTCGTGAGACCGGCGGCCGATTCCTGCGTCATCATCCGCAGTTCGCTCCGGCTGCCGAACAACTGGCCCTTGAAACTCGCGGCTCCAGTCCAGCGCATCAATCGGTTCGAAAACCAGGCGAGCAGCGAAACCAGCGGCGACAGGCTCAAGTGCATGAACCGGAATGGCACGGCCAGCGCCAGGCAAAGCCGCGTCGGGAAAAGCTGGAACAGCATCTTGGGCAGCAGATCACACAGCGCGTAAAAGGAGAATGCGATCAACAGGAAGGCCGCCAGAAACAAGGCCGGTTGCTTGCTCAAGGCGTCGAACAGCGCGGCCACGATGATGCTGAAAGCCAGAAACGTCGTGAGCGTGTTGCCGATGAGAATCGTCCAGAGAAAATTCTCCGAGTTTTCCAGATAGCCGTGCAGCAGCGCCGCGCGATGGTTGCCGGCCCGCATCTGCTGGCGAATCCGCAGGCGGCTGAGCGCAAACACTCCCGCCTCCATTCCGGAAAACAAAAAGGACAAGGCCACGCACAACCCGACAAACAAGTAGAATGTCCAGTCCAGGTTCACGCCTTCTTCGTCGCCTCCACCAGCAATTCCCGCACGCGCCGCTCGTCCGCGGCCTGGGCCGTGAGGCGCAAACCGGAAAACAGCGCGGTTTCGCCCTGGGCCGGGACCACGCCCAGCAACGCGGTGAGCAACCCGCCCATCGTGTCCACCTCCGGCAATTCCTCCAGCGCCGGAAATTCGCGGCGGAAATCGTCCACCCGCATCGTGCCGTGAACGCGCCAGCGGCCTTCTCCCAGCTTCTCCATGATGAAGCCCTGGGCTTCGCCTTCGCCGTGCAGTTCGCCGACGACTTCTTCCAGAATATCCTCCATCGTTACCAACCCGGCCGTGCCGCCGAATTCATCCAGCACAATCGCCAGGCCGCGCTGCTGGCGCTGCAAGCTCTTGAACAACTGCAGCAAGTTCATCGTCTCCGGCACAAACGACGGCAGCTCGATGGCCTCCGCCAGGTCGATGTGCGGATCGAGCAGCAGCGTGCGCGTGTTCAGGATGCCGACAATCGTGTCCGGCGTTTCGTCGAAAAGCGGCAGGCGCCGGTGCTTGAATTTGCGCGCCGCCGCGATCATATCCTCGATGGAGAGATCGTCCGAGATGCAGGCCATTTGCGCGCGCGGTTTCATCACGTCCTTGGCCGTGCGCTGGTCCAGGCTGATGATTTGCAGGATGATCTCTTTCTCCGCTTTGCGCAGCGCGCCTTGCTGGTAGGCCATCTCGATCAACTCCTGATACTCCGCCTCCGTCATGGCGCTGCGCGGCTTGACCGACTCCGGAACGATGGCGCGAAGAATCAGCGTGTTCATCGAAAGCGCCACGCGCCGGAGCGGTTTCGACACCGTCAGCAAAAACGCCACCGGTTTCACCAGACGCAAGGCCCACGCTTCCGGATCGCGGACCGCCAGCGTCTTGGGAATCACCTCGCACGGCACGAGAATCACCAGCAGCGCGCCCGCGATCGTCCAGCCGATCTGCCAACTCCCTTCCAGACCGAGCCACAACGCCGTCCCGACCAAACCGGCGTTCGCGAAAGTATTGCCGAGCACGATGGTCGCGAGCAAATCTTGAGGCTCGTTGAGGAGGCGGACGACCTGGTTTCCCAACGCCGGTGATCGCTCGGCCATCTCCTGGGCGCGCCATTTGCCAAGCGAGAACAGCGCCGATTCCGCCACGGCGAAGAAAGCGCTTGCGGCCGCAAAGACAGCCATTCCGGTGATCGCCATGATCGGCAAATCCGCCATGTGCCGCGAGTATCCGAAAAAGCCGGCTGCCGCAAAAGACAAAAACGCGTGTCTTAGGGTTGCCAACCTGTAAGGCTCCCATATTGTCGGCGAACCGTACGCCGCGTATTGAGAGGCGGACGAGGCGACCCCTCAGTTAACAACGGTGAGGCGACGCTCCTGCGGAGCTTTTCTTCGATGGCATTGGCTCGGCAGGAGCCTCGCTCCACCTTAGCCGAGGGGATACCGGACGAGATCGTTTTCCCGTGACGAGCAATCCTCAGAACCAGCAAAAGTCCGAGCGCGCTCCGCTCCGCCGGCTCGATATCTTGCTGGCGACGCTCACGGGGCCGGTGTCTTCCACGGCTTTTTACGAAAAGGCCTTGCGCAAACGGCACCGCGTCGTGACGTTCGGTCCGTACCGTGACGCCAAGTTTTGGAAGGACTGGGGCGAAGGATTGAAGGGCCACGCCTTTTACAGAGCGGGATCGGCCGAACACTGGGAGGACGTATGCACGCGGCTCGCCAAACCCTGCGACATCGTCACGCAGCCGGGCATGGTCGATCTGCGCGAATTGAAGAAACAGTTGCCCAAGGATTTTCAGCCCGAGGTTTTCATCTGGATGGATACGCACGAGTGGAACTTGCCCTTCTACATGGAGGCGCTGAATTGTCCGAGTGTCGCCGTGTTTGGCGACACGCATCTGCACATGCTCGGCAACTGGGACGTGTGGCTGTCGTACGCCAAAGTGTTCGATTTTGTGTTTGTGACTTTCAACAAACCGCACGTCCGGCATTTTGTCGAAGCCGGATGCCGCCGTGTGTTCTGGTCGCCAGCCGCGTGTGACGCCGAGGCTCACGGCAAGATTCCATCCGATAAGATTTACCCGGTGAGTTTCGTCGGCGGCACGTCCACGCTCCACACGGATCGAGTCGAACTCTTGCGCTTTCTTCTCCAGCAGGGGATTGACCTGCACGTCGATTCCAGAGTGCTTCAGGACATGGCGCTGATTTTCAGCCGCTCGAAAATTGTTTTGAACACCACGATTGCGGACGACCTGAACATGCGCGTGTTTGAAGCGCTGGCTTCCGGCAGCCTCGTGTTGACGAATCGCCTGAGCCGCGAATCGGGGTTGGAAGAACTCTTCGTGGATCGAAAGCACCTCGTCCTGTACGACCGGGACAACGTGTTGGAACTGATTCGTTACTATCTGAGCCACGACGAAGAAAGAGGACGCATCGCCGCCGCCGGCTATGCCGAGGCGCTCGGCAAGCACACTTATGAACACCGGGTGGAACAAATCCTCGAAACAGTGTGGCAGCACCTTTGAACCAATGAGCGCGTCCGGTTTGCCAGAACTCCGCGCCGGGACGTTGTATCTCGTGGCCACGCCGATTGGCAATCTGGAGGACATCACCCTCCGGGCGCTGCGCACGTTGAAAGAGTGCGCCGTGGTCGCGGCCGAGGACACTCGGCGCACGGCCCAGTTGCTGAAACATTATGAGATCTCCAAACCGCTCCTCAGCTACTTCAAGTTCAATGAAGCCAAGCGCAGCGAGGAAATCATCGAACGGCTGCGGCGCGGAGAAAAGGTGGCGTTGGTGACGGACGCTGGGAGCCCCGGCATCAGCGACCCCGGCGGACGCGTCGTCCGCGCCGCCGTGGAGGCGGGCCTTCGAGTCGAAGCTGTGCCCGGCCCGTGCGCGCTCGTTGCGGCCCTGACCGCAAGTGGTTTGCCGACGGATGAGTTTCATTTCATTGGCTTTCTCCCGCACAAGTCCGGCCAGCGGAGGAAGACGTTGGAACGGCTGAAGGATTTGAGCGCGACTCTCGTTTTGTATGAGTCTCCGCATCGGATCGGGAAGTTGCTGGCGGAATTAGCGGAAATTTTTCCGGATCGTCCGGTGGTTCTGGCGAGAGAGCTGACGAAGAAATTCGAGGAGTACCTTCGCGGTTCACCGGCGGAACTTCTGGCGGTTGCCCAGGCGCGTTCTCTCAAGGGCGAATTCGTGGTTTTGATTGGACCTGCCAACCCGGATTCGCCGGCGCAAAGCATCGCGTGAGTCGATGGCATTTCCTTCGTTTTCTTCGTTCCCTTTTGTAAAGGCTGCGAAGCCACTTTTTCGCAGCCAGGTCTCCGAAGAAAGTAATGTTCCGCAATCATCCTCATTGCGCACAGGCCGCGGTTAATCTTGCCCACCCATTTAACGATTTGACCTTGTAACGCTGTAACGATTCGGCTGCGGCTTTGCCGCTCTTTGGCGACTAGCGTCCATCCTTCCCTCTTGACCAAAACGAAGGGATAGCGATTCTGATTTCTACGTCCTGGGCAAACGCCCAACATCGCTGCCCAGCGCGACAAAGTGCTTATGAGCCTGAACAACGCAACTTCCTCGAACGGCGCAAACCAGACACAGGAAATCCCGTCTGTTTCGCGTCCGGAAGAGCGCGCAGCCGCAGCGCAACGCGCCCGCGCTTACGCCTTCCGCTTCCCCAGAGATCGGCGGCGACTCGGCGGCAAATTTTCCGTCGAGGAGAACGCCCGCCGGCTGTTGCGCTTTTTCTATTTCGAACGCCGGCTCATGCAAGCCCTGGGCGCGTGGACGCTGAGCATTCCAGAGTTTGAAGCGAAACTGGAAACGGGTCGCCACATCTTCTATCACGCCGACGCCGCCCGGCTTTTGCGCGAACGGCTGCACGAACAGGAGAAACGCTTCGCCGACATCGACGCACACCGCGACCCCGAGATCGATCGTTTCGTCGAAGAAGCGCTGAACGCGTCCGATCCGGCGGAGCTGTTGGTGGGCGTGCATCAAGTGGCGGGCCGGACGCTGCAGACGGCGTATCGCCACCACATCGATGACACGGACCCGATTACAGACGCGCCGACGGTCCGTGTGCTGCGCCGCATTCTCACGGATTACGAGCCGATGCTGGAGTGGGCGGAAGAAGCCATCGCGGCTTACGTCGAAGGCGGGATCGACGAAGCGCGCCTGGGGGCGTGGCGCTGGCATTTGCAGCGATTGCTTGGAAGCATCGGCGGCGGCGGCGGCGCCGATCCGCGCAACGCGGAACCGGCGCCGCTGCGGAGCGTGGCGAAACCGTTTCAGCGCGGCACGGCGCCGCTGCGGGACGTGCGTTTCGAGACCTTCAAAAACACGGGCGACTACGACACGGCGGACGGCGCGGCGCGTTTCCCGAAGGATTCGTACGAAAACCTGCGCTTGCGCTTTATCCGGACGCAACGGGATGAAGTCGATGCCATCGAAGCGTTCGGGACGTTTATCTGGGACATCCGGTTCAAGGATTTTCAGGCGGAATACGATCTGGCGCGCATCACCTGGGACGAAGCACGGCACACGGAGATCGGCCATCGCGCGCTGCAAGCCGCGGGCTACGACCCGTTCGAGTTGCGCAATCGGCTCACCGGCTCGACGTGCCGCGGGCCGATGGACCCGGCGTTTGCCATGGCGGAGATCAATCTCTTCGGCGAGGTCGGCGTTCTGAAGACCATCAGCGGCTTCATCGATACCGCGCGCGAACGGCAGGACGCGCTGCTGGTCCATATCGCGGACTTCATCCGCGCGGATGAGCGGACGCACGTGCGCAAAGGCCAGCACATCATCAAGTGCATGACGAGCCTGGGCGCGAAGGAACTCGAACTCCGCACTCGCGAATTGTTCACCGAGTGCCTCGTCAGCCTGGGCGCGGTGAAGCCGGACATGGACGTCTTCACCGTGTCCCGTGAAGACATCGAACACTTGGTAGGGGAGTGATTTCAGCGTATCTTTTCGCCATGCCATCTTTCGATATCGTTTCAATCGTCAGTTCGATGGAAGTCGAGAACGCGGTGAATCAAGCGCGGAAGGAACTCGCGAATCGATTCGACTTCAAGGCCTCGAAAGCCGAGATTTCTTTGGAGAAAAACGAAATCAAACTTTCCGCCGAGGACAAATTCAAGATCAAGGCCCTGGAAGAAATGGTGATCGGCAAGCTCGCCAAGCGCCAGGTCAGCCTGAAGAATGTAGAGCGGGGAGAGCCGGAGATTTCACCGCTCGGACACGCGCGCCAGGTTCTGAAAATCAAGCAGGGCATCGAACCGCTGGTCGCGAAGCAGGTCACCACGTTCATCCGCGATTTGAAGCTCAAGGTGACGGCGCAAATCCTGGAGGACCAAATCCGCGTCAGCGGAAAGAGCAAGGACGATTTGCAGTCAGTGATTGCGGCCGTGCGCGGGCATGATTTTCCGGTCGCGCTCTCGTTTCAGAATTATCGAGAGTAATACTTAAGTGAACCTCTGTGGGGCGAGCGTCCTCGCGAGCCAAATTCAATCGAACAGTGCGGTGGACGGCTCGGCGGGAGCCTCGCCCCACCAAGACCGAGGCATTACCATCGAGACTAGATTCCCGATGACAATGCGATCTCATTGTGCTAGAAGGCAGACTAAGAACCGCGCCACAACACCAAAGGTCTTTATGAAATGAAAAATTCCCGATCCAGCTTGCGAGCTTTTACCCTCATCGAACTCCTGGTGGTCATTGCCATCATCGCGATCCTTGCCGGGATGTTGCTCCCAGCTCTGGCCCGAGCGAAATCCAAAGGCGAACGCATCAAATGTCTGAACAACCTGAAGCAGGTCGCGATTTTCATGCAGCTTTACACGGACGACAACAACGACACGTTCCCTGGCCATCGCAACCAGGGCTTGAACACTTCGGATAGCGGCCCTTCGCTGACCAATTGGTGGGGCCGCACGATCGTCGGATACGGGGACACCTCCGCCAGCAATTATTTCCGCTGCCCGAGCCTGAAGACGCGTCGGAAGGACAATGGCGTGACCTGGCAGTGGAAGTTCGACTGCCATCTGGTGGGCTACGGCTACAACGGCTATTTCCTGGGCATTCATCCGTACGCGGGCGACGATTTGACGGTCGCGGGGGTCAAACTCCCCACGCGGCCCTGGTTCAAGCGGTCGGCCATTATCGCTCCGGCCGACAACCTCGTGATCGGCGATTCCATGCCGAAAGCGGACCTGATGTGGAGCAGCAGCCTCTGGTGGCCGGCGTCCTGCATGAACGAACGCGCCAGCACCACCAAAGGCTTCGAGGGGATCGACCCGATCCGCCACGTCGGCAGTGGCGTCGCCGTGTTCAACGACGGCCATGCCGAGGCGCGCAAAGATGCGCAGATTAATCCGCCGATGGACCCTTACTCTGGAAATGCCAAGAGCCTGATCAACGCCCGCTTCTGGGATCCGCTCCAGAGATCGAATCAGTGACAGTTGCGAGTTTGACGAGCGGCATGTCCGGCATCGCCAGTCTTCTGGATTCCTTCCTCAGAAAGCACCCGACTTTGGGAGTGGGCGTTTATATCGCGCGCACCGCAGTTGTCCTCGGCGATGTCACCCTGGGTGATTATTCGAGTGTCTGGTACAACGCGGTGCTTCGAGGCGACATCAACCGGATTGCCGTGGGCCATCACTCGAACGTCCAGGACAACGCGGTAATCCATTTAGCGGAGGAACTGCCGTGCCTCGTCGGGAATTACGTCACCATCGGCCACTCGGCCATCGTCCACGCTTGCACGGTGGGTGACGAATGCCTGATCGGCATGGGGGCGACAATACTGGACGGCGCGATCATTGGGGACCAATCCATCGTCGGCGCCAACGCCTTGGTGACGCAGGGGACTCAGGTCCCCGCCGGCTCTCTCGTGCTGGGTTCTCCCGCCAAAGTGGTGCGGGCGCTTGGCGAAAAAGAAAGAGCCTCGCTCCGCACCTGGGCCGAGCACTATATCGAGAACGCGGCCTATTGTCTCCGGCACGGGATTCAGATTGGCGGGCCTTTGCCGACACTCTGAGCGCAGGCTTTGTGTTCGGTGTGTCGGGGT
>Ga0194132_10002650_pt1 | contig 33080 bp, 34 predicted proteins | sample TA2KigOf80mmetaG_FD_148612 | JGI IMG/M metagenome (GOLD analysis project Ga0194132, IMG submission 148612) | Freshwater microbial communities from Lake Tanganyika, Tanzania - TA2015054 Kigoma Offshore 80m | ecosystem: Environmental > Aquatic > Freshwater > Lake | place: Tanzania: Lake... | reverse complement strand
CGCCGGTGCCGGCCACCACGGTGAGGATCTGGCCGTCCAGGTCCCCGTCGGTGTAACTGCCCGCCGCCCCCGCCTGGTCCCCGGCCAACTCCACCTGCACCCCCAACCGGTCGAAGTTGGCCATGGTAACCGTGCCTTCGGCGACCTGGTTGCCGTCCAGGACCACGCCCAGGTCCACGGTCTGGGTCACTACCCCGTTGCCCAGGGTCAGGGTGTGGTCGGCCCCCCCGTCTATGAAGGAGTAGACTCCGTCCTGAGCCCCGGTGATCCGCACCCTGAATACTCCGTTGTCCGCCTGCTGCTGCAACACGGTGGAAGCGGCCTCATCCACGGTATTGCCAAAGCCGTAGAGCAGGGACTGATCATTGTAGCGGGTGGAATGGGAGATGGTGTTGACGTGTTCCTTTAGCTGGTTGAACTCGGAGTTGAGGGCCTCGCGGTTCTTGTCGGTGAGGGTGCCGCTGGCCGATTGCACGCTCAGCTCGCCCAGGCGGATGAGCACGACGCTGATCTCGTTCATCGCCCCTTCGGCGGTGCGCAACATGTCGAGGGCGCGTTTGGTGTTGCGGGTGCCCTCGGTCGGGCCGCCCAGCTCGGCTCTCATCCCCTCGTAGACCCCCAGCAGGCTGGCAGCCTCCCGGCCGGAATTGATGCGCAGGCGGGAGTTCAGGCGCTCGCGGGTGGTGTGGGCTTCGCGCTCGACCCGGTTGAGATCGATCCGGGCACGCGTCATGGTCGCGTTGTTGCTGATACGGATGGCCATCATTATGAACCTCCATGTTCGTGCTGCCGACGCGGCAGAGGGCGGACGATAGTGGTGCAGAGGTGGATTTATACGTGATACTAAGTGAGATTACCTGATGTATAGCGATATCATGTTCCGGGACGGTAGGGCTTTTCTCGGCCTGTCAAAAAAAAGGCGCGGTTGAAAACTAAAGTGTGCGAGAAAGGGTGCCGATAGACAGAATGCCTAAGCTTTACCCAGGACCATCGCAGAGAAAAACGCAGGGCAAGAAGAGGGGCAAACAACCATGCCATTGAGAGTTAACAATAATATCGAGGCCCTGATGTCGCAGCGACTGATCGGCCGGAACGCCGAGGCGGTCAACCGGCAGATGGAACGGCTGGCCTCCGGATTGCGGGTCAACCGCGCCGCCGACGATGCTTCGGGGCTGGTGGTCTCCGAGGGGATGCGGGGGGAATTGTCCGGCCTGACCCAGAACGTGCGCAACGCCGAACACGCGGTGGATCTCCTCCAGGTGGCCGAGGGGTCGATGCAGGAGGTCAACAACATGCTGGTCCGCATGCGCTCGCTGGCCCTCCAGTCCTCCTCCAGTACCCTCAACGGCGCCAACCGCGAGTCCCTGGCCGCCGAGTTCACCCAGTTGGTCAGCGAGGTGGACCGCATCGCTCAGTCCACCCAATACAACGGTCTGGACCTGCTGACCGGTCTTGGCAACCAGGTGAGCGCCTCTTCCACCGCCCTCACGGCCAGCCCCACTACCGGGGTGTCCGCGGTCCAGCTTTCGGCCAGTGACGCGGGGGTCTACAGCTTCATGGATTCAGCGGGGGATCAGGAACTCACCCTGGGGAACGGCACCGTGACCCAGACCCTGGACATGGCCACCCTATTGGATGATGGCCAAGTGGCGACGGGGACCAGCGTGGTGGCCAACTTTAACCGCCTCGGGGTGCAGGTGACCCTGGCCGGCTCCGGGCTGAGCGGCGCCCCGGGTGCGTACGTGGACGGCGACCTCGACGGGACCGCCCTAATGATCGAGGGGGGTTCCAACGGCGGTTTCCAGATCGGACCCCGCGACAGCCAGGTCCACCGCCTGGACCTGAACATCGCCGATCTGCGGGCCTCGGGGGACCTGCTGGGGCTCGACCTGCTGTCCATCGCCTCGCAGGGCAACGCCAGACAGGCCCTCAATGGCATCGACCAGGCCATCGCCGCGGTGTCCGGCGAGCGGGGCAAGCTCGGCGTGGTGCAGAACCGGCTCTCCCACACCATTTCCTTCAGCGAAAACGAGATCGAGAACATCCAGGCCTCCGAGGCCACCATCCGCGACTCCGACGTCGCCCAGGAAGCCACCAACCTTAGCCGCTCGAGCATCCTGCTCCACAGCAGCGTTTCGATGCTGGTCCAGGCCAATGTGCGCTCGATTCAGGCCCTGACCCTGCTGTAGCCACAGGCTTCTTGACGGAGCCGGAGGCGGCGGGTAAGTTCTCTGCATGCCCAGAGAACACGCCTGATGCGGATCGCGGATTTTCACTTTGAGTTGCCTCCGGATTTGATCGCCCAGCACCCCGCTCCCCGCCGCGACGGCTCCCGCCTGCTGGTCCTCAACCGCGCCGACGCCTCCATCCAGCACCTTTCTTTTTGCGACCTGCCACCGCTCCTGGACCCACGCGACGTCCTGGTGCTGAACCAGACCCGGGTGATCCCCGCCCGTCTGCAGGGCCGGAGCCCCGGCCTCAGCGGGGTCGTGGAACTGCTCGTGATCCGCCAGGAGGGCGAGCGCTGGCTGGCCCTGGGCAAACCGGCCAAACGCCTGGGGCGGGGCTGCCGGGTGGAGTTCGGAGAGGGCCAACTACGGGCGGAGGTGCTCGATGCGGCCGGCCCAGGCCGGGTCTGGGTGCGATTCGAACCGCCTCAGGTGTGGCAGTTGCTCCCCGCCCTGGGCCAGATTCCGCTCCCTCCCTATATCCGCCGCCAGCCCGGTGAGGAGGACCGCGAGCGGTACCAGACGGTCTTCGCCAGGGTCGAGGGGGCCGTCGCCGCGCCCACGGCCGGGCTGCACTTCACCCCGCAGTTGCTGGAGCGGATCACCGCCCAGGGCACGGCCCTGGCGCCGGTGCTCCTGCACGTGGGCCCGGGGACCTTTGCCCCGGTGCGGGTCGAGGACCCCGCCCTGCACAAGCTCGAAGCCGAGTATTACCAGATCGGCGAGGAGAGCGCCGCCCTGCTGCGGCAGCGGCGGCAGGCCGGCGGCCGCATCGTGGCGGTGGGTACCACCGTGGTCCGTACCCTGGAGACGGTCTGCGAGGCCACTGGTGAGCCCGCCGCCGGCGAGGGGTGGACGGCCAAATACATCTATCCGCCTTACACCTTCCGGGGGGTGGACGCGCTGCTGACCAACTTCCATCTTCCCGGCTCCACCCTGCTCTTGCTGGTGGCGGCCTTTGCCGGTCGCGAGCTGATGCTGGCGGCCTACCGCCAGGCGGTGGCCGCTGGCTACCGCTTCTACAGTTACGGCGACGCGATGCTGATCCGCTGATGAACGACACCGCCGTGGCCATTGTGCTCGCCGCCGGCAGCGGCCGCCGTATGGGGGGAGGACTCCCCAAACAGTACCTGCCCCTGGCGGGCCGGCCCCTGCTCTGGCATACCCTGGCCGCCCTGGCGCAGAGCCCGCAGGTGGAAGCCCTGATCCTGGCACTGCGCCCCGAGGACCAGGCCCTGGCCGCCGGCTTGACCGCCAATTTCCCCAAGGTGCGCTGCCTGGTGTCCGGCGGCCAGGAGCGGGCGGATTCGGTGAGGGCGGCCCTGGCGGCCACCATCCCCGCCGACGAGCTGGTCCTAATACACGACGCCGTGCGACCATTTGTGTCTGCGGCGCTAATCGGGCGGGTCATCGCCGCCGCCAAAGAGCGGGGGGCGGCGGTGCCGGCCCTGCCGGCGCGGGAGACCATCAAGGTGGTGGAGGAGGGGCAAATCATCGAGACCCCGCCCCGCGCCCGCCTGTGGGCCGCCCAGACCCCACAGGGGTTCCGGCGATCCCTGCTTCTCGAAGCCTGCGCCCGGCCCGCCGGGAGGGCTCCCGCCACCGACGAGGCCATGCTGGTCGAAGAGCTGGGGCATCCGGTGCAGGTGGTGGAGGGCGAGGCGGCCAATCTCAAGATCACCACCCCGGAGGACCTGGCCTGGGCCGGCTGGTGGCTGGAACAACGCGCAGGAGGGGCTATGGACAGCAGAAGTGTGCGGGTGGGGCAGGGCTACGACGTCCACCGCCTCGAAGCCGACCGGGCGCTGGTGCTGGGCGGGGTGGACATCCCCTTTGAGCGGGGCTTGGCGGGGCATTCGGACGCCGATGTGTTGCTCCACGCGGTCATGGACGCCCTGCTGGGAGCCGCTGGCTTGGGGGATATAGGCGGGCTCTTCCCCAACACCGACCCTCGCTTTCTCGGCGTCTCCAGCCTGGTGCTGCTGGCAGAGGTGGGGGAGCGGCTACGCCAGGCACAGGCCCGGATCATCAACATCGACGCCACCCTCCTGGCCCAGCGGCCGCGCATCTCGCCCCATGTGCCCCAGATGATCATCCGCATGGCCACGGCGTTGCAGGTGGAGCCCGAACGCCTCTCGATCAAGGCCACCACCAACGAGGGGCTAGGCTTCGTGGGCCGCGAGGAGGGCATCGCCGCCCACGCGGTGGCCCTGGTCGAGACCTGAGCCGTGGAAGAGTACCTCAACCGTCTCAGCGTTGAACTGGATCAGTGGCCCCCGCCCCTGCTATACGGAGCCCTGGTGTTCAGCGCCTTCCTCGAAAACGTGATCCCGCCAGTGCCGGGGGACACAGTGGTGGTGTTTAGCGCCTACCTGGTGGGGCGGGGGGTGTTGGGGCTGTGGGCGGCGTACCTGGCCACCTGTGTGGGGGGGTTGGCCGGCTTCATGGCCATGTATTATCTGGGATATGCTCGGGGCCGGGATTTCTTCGCCTCCAGGGGCGGGCGGCTCTTCTCCGAAGAGAACCTTGCCAAGGCAGAAGGTTGGCTGGCCAGGTACGGACTGTTCCTAGTGGCGGCCAACCGCTTCCTCAGCGGGGTGCGCTCGGTGATCGCCCTGGCCTCCGGCATGGGGCGGATGGACTGGAAGCGGGTGGCCCTGGCCGGGCTCCTGAGCCTGGCCCTGTGGAACGCGCTGATGTTCTACGCCGGGATGCTGTTGGGCCAGCACTGGGAGCGGGTGCTCGAATACCTGGGGGAGTACAACCGGGTCCTCTCTGGCGCACTGGCGCTGGTGGTCCTGGCTCTGGCCTGGCGCTGGTGGCGCCGCCGGGCGAGGTCTTGACAATACGATAACAGAGGTTTAGCTTCTACCCTTTGGACAGACAGGCAGCACCATGCGGCATCAACAACGGTCAAAAGCGATGAAATTCAAGACTTACAGCCCCAAAGCTGGCCAGGTAGAGCACCAGTGGTTCGTGGTGGACGCCACCGATCAGACCCTGGGGCGACTGGCCTCCAAGATCGCTCAGGTCCTGCGGGGCAAACACAAGCCCACCTATGCCCCGCACGCCGACATGGGCGACCACGTGATCATCATCAACGCCGAGAAGATCCGGGTCAGCGGGCGCAAGGCGGACCAGAAGGAATACCACCGCCACACCGGGTATCCGGGCGGCATCCGCACCACCGGTTTCCGCCAGTTGCAGGGCGAACACCCCGACCGGATCATCAAGAAGGCGATCTGGGGGATGCTGCCCCACAACATCCTGGGCCGGCAGATGCTCAGAAAGCTCCGGGTCTACGCCGGCGGCCAGCACCAGCACGCCGCCCAGAAGCCCCAAACCCTGAAAGTTTAACCCACAGCGAGGTCAAGGCAGTTATGCCCGAGGGAATTTTCGAAGCCACTGGCCGGCGGAAGACCTCCACCGCCCATGTGCGCCTGCACCCGGGTTCGGGGCAGGTCTTCTTGAACGAGCGGATCGTCGGCGAGTACCTGCGGCGCGAATCCCTGGAGATGATCCTGCTTCAGCCCCTGCAGCTTACCCAGACCCGCGGCCGCTTCGACGTCCATATCTCCACCCGCGGCGGCGGGTTGCGGGGCCAGGCCAGCGCTGCCTGCCTGGGCATTGCCAGGGCCCTGATCCAGTTCGACCCGGCCATGCGCGAGGCGCTCAAACGCGCCGGCTTCCTCACCCGCGATCCGCGCGAGAAGGAGCGCAAGAAGTACGGCCTGGCCGGCGCCCGCAAGCGCTTCCAGTTCTCCAAGCGCTAGACCGGCCACCCCGGCCAGCGCCCCATTCCACACGCCCTCCGATAGCCGCAGCCGTGTTCCCGCGGGGAAGTCCCGCGGGAATTCTGCGTCTAGAGGACGAGGGCGGAGGCCAAACCCTGAGGAGTAGGAAATGCCAGAAATCGCCATCCGCGACCTGCTGGAGGCCGGCACCCACTTCGGGCACCAGACCCGCAGGTGGAACCCGAAGATGAGGCAGTTCATCTTCACCGAGCGCAACGGCATCCACATCATCGACCTCCAGAAAACCGCCAAGAAGATCGAAGAGGCGTACGAGGCGGTGCGCAAGACCGCCCAGGCCGGCAGGTCGGTGCTCTTCGTGGGCACCAAGAAGCAGGCGGTGGACATCATCCGCCAGGAGGCCGAGCGCTGCGGCATGTTCCACGTTACCGAGCGCTGGCTGGGCGGCATGCTGACCAACTGGCAGACCATCCGCCAGAGCATCCGCCACCTCGACCACCTCGACCGCCTGGGCGCCGACGGTTCGTACGGCAATCTGAAGAAGAAGGAAGTGCTGCTGCTGGAGAAGGAGCGGGGGAAGCTAGACAAGGTGCTCTCGGGCATCCGCAAGATGGGCGCCCTGCCCGGCCTGATCTTCATGGTCGATATCAAAAAGGAACACCTGGCAGTGGCTGAGGCCAGGAACCTCGAAATCCCCTCGGTGGCCATCATCGACACCAATTGCGACCCCGAGGCGGTCACCTATCCCATCCCCGGCAACGACGACGCGCTGCGCTCCATTGCCCTGATCACTCACCTGATGGCCGAGGCAGTGATCGAGGGCCGGGCCGCCAGCCAGAAGGGCGAAGGCCGCGGGGCCAGGCAGGAGGCGGCCGCCGAAGGCCGCGAGGACGAAGCCGCCCCCGAGGCCGAAGCCCAGGCCTCGCGCTGATCTACACCGGAACCTAAGCGGAAGAGAGTTATGGCAGAGATCACACCCGAACTGGTCAAAACCCTGCGCGAGCGCACGGGGATAGGCATGATGGACTGCAAGAAGGCCCTCCAGGAGACCGGCGGGGACCTGGAGAAGGCCATCGACTACCTACGCAAGAAGGGCATGTCCTCCATCGAGAAGCGGGCCGGCCGCCAGGCCACCGACGGCATGATCGCCTCCTATATCCACCCCGGCAACCGTCTGGGCGTGCTGGTGGAGGTCAACTGCGAGACCGATTTCGTCGCCCGCACCGACGACTTCCAGCAGTTCGCCAAGGACATCGCCATGCACATTGCCGCCGAACAGCCCCTGGCGGTCAGCCGCGAGGAGTTGGACCCCAAGGTCATCGAGCGGGAGCGCGAGATCTACCTGGAGCAGGCCCGCAACGAGAAGAAGCCCGAGCACATCGCCGCCAAGATCGTCGAGGGCCGACTGGAGAAGTACTACCAGGACGTCTGCCTGATGGACCAGGCCTTCGTCAAGAACCCCGACCAGACGGTGAAGGATCTGGTGGCCGAACTGACCGCCAAGATCGGCGAGAAGATCGGCATCCGCCGCTTCTCCTGCTTCCGCTTGGGCGAGGGGGGCTGAGCAGGCCGGGCCGGCGCCGCGGGGAGGGAGCGCAACCATGGAAGAAGAGATCGTCCAGGAAGTCAACCAGCACATGGACAAGGCCATGGAGGCCTTCCGCCGCGACCTGGCCGGCATCCGCACCGGACGGGCCTCCACCAACATGCTCAGCGGGGTGCGCGTCGAGTACTACGGCACCCCCACCCCGCTGAACCAGGTTTCGAGCCTGAGCGTGCCCGAGCCGCGGCTGATCGTCATCAAGCCCTACGAGCAGCAGCTCATTCCCCTCATCGAGAAGGCCATCCGCGCCGAGGCCAGCCTGGGCCTGAACCCCTCCAACGACGGGACGATCATCCGTGTGCCAATCCCCGAACTGACCGGGGAGCGGCGGCGCGAGTACACCAAACTCGCCCGCCACCGCGCCGAGGAGGCCAGGGTGGCGGTGCGGCACTCCCGCCGCGAGGGCCTCGATTTCGTCGATGCCAGCGTCGAGGAGGGTGAGCTTACCGAGGACGAGGGCCGCCACATCCACGAAGTGATCCAGAAACTGACCGACAAACACATCGCCGAGATCGACGAGATCGTCAAGCACAAGGAAAAGGAGATCATGGAGGTCTGAGGTCGCCTCCAGGAAAAAGCGCGGCCCATCTCTCTGAGGGGATGGGTCGTTTTTTATTTTTTGGGCGGGTTTCGGCGCTTGCGGTTTAGCTCGTCGATCTGGCGCAACAGTTGATCCTCGAGGTGGTCGCGCCGTTGGGGAGGGGGCGTCCGGGGCTGGCTGGGGGGTGGCCCCTGGCGGGAGGAGGGCGGGGCCGGCCTGGGCGATGTGGCCAGCCCTGACAGCTTCTGCTCCTGGAGGTGGACCAGGTCCTCGCAATTTTGCAGATGCGCCTGACGCTCGACCAGCAGGATGTGCAATTCGTCGAGGGCGGCTCCGGCCTGGCGGCCTAGTTCCTCGATGGATTCCCCTTCGAGGGCTTTGAGGTCCGCCCCCCGCTGGGCCAGTTGGGCGCTTAGCAGGTGGCTCTGGCCGGAGACCAGGCGCAGGCGCAGGCGCTCGGCCCGCCGCTGGCGCAACACCCAGAGCACGGCCAGCCCCAGGGCACCGCCCAAGCTCAAAAGCAGGTAGCTGATCCAGTTTTCCATGCGGCCGGCGGAAAGGGAAAAGGATTCTCTTGCAGGGGCCGGGCTGACGATTTTAATTTATTAGGTTATGCTTTGCGCCACAAGCGCTTGCGCTCCGCGCACCACCCGAGGGAGTGGTAGCAGATGGAAAAAAGCAGCGAACAGGAACTGATCGAAAAGCTGCAGGCCGAGGTCAATCAGCTCCGGGAGGAAAACCAGAAGCTCAAGGCGAGCAACCGGCGCTGGATGCGGCTGGCCGGCATCGAGGATCTGACCGGCCTGCCCAACCGGATCTTCTTCATCACCGTGCTGCTCCCCCAGTCGCTGGGGATGGCGTACAACGACAAGCAGCCCTTCTCCTGCATCATGATCGCCCCCGACGGTCTGGGCGAGGTCAACAAGCGCTATGGCCGCAAGGGGGGCGACCAGATCATCCGCGGGGTGGCCGACTTCCTCAAGGAGCACCTCGACGCCGAGGAGAAGCTGGTGCACAGCGACGGCTCGAACTTCATCATCATCATCCCCGGCGCCGAAGGGGGGCACGCCAAGCGCCGCGCCCTCCTGTGGCGGACGCGCATCGCCCAGCGGCGCTTCAACTGCCTCAACGACCAGGTGGGCCTGACCCTGAGCATGGGCACGATCTCGGTGGTGCCGCCCCTGCGCAAGCAGCTCAGCGTCAAGGAGGCGGTGGAGAGCATCGTCAGCCGCCTGGAGTCGGCCCTCGACCGGGCCAAGGCCCAGGGCGGGGACCGCAACATCGAGGACCTCAACACCGACTTCCCCGATCCAGGACAGCGCCGCTGACGCAGCTGGCGGGCCAGGGGCAGAGGCCATGCTATACCAACTCCTGCGCTCCACCCGCCCCCAGCAGTGGATCAAGAACCTCTTCGTGCTGCCGGCCCTCTTCTTCTCGGGCCACGCCTTGGAGCCCGACTTTGCCCTGCGCGCCCTGGCCGGAGCGCTCTGTTTCTGCCTGCTGAGCGGGGCGGTGTACCTCTGCAACGACATCCTCGACCTGCCCCAGGACCGCCTCCATCCCGAGAAATCGCGCCGGCCCCTGGCCGCCGGCCTGGTGCCGGTGCGGCTGGCCGTCACAACGGCCGCCCTCCTCTTCGCCGGGGGTCTGGCCGCCGCCTTCTGGCTGCGCCCGTCTTTCGGGGGGGTGGTCCTGGTCTACGCCCTGCTCAACCTGGCCTATTCGTTCAAGCTCAAGCAGGTGGTGCTGATCGACGTGCTGATCGTGGCCGCCGGTTTCCTGCTGCGCGCCCTGGGTGGGGCCTTGGTGATCGCGGTGAGCATCTCCACCTGGTTCATCCTCTGCACCTTCACCCTGGCCCTCTTCCTGGCGGTGGTCAAACGCCGGCAGGAATTGGTGGCCCTGGCCCAGGGGGCCGGCCAGCACAGGGCGACCCTGGGGCAGTACAGCCTGGCCTTTCTCGACCAGCTCATCGCGGTGCTGACCACCTCGGCGCTGGTCTGCTATGCCCTGTACGCCACCGGGGTGGGGGAGAGTCAGACCGGGGCGCACATGCAGTGGACCATCCCCTTCGTCCTCTACGGCCTGCTGCGTTACCTCTACGTGGTCTACCAACTGGGGGGCGGGGCCAATCCCACGGCCCTGGTCTGGAAGGACCGTCCGCTGCAATTTACCCTGGCGTTGTGGGGGCTGGCCTGCGCGGCCGGCATCTACGGATTGCCCTGAGAGGGACACACCATGCGGGTATTGATCATCGGGGGGACCGGGAATATCAGCACCGCCATCGCCGCGCAACTGATCGGGCGGGGGGACCAGGTGGTGCTCTACAACCGGGGGAAGACCCGGCCCCAGTTCGGCGGGGAGTACCAGGTCATTGCAGGGGACCGCACCGACCATGCACGATTCGAGGCACAGATGCAACAGGCCGGCCCCTTCGACGCGGTCATCGACATGATCGGGTACGAGCCGGAGGACGCGCACAGCGCGGTGCGTGCCTTCCGGGGTCGGGTTGGGCGCTTCGTATTTTGCAGCACCGTCGATGTGTACACCAAGGTGGGGTCGGGATACCCGCTGCGCGAGGATGCCGAGCGTTCGCCCTCTCCTGCCTTTCCCTACGCCTACCAGAAGGCGCAGATGGAGCGGATCTTCGAGCAGGCACAGGAAAGCGGGGGCCTGTCGCTGACCATTATCCGCCCGGCGGCTACCTACAACGACAGTTGGGCGCCCATCCCCCTGGTGGGCAAGGGGATGCTGGTCCTGCACCGCCTGCGGCAGGGGCTGCCCCTCATCGTGCTGGGGGACGGCTCTTCGCTTTGGGTGAGTTGCCATCGCGACGACGTGGCCCGGGCCTTTGTCGCCGCCCTCGACAACCCGGCTGCCGCGGGCCGGGCCTACCATGTGGCCGGCGAGGAGTGGCTGACCTGGGAGGAGTACTACCGGACCGCGGCCCGGGTCTTAGGGGTGGAACCGCGCTTTCTGCCTATCCCCACCGAGCAGCTTTTGCGCCTGGCGCCCAAGGCAGCGGAGTGGTGCGGCATCAATTTTCGCTACCACAACCTCTTTGACAACGCGGCGGCCCGCGCTGACCTGGGGTTTCGCTATGCCGTCACATGGGAGGAGGGGGTGCGGCGGATGGTGGCCTACCACGAGGCGCAGGGGAATATCGCCAACTGCCCGCCTGAGCCGATCTACGACCGCATTGTCGAAACCTGGAGCGAACTGAGCGGATCGCTGGCCAGTCTGGAGCGGTCCGGCTAAGCATGGAAAGGGAGGTGGCCATGAGCAAGAAGAGGGTACACCTGGTGTGCAACGCCCACCTGGACCCGGTGTGGCTGTGGCACTGGGAGGACGGGCTGACCGAGACCCTTTCTACCTTCAGGGTGGCGGCCGATTTCTGCGAGCGGCACCGGGGCTTTGTCTTCAACCACAACGAGGCCCTGCTTTACCGCTGGGTGGAGGAGTACGAGCCGCAGCTCTTCCGGCGCATCCAGAAACTGGTGAAGGAGGGCCGCTGGCACATCGCCGGCGGGGCCTACCTCCAGCCCGACGTCAACAACGCCAGCGGCGAGAGCCATATCCGCCACTACCTCTTGGGCCGGCGGTACTTTGCCCGGCATTTCGGCAAGCGTCCCAGGACCGGCTACAACTTCGATCCCTTTGGCCATGGCGAGGGCTTCCCCCAGATCCTGCGCGGCTGCGGCATCGAGCACTACCTCTTCTGCCGGCCCGACCTGGGCACCTATGAGTTGCCGGTGGGCGCCTTCCGCTGGCAGGACCGCTCGGGCAGCGAGGTGATAGCCAGGCGCGGGGACGACCACTACCTGACCAACGGCCGTATCGCCGAGAAGCTCGACCGCTTCCTGGTCCACTTTGCCGCGGAGCCGGATATCCTCATCCTCTGGGGCATCGGCAACCACGGGGGCGGGCCCTCCGAGGAGGAGTACCGCCGGCTCAAGCAGTACATCAAGGCCCATCCCGAGTACGAGTGGATCGAGAGCACCACCGATCGCTTCTTCGCTCAGCGCCTGAAGGCCGGCGGGGAGTTGCCCCTGGTGCGGGGGGAGATCCAGAACAGTTTCCCCGGCTGCTACACCTCCATGAGCCGGGTCAAGCGGGGCCACCGCGAGGCCGAAAGCCTGATGGTCGCAGCCGAGCGGCTCTCGGCCCTGGCCTGGTGGTGGGGCTGCGCCCCGTACCCTGGCAAGGACCTGGAGGTGGCTTGGAAGGATATCCTCTTCTCCGAGTTCCACGACATCCTGCCCGGTTCGGCGGTGCCCTCGGCCGAGCGGGACAGCGTGCAGCTTCTGGCCCATGCCCGCGAGATCCTGCGCCGCCGGCAGTTCCGCGCCCTGCACAGCCTGATCAGCCGCGATCAGGATGCGGCAAAAGGAGAGGCGCCGGTCTTCGTCGCCAACCCGCATGGCTTTGCGGTGAAAACCCAGGTGGAGTTCGAGGTGCAGCTCAACTGCAACGCCTGGGCCATCCGCGAGCCCGAGGTGCGCCTGCGCTACCAGGGCCGCGACTATCCCTGCCAGCGCTTGCTGGCCGAGGCCAACTGCGCCGGCAACTGGCGGGTACGCCTGGCAACAGCGGTGGATTTGCAGCCCTGGGAGATCGCCCGCTTCGACGAGTACTATCTCAACGACCGGCCCCAGAAGGTGCGCATCCCCGCGGTCACCCCCCGCAACCTGAGCTTCCGCAACGAGCATTTTGCGTTGAGAATCAACCCGCGCAACGGCCTGATCGACCACCTCGGTTTGCCGGGATCAAAAAAATCCCTGGTCAAGGCCGGGGCGATGGCGCCGGCCTACTGGGCCGACCTGGATCACAGTTGGACCTGCGGCAGTCCAAAAAGGCTGAAAGGGCACCAGGTCTGGTCTACCTCGCCGGGCTGGGACGCCAGACCGGCCGAGCGCTTCCGCTTGGCCACTCGCCAGGAGGCGGCCCAGCTCTCGCCGCCGGCCCCGGACAAGTGGCTGAAGCTCAAGGAGACCAGCGCCCGCCCGGTGCGCATCAGCGAGCACGGGCCGCTGCGCACGGTGGTGGAGGTGATCTTCGTCTGCGGCCCCAGCGCCCTGGTGCGCCAGTATGTGATCGGCCATGCCGAGGGCAGCATCGAGATCCGCGACCGGCTCTTCAACAACCACCGCGACGCGATGCTCAAGCTGGTGACGCCGCTGGCTTTCGCGGCTGAGCGCAGCAGCGCCGAGACCCTGTACAGTGCCGCGCAGCGCCGGCCCAGCGCCGAGCACGAGGAGCGCACCAACCAGCGCTGGGTGGCGGTGCGGGGCAGACAGGGGGGAAAGCCGGTGTACCTGGCGGTCCTCAACACCGGCAGCTTCGCCCACAGCTTGACCGCCGGCGAGTTGGCGGTCAATGTAGTGCGCTCCCCGGCGTACAGTTCCTTCAACATCGACCCGCGCGACGAGCGGCTGAACAACCGCTTTGCCCCGCGCCAGGACCAGGGGGAGCACGAGTTGCGCTACGCCCTTCTGGTGGGCAGGCGCTTCGACGAAACTCGGGTGAGTCGCGCCGCTCAGGTGCTCAACACCCCGCCGGTCTGGCAGGTGTACTACCCGCAGCCCGAAAAGGTCGAGCGCCGGCAGCGCCTGGAGGTGGCCGGCACCGTGACTGTCGATGACCCGCAGGTGCAGGTAGTGGCCCTGAAGAAGGCGGAGGCCGGGGAGGAGTTGATCGTGCGGCTCTACAACACTTCAGGAAGGGAGCGGCAGATCCGGGTGCAGGTCAAGCCCTTCCGCCAGGCCATCCGCGCCAGTATCGGGGCGTACGGGCTGGCGACCCTGGCGGTGCGCCGGGGTGGCAAAGCCTTGAAGTGGCGGCGGGTCAACCTGGTGGAGGAGCAGTAATAAAAAGGCCAGGAAGCCAGCGGGCTGAGTGCCGGGCTTCCTGGTCCTTATTTTTGGTGGAGCAGATCGGGATCGAACCGACGACCTCAAGCTTGCAAAGCTCGCGCTCTCCCAACTGAGCTACTGCCCCGTCACTCTTTGGCGGGTTCTCCGGCGGGCTTCTTCTCGAAACTGAGGAGGATGGTGGAGGCGATGAAAAGGGAGAAGAAGGTGAACCCGAGGATGTCGGCCCGGAACTGGTCAAAGACTTCGCCCACCGACGGGATCACGTACCCGCCCAGGCAGATCAGGTACAGGACGATGCTGCAAAGCTGCACTTTTTCGAGGAAGTACCTGCTCTTGGCCCAGGCCATAGATCCCTTTTGGCGGCGGGAAGCGACAGCGGACATTTAAAAATATCCACGAACAGAGTTTGCGTCAACCAGCGGGGGGAACGATGTCCGATCCAGTGATTGTCAGCGCGGTGCGCACCGCCATCGGCAGGTTTGGCGGCGGCTTGCAGGAGGTGCCGGCGCCCACCTTGGGGGCAGTGGTGCTCCGCGAGGCATTGGCCCGCTGCGGTACCGAAGCCGCGCAGGTAGACGAGGTGATCATGGGGATGATCTACCAGGGGGGGCAGGGGCCCAACCCGGCCAGGCAGGCCGCAGTGCAGGCCGGCATCCCGTACGCGGTGCCGGCGACCACCATCAACAAACTCTGCGGCTCGGGGCTGAAGGCCATCGCCCTGGCGGGCCAGGCTGTCGCCCTGGGCGAGGCCGAGGTGATCGTCGCCGGGGGTATGGAGAGCATGAGCCGGGTGCCGCACGCCCTGCTCAATTCGCGCTGGGGCGAGCGCCTGGGCCACGGCAAACTGGCCGATCTGATGCTGATGGACGGGCTGTGGGACTGCTTCTACGACTGCCACATGGGGATCACCGCCGAGAACCTGGCCGCCCAGTACGGGATTTCCCGCGCCGAGCAGGACCGTTTCGCCGCCCGGAGCCAGGTCCGGTACCAGCAGGCGGCGGCAGCCGATCTTTTCGCCGGAGAAATCGTGCCGGTGCCAGTGCCCCAGCGCAAGGGCGAGCCTCTGCCCTTTGCCCAGGACGAACATCCCCGCGCCGATGCCACCGCCGAAAAACTGGTCAGGCTGCCACCGGCCTTCAAGGAGGAGGGCACCGTGACCGCGGGCAATGCCTCTGGTATCAACGATGGGGCCGCCGCAGTAGTGGTGATGTCGGCGGATGGGGCCAGACAGTGCGGGCTAAAGCCCCAGGCCCATCTGCGGGCCGCCGCTGCTGTGGGTGTGGACCCGGCGGTGATGGGCATTGGCCCGGCCCCGGCCATCCGCCGGCTTTTGGACAAGGCGGGGATGAGGCTGGACCAGATCGACCTCATCGAGGTGAACGAGGCTTTTGCCGCCCAGGTGCTGGCCGTGGGCCGCGAACTGGACTGGGACGAGGAGCGGGTCAACGTCAAGGGCGGGGCCATCGCCCTGGGCCACCCGGTGGGGGCCAGCGGTGCGCGCCTGCCAGTGACCCTGCTGGCCGAGCTGGAGCGCCGGCAACTGCGCTGGGGCATCGCCGCCCTGTGCATCGGCGGGGGCATGGGCATCGCCGCCCTCTTCGAGCGGGTCGGCTGAGGCACGGGGGCTAGCCCCCGTGCCAGGCAGCGTCAGACCAGCTCCAGTTCCACCTCTTCCTCGGCTTCGCCCTTGTCCTCGATATCCGCAGCCACCCGCTCCTGGGTCTTCTCCAGCACTTGCAGGTTCCGCACCTGGATCTCCACCAGGCTGTGGGGCTGCTGGTCCTCCCCTTTCCACGAATAGCTGCGCAGCCGGCCCGTCACCAACACCGGGCTGCCCTTGTGCAGCCGGCTGGCGGCGTACTCGGCCTGCTTGTGCCAGAGGACGATGTTGAAGAAGGAGGCCTCCTCCTGCCACTCGTTGTTGCGGTCGCGGTAGGAGTGATTGACGGCCAGGCGGGCTACCAGGCGCAGGGCGCCGCTCTCGCTGTGGCGCAGCTCGGGGTCCTGGACCAGGCGGCCGGCGAGGGCCACCTGATTGATGCTGGGCATTCTGAGTTCAGACATGGAAAACCTCCTGGGATGGGGGATGGATGGGCTGGTCCGGGGACCAGGTTGCTTTGGAGGGTAGCAGAGGTCGTGCCAGAGGGAGGGACAGAGGGTTAAGTCGCCCTGGTGTCGGGATTTGGCGCGATGCAATCGGGAAACCAGGCGGGGCAGACCGTGCAGCGGGGGAAACAGGGGTGGCGGCAGGGGGATACACCACCCGTCGGGGCGAAGCGCGCGGTTGATTGTTAATTCCTGGCTCCCTAATTACATTTGTAACGATTGGGAGGACATGAGCTTAGACTTGACTGACCCTCGCGGCAGCACCGAGGCCAGGGGCCGCCCCAACCGCCTGGGGGCCGAGACCAGCCCCTATCTGCGCCAGCACGCCCACAACCCGGTGGACTGGTATCCCTGGGGTGAGGAGGCCCTCGCCAGGGCCCGGGAAGAGGACCGGCCCATCCTGCTTTCGGTGGGGTACTCGGCCTGCCATTGGTGCCACGTCATGGAGCGGGAATCCTTCGAGAACGAGGAGATCGCCCGCCTGATGAACGAGCGTTTCGTCAACATCAAGGTGGACCGCGAGGAGCGGCCCGACCTCGACGAGATCTACATGGTGGCGGTGCAGGCCATGACCGGCAGCGGGGGGTGGCCAATGACTGTCTTCCTCACCCCGGATCAGCGTCCCTTCTACGGGGGCACCTACTTTCCGCCCACCGACCGGTACGGGCGACCCGGCTTTCCCAAGGTGCTTCGCGCTGTGGCCGACTTCTATGGGCAGCACCCCGACCAGGTTGAACAGCAGGCTTCCAGGCTGACCGAGGCCCTGCGGCAGAACGCGGCCCTGCGCGGGGGGGAGGCCGAACTCTCCTTTGAACTGATCGACCGGGCCTGCCGCGCCTTCGGGGCCAATTTCGACTCGGCGCACGGAGGTTTTGGCCAGGCGCCCAAGTTCCCGGCCTCCATGAGCCTGGCCCTGCTCCTGCGCCAGCATCGGCGCACTGGGGACCCCGAAGCCCTGGAGATGGTGGAGACCAGCCTGAAGAAGATGGCCGCCGGCGGGATCTACGACCAACTGGGCGGCGGATTCCACCGCTACTCGGTGGACGAGCGTTGGCTGATACCACATTTCGAGAAGATGCTCTACGACAACGCCCTGCTCACCTGGGTATACCTGGAGGCGTACCAGCTTACCGGCGATGCGCACTACCGGCAGGTGGTGGAGGAGACCCTGGAATACACCTTGCGCGAGCTGGCCCATCCGGGGGGTGGGTTCTGCGCGGCCCAAGACGCCGACAGCGAGGGGGAGGAGGGCAGGTACTTCGCCTGGGACCCCGAGGAGGTGGCTGAGGCGCTGGGCCCGGAAAGGGCGCGGCTCTTCAACCGGTACTACGGGGTCAGCGAGGAGGGGAATTTCGAGCAGGGCAAGAGCGTGCTCCACCTCGCCGCCCCGGCGGCAGGGGTGGCCAGGCTGCTGGGGGTGGAGGTGGAGACGCTGGAGAGGGAAGTGGCCGAGGGCCGGCGCCAACTGCTGGCTCTCAGGCAGGGGCGGGTAGCCCCTGGGTTGGATGACAAGGTCATCGTTTCGTGGAACGGGCTGATGATCAGCGCCCTGGCGAGGGCCGGCCAGATCCTGGGCGAGGGGCGGTACGTGCGGGCAGCGGCCGGGGCGGCAGAATTCATCCTCGAAAGGATGGGGGGGGCCGAGGGCCTGCGCCACAGCTATGCCGGGGGCCAGGCGGTGTTGGAGGCTTACCAGGACGATTACGCCTCGCTGATCAATGGCCTGGTCGATCTGTACGAAGCCACCTTTGACCGGCGCTGGCTGCGGGCAGCCCGCCAGCACTGCGCGGCGATGCTGGAGCGATTCTGGGACCCGGAGCAGGGCGGGTTTTTCTTTACCTCGGCGGGGGCGGCCCCGCTGATCGCGCGCACCAAAAGCCCCTATGACAACCCCATCCCCTCGGGCAATGCCCTGGGGGCGCTGGCGCTGCTGCGCCTGGGGGAACTGACCGGCCAGGGGGAACTGCGGGACCGGGCCGAACAGGTGCTGCGCCTCTTTGCCGGCCAGATGCGGCAGTTGCCCGGGGCCAGCGCTCAGATGCTCTGCGCCCTCGACTTTTTCCTCAGCGAATCCTGCCAGGTCGCCGTGGTGGGGCCAGGAGCCGAGTCCCTGCTGGGGGCGGCGCGCAGCTCCTTCCTGCCGGCCAAGGTGCTGCTGGGGCTGGCGGTGGGTGACGACCCCTGGGCCGCCGCAGCGGACCTGCCCCTGCTGGAAGGCAAGGTGCCGGCCCACCGGCCGGCCGCCTACGTGTGCCGCAACCAGACCTGCTCGTCCCCGGTGGACGAGGGGGATGCCCTGAACGCCATGCTGGCGCCGCCCGGGCGCCGCGGAGGGTCGGGATGACCAACAAAGCGCCCTCGGCCAAAGCCCAGGAACAGGCCCTGCTGCAGAAGCTGCTGCACGTCCCGGTCTTCACCCGGCTGCCCACGCCCTACCTTCAACTCCTGCTGCGGGCTGCCAAACCCAAAGCGGTGGCCGAGGGGGCTGCAGTATGGGAACCGGGAGAGGCCAGCAAGGGGCTTTATATCCTGCTGAAGGGCCAATTGAAGATTATCGCCGAGGGCAAGTACGATCATCCGGTACAGCCCATCGCCGCGCTGGGGGAGATCAACGCGCTGACCCGGCTGCCCTATACCGACCAGGTAATGGCAGTGGAAAGCAGCGTGCTCCTGGAGGTGGCCCAGGGGGTTTGGGAGCAGTTGCTGCTGGCCAATACCAACGCCTGCCAGTTGCTCTGCCGGAACATCATCAATCTGGTTTCCGACAAGCTCGAGACGGCCAACGAACGCATCTCCCAGGCCGAGGGCGACCGTCAGGGACTGGCCCAGCGCATCAAAGACGCCGAGGCCGAGGTCAATGCCATGCGCATCATCAAGCTGCGCTAGCCCCATGACGCCTGGATCGCCACGGGTGTGGCAGGTGCGCCCGGGGCTGCTCTACCGCGCCCTGGTGGACGGTGGGATGATCTACGACGGGGAGAGCGGCAAGGTGCATCATCTCAACGCCGCCGCCGCCCAGGTGTGGGAGGGGTGCCAGCGCGGGGCCAGCGCCGCGGAACTGGCCGCGGCCCTCTGTAGTCGGTACGCGGTGGAGTCCGGTCAGGCGCAGGCCGACGTCGAGGAAGTGCTCCATTACTTTGCCGGGGTGCGCCTCGTCCTGCCATGACCCTGTCCCAGGTCCTGCTGCCCGCCGCCCTGGGGCAGGGCCAGGTGCTGGCCGCCCTGGGGGCGGCCCAGTGGCGGGCCCTGGCGCCGGAGGTGGAGGAGGAGGGCCTTGAGGGGTTGTTGTTCCAGCGCTGCGCCGCTGCCTCGCTGGTCCTCCCACCGGGGCTGGGCCGCGCCTGGCGGATTTCGTACCGGCGGACGGCCGGAGCCAATTTCGCCGCTCTGCAGCGGCTGGGCCAGGTGCTGGCGGGGCTGGAGGCGGGGGGCGAGCAGGTGCTGCTCTTGCCGGGGGCCTCGTTACTGCTCTTCTACCCCGATCCGGGGTGCCGGCCGATGGACGATCTCGATCTGCTGGTCAGGCCGGGGACAGCAGTTGCTTTCCGGGCACAGTTGGCCGCGGCGGGCTTTGCCCCCCTGCCGCGCCACCCCGGGCTGTGGACGGATGGGGAACTGGCCTTTGACCTGCACGAGGATCTGCTCAACGCCGCGCGTATCCGCACCCGCCGTTTCGCCGGCTGGATGGACCCCGGCGAGGTCTGGGCCGACAGCCGCCTCAGCCGCGTCGAGGGCGTCGAATTGCGGGTGATGGGCCCGGAAGACACGGCCCTGTACACGGCCGTCCACGCCCTCAGGCACAGCTTCGGGCGCCTCACCTGGTTCGTGGATCTGCAGTACTTGTTGCGGGCCGGGCTGGACTGGGGGCGCCTCGAAGAGAAGGCCCGGCGCTTCAACCTGGTCCGGCCTCTGGTCTACGGGCTGCTCTTCCTGCGGCGGGCCGGAGGATGGCTGCCCGATCCGGCCGAGGCCCTGCTGGAGCGCACCCCCTTGCGCCCCGGTGAGGCGCGGTTGTTGGGCCGGATCTACGGCGATCGCCTGGGCGGCGAGTGGGGGGATGTGCTGTGGGCGTACAGCATCCCCTCGCTGGGCCGCCGCTGCTGGTTCCTGCTGGAGACCTGCTTCCCCCAGCCCAAGGTGCTGCTGCAGGTCTTCCCGCGCCTCCCCGCTCCCCTGTTTCCCCTGGCCTACGCCCTGCGCCTGTTCCAGTTGATGGGGCGCGGGGGCAGGCAGTTGTGCTGGCTCCTGAGGCGACCCTCCTCGACAGCGGATAAGAAGATTCTATGAAGACAAGCATGCTTTGCTGGCCGCTGGCCGCCCTGGCGGCGGTGGCGTTGTTGGCTGGCTGTGGCAGTTCCTCGCAGTCGGTGTCCAGGGAGTTGCCGCTGCCCTCGGCGCAGGATCTGATCGAGAACATCCCCTACGACCCGGCCAAGGAGGCCTATACCGAGACCCGCGGGGTCGTCGAGTACGTGCTGGGGCCCGGCGACGGACTCGACTTGGTGCTGCGAGGCCTGGAGATGGTGCGCGAGCGGGTGGTGGTCCGCAACGACGGCAACATCTCCTTCAGCCTGGTGGAGAACATCCGCGCCGCCGGCCTGACCGTCAGTGAGCTGGACGAAAGCCTGACCAACGAGTTGCGGCGCTACCTGCGCGACCCCAAGCTGGATATGGAGGTCGCCGATTACAAGAGCAAAATGGTTTCGGTGCAGGGCGCTATACTCTCGGTTTTCACCGCCGCCGGCCAAAAGACCGGTCCGGGCCGCTACCCCCTGAAGGGAAAGACCAGGGTGCTGGAAATGCTCCTAGATGCCGGCGGCACCACCCCGGACGCTCAACTCGACCGGGTGCAGCTCATCCGGGGCGACAAGTCCTACCGTCTCAACATCCAGCGGGTGCTCCACACCGGTGATCCGCGCGATAACGTGGTGCTACAGGCGGACGACATGCTTTTTGTGCCCGGCATCGCCCGCCAGAGCAAGAAGGTGGTCGTGCTCGGCGAGTTCCGGAACCCCAACGTGTTCGTTTTCTCCGAGGATGTCACCTTCCTCGAAGCGATAGGCCAGGCCGGGGGGCTGACCAATGAGGCGATCCGCAGCGATGTCCGGGTCATTCGCAACGTCGACGGGACCCCGCGGATGTTCTCCCTCAACTACGAGCGCCTGGTCAAGGGAGAGGACTTGGATAAAAACGTTCGCCTCGAAAGCAACGACGTGATCTACGCCTCGCGCAGCTTCATCGGCGACCTCAACGATGCCATCGCCAAGATCAACCCTCTTCTCGACCTGCTGTTACTGCCGGGCACCTACGGCAATATCTACACCACCGGCGGCAGCCAGATACTCAATACCGGCCCGCCGCCCGCCACCACCGGCTCGCAGGTCTTCACCCAGCCGCTGCCTGGTACGGGCAAACTGGCGGTGCCGGCCGATTCCACCGCGCAGGGGAAATGAGCCGATGTTCGGGCTGAAGGTCGTGGACAGCATCCTCGACGCCATCGGGGACACCCCGCTGGTCGAGCTGCGGCGCTTGGTCCCCGCCGGGGGCGGACAGTTGTGGGCCAAGCTTGAGTCGCGCAACCCGGGAGGCAGTGTCAAGGACCGCATCGGGGTGCGGATGATCCGCGATGCCCAGGAGCGGGGGGCGCTGCGCCCGGGCATGACCATCGTCGAGCCCACCAGCGGCAACACCGGCATTGCCCTGGCGATGGCCGCCGCGGCGCTGGGTTACCGGCTGGTGCTGACCATGCCGGAGAGCATGAGCCTGGAGCGGCGGCAGGTGATGGCCAGCTATGGGGCGCGCATCGTGCTCACCCCGGCGGCCGAGGACATGGCTGGGGCCATACGCAAGGCGGAGGAACTCAAGGCCCGGGACCCCGAAGGGGTGTTCATGCCCCAGCAGTTCGGCAATCCGGCCAACCCCGAGGCCCACCGCCGGACCACGGCCCGCGAGATCCTCGAAGCCACCGGCGGGCAGCTCGACGCCTTTGTGGCAGGGGTGGGCACCGGAGGGACCATCACCGGGGTGGGGGAGGTGCTCAAGGCCCAGGTGCCGGGCATCCATATCGCGGCGGTGGAGCCGGCGCGCTCCCCGGTGCTTTCGGGAGGCCGGCCGGGCCTGCACGGCATCCAGGGCATCGGCGCCGGTTTTGTGCCCGCGGTCCTGTCGCAGGCGGTGGTGGACGAGGTGGTAGCCATCGAGGACGAGGATGCCTTCCATTACACCCGCCGGCTGGCCCGCGAGGAGGGCTTGCTGGTGGGGCCCTCCTCCGGGGCCAACGTGGCGGCGGCGCTGCGGGTGGCCCAAAGGCTGGGGCCGGGCAAGCGCCTGGTCACCATGCTCTGCGACACGGGCTTCCGCTACTTCAGCGTCGCCGGGCTGAAGGGCTAGCGCCCGGCCCTTTTCAACTGCCCCCAACTGAGGGCTTCGACGGCGCTGATCGTCACCTGCTGGAAACGGGTGAGCTCGCCCTCCGCGTCGGTGATGGTGAGCACGCCCTCCTCGATTGCATAGGTGCCTTCCGTGTCCAGGTCGTCGGGGCCGAACTCCCCCTCTAGCAGATTGCCCTCGGCGCCTTCCGAGAACCCTGCGACGATCTCGGCCTCGAAGGCCGGATAATCCTCCGCCGGGATCTCCAGCGCCTCGGCCATTTCTTTGGCCAGATCGCGGGCCATCTGTTCGAAGAACGCAGCGGGCTCAAGGCCGTTCACGCGCATCTGGGAGGTCTGCCCGTCCAGCCGCAGCCGCGTTTCATCGGCCTCCCAGGTCCCGGTGATCGACACGGCGACGGTCAGGGTGTCGGGGAAGATCCCCGCCAGGAGTTCTGCCAGCACCTCGTCGCCGATCTCGAAGTCCGGGAGTTCCTGGTCGCTGGAGTCCGCCTGGGCCAGGCCGGCGGCCCGCAGCAGTTTGCCCGCCGGCTCACCCTCCTCGTCGGCGAAGAGTTGCTCGGCGCTGGAGACGGACTCGCCCCTCACCTCGAACTGGCCCCCAGCCCGGAATTCGAGATGAAGGACCATGCCAGCCTCCTGTTCTTCGGGGGACGGGAGGAGTTCCCAGGTGCCGATCAGCTTCTCCGGCTGCCCGAAGGCGGGCACGGCGAGTGGGAGCAGCAAAAAAAGAAGGCGTCGCATCAGTGATCTCCTTTGATGAGTGGAAGGTTCAGGTCGCCAGGGCGGCCATCGCCAGGTTGTGCAGTTGGGGCCTGAGAGGCTGGAACTGGCTGTTCTCGCGGCTGGGGTGGACCCGGTTGCTGAGCAGAACCACGAAACGTTCGCCCTCGGGGTCCAGCCACAGGGAGGTGCCGGTGAAGCCGGTGTGGCCAAAGGCGCGGGGGGAGAAGTGGCGGCCGCAAGTGGTGCCCGTGGAGGGGGTGTCCCAACCCAGGGCCCGCGAGGAGTCCGGGGTAAGATATTGGCGGCGGGTGAATTCTGCCAGGGCGCCGGCGCTGAGGAAGGGGCTGCGGCCCGCCAGGCAGCGCAGGAGCAGGCGGGCCAGGGACTGCACCTCGCCGAGGGTGGAAAAGAGGCCGGCGTGCCCGGCCACTCCGCGCAGCAGGTAGGCGTTTTCGTCGTGGACCTGGCCGCAGACCACCCGGCCGCGCCAGGGGCATTGCTCGGTGGCGGCAAAGTCGGTCTCCGGGCGGCGCGACAGGGGCAGGGGGGCGTCCTGGTGGACGAAGAAGGTCTGCGACAGACCCAGGGGGGAAAAGAGGCGCTGCTCGCTCAGGCGATCGAGGCGGACTCCGGTCAAAAGCTCGAGCAACTCCCCCATCAGGATGAAGCCCAGGTCGCTGTAGAGGGTGCGGGTGCCCGGGGGGGAGGACAGGGGGGTTTCGCGCACAGCGCGAAAAACCTCCAGCCGCCCAGCCCCCGGATCGGGAGGTTCGGGGGAGCGGTTGCGGTAGAAGGGCACATGGGCCGGCAGGCCGGCGGCATGGGCCAGCAGGAGCCGCAGGGTGAGTCCTGCCTTGTCGGGAGAATAGTGGGAGGGCAGCAGGCGGTCGAGGGGGGCGTCCAGGTCCAGGCGGCCGGCTTCGCACTCCTGTATCACTAGCAGGGTGGTGACCAGCACCTTGGTGAGGGAGGCCAGGTCGAAGAGGGTGTGTTCCGACACCGGCCGGGGTTGGGGGAGCAGGCTGGCCCAGCCCAAGATCCTGGAGTAACTCAGGCGGTCGCCTTGCCCGCAGGCGAGGGCGAGGCAGGGGGTGAGGCCCTGGGCAATGCCCTGTTCGATGGCTTGATCCAAGGCCGAGAAATCGTTCACGGCGCCGTGGCCTCCCGGATTGACACCTTTGGGGGGGACAAGTATATTCACCAAGAAATATAACAAGTTGCGCCTTGCCGGTCCTGCAGACCTTCTGTGCCGGGCCGCATTTACCTCCACTCGACCGGGTGTGTTTCAGATGATGCAGATAGGCGACCTGGCCGCCAGGGCCAAGGTCACTACCCGCACAATAAGGTACTACGAGGAGTTGGGCCTGATCGCCCCGGAGGAGCGCACCGAAGGGGGGTTCCGCCTCTACTCCGACGACCAGTTGCGCCGGCTGCACATCGTGCAGAACCTCAAGGCCCTGGGCTTCGATCTGGAGCGGATCAGCGCCATCTTCCGGCTCAAGGACCACGCCGACACCGGCGGTGACCTGGCCCAGGCGATGATCACCTGCCTGGTCGATCAGCAGGCCGAACTCGACCGCAAGATCGAGTGTTACCGGCAGATGAAGGAGCGCAACCACCAGGCCATCGAGATCCTCAAGGAATGCCTGTGCTGCTCCATCCGCGTCCTGGAGCGGGACTGCCACCAGTGCCAGGTCTACCAGCAGCATCCCCAGGTGCCCGACGTGGTTGAGTGCGCCATCTACGAGGGGTGTGCCAAGGGCCTGGCCCACCAGAGTTGAAACGAGAGGAGTGGAAATGGTCACTGTCACTGATGCCGCCGCCGAGAAGATCCGCACCATGCTCCAGAGCCAGGGCCACCCCGATTATGGCCTGCGCATGGGGGTGGTGGGCGGGGGCTGCTCTGGCTTCCAGTACCGGCTCGCCTTTGAAACGGGGGCCGGCGACATGGATCAGATCATCGAGAACAACGGCGTGCGGCTCTTCATCGACCCCAAGAGCTGTCTCTATCTGAATGGCGTCAGTCTCGACTACATCGACGGTCTGATGGGCGCCGGCTTCAAGATCGAGAACCCCAACGCCCGCTCTACCTGCGGCTGCGGCGAATCCTTCAGCGCCTGAGGCCCGCCCTCGCATGGGCGCGCCGCCGATCTACCTAGACTATCTGTCCACCACGCCGGTGGACCCGCGGGTGCTGGAGGCGATGCTGCCCTTCTTCACCAGGCATTTCGGCAATCCCTCCAGCGCCACCCACGCCTACGGCTGGGCGGCCAGGGAGGCGGTGGAAGGGGCGCGGGCCCAGGTGGCGGGGTTGATCGGAGCCGTCCCCCAGGAGATCGTCTTCACCAGCGGCGCCACCGAGGCCAACAACTTGGCCCTCAAGGGGGCGGCCGAATTCCACCGCAGTCGGGCCTCCCACCTGCTTACCTGCGCCACCGAGCACAAGGCGGTGCTCGACGCTTGCCGGCGCCTGGAGGGCCAGGGGTTCCGGGTGGATTACCTGCCGGTGGACCGCCGGGGGCAGGTGGACCTGGGACAGCTGGAAGCGGCGATCACCGGGGAGACCATCCTGCTCTCGCTGATGGCTGCCAACAACGAGATCGGCACCCTCCACCCGCTGGAGCGGATCGGCGCCCTGGCCAGGGAGAGGGGGGTGTTGTGGCACTGCGACGCGGCTCAGGCCGCCGGCAAGGTCCCCCTCGACGTGGAGAAGTTAGGGGTGGATCTGCTGGCTATCTCGGGGCACAAGTTGTACGGCCCCAAGGGCGTGGGGGCGCTCTATGTGCGCCGCCGGCCCCGGGCCCGGCTCCTGCCCCTGCTGGACGGGGGCGGCCAGGAACGCGGCCTGCGCGCCGGCACCCTCAACGTTCCCGGCATCGTCGGGCTGGGGATGGCCTGCGAACTGGCCAGGCGAGAACTGGAGGAGGAGTCCAGGCGCCTGAAACACCTGCGCCAGCGTCTGTGGCAGCGGCTGTCGGGGAGTCTGGATGGGTTGGAGGTGAACGGCCATCCCGAGGAGCGCCTCCCCGGCAACCTGCACCTGAGTTTTGCCGGGGTGGACGGGGCCGAGCTCCTGCTGGCCCTGCCGGAGCTGGCGCTGTCTTCGGGCTCGGCCTGTACCTCGGGCAGCGCCGAACCTTCGCATGTGCTCAAGGCCATCGGGCAATCGCTTCCCGCGTCCCTGCGCTTTGGCCTGGGGCGCTTCAACACCGAAATCGAGATCGATACCGCTGCTGATCTGGTGGCCGCCGTTGTGGGCCGCCTGCGCGCCCGGGCCGGGGAGCACCCCGGTTTTCACCGCGGGCCGGGGCTCACCGGCAGCGATAACTGAAGGAGCAATCCATGAGTCTGAGCAAGAGCCAGTTGCTGCAAAAGGTCAAGAAGGAGATCGTCGAGGTCACTCCAGACCGGGTCCAACGCGACCTCCAGGCCGGCAAGGGGGTGCGGCTGGTGGACGTGCGCGAGCGCGAGGAGGTGATGGACGGCTATATCGCCGGGGCGGCGCTGATCCCGCGCGGCTTCCTTGAACTCAATGTCGAGGAGGAGGTGAGTGCCGACCGCGATACCCCCATCGTGCTCTATTGCGCCGGGGGCAACCGCTCGGCCCTGGCCGCCCGCGACCTCAAGCAGATGGGCTACACCAAGGTCAGTTCGATGATCGGCGGCTTCAAGGGCTGGAAGGACGCCGGCCTGCCCATCGAGCAGGGGGGGCTGCTCTCCGAGGAGGACATGCGGCGCTACTCGCGGCACATCCTCCTGCCCGAAGTGGGGGAGAAGGGGCAGCAGCAACTGCTCAAGGGCAAGGTGCTGCTGGTCGGCTCCGGGGGCCTGGGCTGCCCCACCGCCCTGTACCTGGCCGCCGCCGGGGTGGGGACCATCGGCCTGGTGGACGCCGACGTGGTGGACAAAAGCAACCTGCAACGACAGGTGCTCTTCGGCGAGTCGGACGTGGGCAAACCCAAGGTCGAGGCAGCCAAGGCCCGGCTGCTCGATCTCAACCCGGGGATCAGGATCAACACCCACTACGAACTGATGACCTCCGACAATGCCATGGAGTTGTTGGCCGGCTACGATATCATCGTCAACGGGTGCGACAACTTCCCCACCCGCTACCTGGTCAACGACGCGGCGGTCTTTGCGCGCAAGCCGGTGGTCGACGGCAGCATCTTCCGCTTCGAGGGGCAGGCCACCGTGTACCTGCCCAGCCAAGGGGGGCCCTGTTACCGCTGCCTCTACCCCGAACCACCGCCGCCGGGCGAGGTGCCCAGTTGCGCCGAGGGCGGGGTGCTGGGGGTGCTGCCGGGGATCGTCGGGCTGATCCAGGCCACCGAGGTCATCAAGCTGATCCTGGGCCAGGGCCGGCCGCTGGTGGGCCGCATGCTGGTCTACGACGCCCTGGACATGAAGTTCCGCGAGCTGAAGCTGCGCCGCAACACCCAGTGCCCGGTGTGCGGCGACCAGCCCACCATCACCCAGTTGATCGACTACGAGCAGTTCTGCGGGCTGCCCTCCCACCGCGAGGCCGCGGGCTGAGGCAGGGGCCATACCAACCGGATCGGACGCTGTCGCCCCGACAGCGTCCGTTTTTTTGCGCGCGGGAGGGGAAATGGAGAACAGGGAGCGCGGGGAATTGCCGGAACTGCTGCTGGAACTGGACGATCCGGCAGAGAAAGATCCGGTGCTCGACTGGGCGCAGGTGTTCGGCAACGGCCAGCCGGTCGAGATCGAAATCGGCATCGGCAAGGGGCGGTACCTCCTCGCCGCCGCCGGAGTCCGGCCCGAGACCAACTTCGTCGGCGTCGAATGGGCGGCCAAGTACCTGCGCATCGCCCTGGAGCGGGGGCGGAAACGCCGCCTGGGCAACCTGCGCCTGGTGCGGGCCGACGCCCGGGAGTTCGTCGAGTTCTTCGTGCCGGCCGCCTCGGTGCGGGCCTTCCACGTCTATTTCCCCGATCCCTGGCCCAAGAAGAGGCACCACAAACGCCGGCTGATCAACCCTGCCTTTCTCGCCGAGGTGGCCCGTACCCTCGAACCTGGGGGACTGCTGTGGCTGGCCACGGATCACGAGGAGTACTTCGCGGCGATGCAGGAGGCCCTGGCCGCCGATCCCCGTTTCCGCGATACGGCTGCCCTATGGGGGGAGGTGAAGACCAACTACGAAGAAAAATACCTCCGGGCCGGCAAACCCATCTATAGGCGGGTTGTGGAACTGGCGGAAAACGCTTGACAAAAAACCCGCCTCATACACACCTTTGTGTATGAAAACACACCATTTGGTGTGTCCACCCCATTAGGCCCTCCTTCTTGCCGGGTCGGTGGCTTTCCCCCTGTAAATTTTGCGCTTGACAGGTCCTGTGGCGGCGGCCTATTTTCCGTGGTGGTGGAAAGTGGTGGAAAGTGGTGGACGGAATTTCAGGGGCCCTCAGTCCACCATACAGGCCGGTCATGATCCAGTTTCTGGGCGAATACGACGTTCCGGTGGACGAGAAGGGCAGGATCTTCTTCCCGGCCGAACTCCGCTGCAAACTGCCCCCTGAAACCGAAGACACCCTGGTGGTAGTGAAGGGGCTGGACGGCTGCCTGACCGCCTATCCGCAGCACGCCTGGGGGGAGATCGCGGAAAAACTGATGCGCCTGCCCCAGACCGATCCCAAGGTGAGGGTGTTCATCCGCGGGATGCTTTCGCAGGCCGCCGAGGTGAAACTGGACCGCCAGGGCCGGGCCAACCTGCCGCGCAAGCTGCTGGAGCGGGTGGGCATCGCCGACCGGGTGGTGGTGATCGGGGCGCTGGACAAGATCGAATTGTGGAACCCTGCGGCGTGGGGCCAGTTCATGCAGCAGGCCGACTCGGAGTTGGAGGGAGTGGCCGAGGGCCTGCAACTCTGAGGGCCGTAGGCCGGAGGCCAGGATGAGCTTTCATGTCCCGGTCATGGCCCAGGAGGTGGCCGCCGGGCTGGTGGGCGACCCCCAGGGGGTGTACGTAGACGCCACCGCCGGCGGGGGCGGCCACAGCCGGGCCATCCTGGAGTGCCTGGGGCCCCAGGGCCGGCTGATCGCGGTGGACCGGGACCCCGAGGCCGTGGCCCAGGTGCGGGGGGCGCTGGAGGACGGAAGGGTGATGGTGGTATGTGGCCGCTTTGCCGAACTGGAGGCCCTGCTGGCTCAGCAGGGGGTGGCCCAGATCGACGGGGTGTTGTTCGACCTGGGGGTTTCGTCGCATCAGATCGACCAAGCATCGCGGGGATTCAGTTATCAGCAGGATGGACCTCTCGACATGCGCATGGAACCAGGATCGGGTTTGAGCGCCGCCGATTTGATCCGGGAGAGTTCGGCCGAGGAGTTGGCTAGTTTGCTGGCCCAGTACGGCGAGGAGCGCCGGGCCCGCGGTATCGCCCGGGCCATCTGTGCCGCCCCGGCCATGGACACCACCGCCGACCTGAGGCGGGTGGTGGCCTCCACCCGGCCCCGGCATCTGCCCAAGACCCTGGCCAGGGTCTTCCAGGCCCTGCGCATTGCCGTCAACCGCGAGCCGGAGCAACTGGAGCGAGGGCTGGCGGCGGGGATTGCCCTGCTTAAGCGAGGTGGCCGGCTGGGAGTGATCGCTTACCACTCGCTGGAGGACCGACTGGTGAAATCCACCTTTGCCCCGCTTCTGAAGGTGTGTACCTGCCCGCCGGCCATCGTGGTGTGCGTCTGCGGCGGCCGGGCCCTTTTCACCAAGGTGGGGTCCCGCGCCCAGAGAGCGAGCCGGGCCGAGCTGGGAAACAATCGCCGGGCCCGCAGCGCCAGCCTGCGCCTCTACCAAAAGGGGGGGGACTGAGTTTGGCCACCCGCGAGCAGAGTCGGCCAAGTGCGCGGCTGCCCGTGCTGGTCGTGGCGGCCCTGGTGAGCCTGACCACCGCCTATATCTGGTCCAAGGTGCAGATGGCCAAGACCCTGCGGCAGGTGGAGACGGCCCATGCTCAGATCCGCAGCCTTGAGGAGGAGCGCGACAAGCTCACCGCGGCCATCGCCATGAACAAGAAACCGGGCGCCATCAGGGCAAGGGCCCAGTGGGAGCTGGGCATGATCGATCCGGGCGGCACACCGGCCAAGGCGGCAAATGTTCACACCCAGTAGGGAGCGCAATACCGATCCGGCGCGGCCGGCCCTGCCCCGCCTCAGGTGGGTGATGGCCGCCGGAGCCCTGTGTTGGGCGGTGCTGGTGGGCCGCCTGGTGCAGGTCCAGGGTTTCCGGCACGCCGAATACGCCGTCCGCGCCGAGCAGCAGCACGTGCGCCCCGTTGAATTGAGGGCCAAGCGCGGCAGCATCCTCGACCGCCGCGGCGACGAACTGGCTCTCGATATCCAGACCGCCACCTTCTACGCCGACCCAGCGATGGTTGACCAGCCCGACGAAGTGGCCCGCCACTTCGCCCCCTTCAGCAAGGACCCCGAGGCCCACATCAACCTCCCGCGCCAGTTGCGTGGCCCGAAACGTTTCGTCTACCTGGCCCGACAGCTCGACCTGGAAGGGGCAGCCCGGGCCCGCCAGCAGTGTTTCAATGGGGTCTACGAGATCTCCGAGACCAAGCGCTACTGCCCTTCGGGGGCGCTGGCGGCCCAGTTGATCGGCTATACCAACATCGACAACCAGGGCAACGAGGGCGTCGAGATGGCCTGCGACGCGCTGCTGGGCGGCACCAAGGGGGCGGCGGTTTCCTATGTCGATGCCCGCGGCGCCCAGATCCCCGGCCGGCAGGAGGAGCACAAGACCCCCCAGGACGGCAACACCGTCGTGCTGACCATCGATGGGGTTTACCAGGACATCCTCGAAGCCGAGCTGAACGAGGCGCTGCTCAGTTGCGACGGGGAGAGCGGCCTGGGCATCATCACCGCGCCCAAGACCGGCGAGATCCTGGCGATGGCCAACGCCCCCTTCTTCGACCGGGGCAATCCGGGGGCGGCCCCGGCCTGGATGCGCCGCAACCGCGTGGTCACCGATCCCTTCGAGCCGGGCTCCACCTTCAAAGCCATCACCGCCGCCGTTCTGCTTACTGAGGAGGCGGTCTCCACGGAGGAGCGGGTGTTCTGCGAGAACGGGCGTTTCCGCCTGTCCAACGGCGACATCGTCCGCGACTCCCATCCGCTGGGGTGGCTGAGCTTCCACGAGGTGATCGGCCAGTCCAGCAACATCGGCACAATGAAGATGGCCCGCCGGCTAAAACGCAAGCAGTTCTACGAGTACATCCGCAACTTCGGTTTCGGCACCCGCACCGGGGTCGAACTGCCCTCGGAGAGCGCCGGGCTGCTGCGCCACGCCGCCCAGTGGTCGGACCGCTCCCTGGAAACCATCGCCATGGGCCAGGAGATTAGCGTCACCGCCCTGCAACTGGCGATGGCAGTGGGGGCCATCGCCAACGGCGGCATCCTGATGGCCCCGCGCCTGGTGAAGGAGGTTCTCGGTCCGGACGGCAAGCGGGTCAGGCAGAGCGAACCGCAGCCCATCCGCCGCGTCATCAGCGAGCCGGCGGCCGCCCAGATGCGCCAGATCCTCGCCGGGGTGGTCACCGAAGGCACCGGGAAAAAGGCCCAGGTGCAGGGTGTCACGGTGGCGGGCAAGACCGGCACTGCCCAGCGGGTGGCCCCGGGCGGGCAGGGGTACGCCCCAGGTCAATACGTGGTTTCCTTCATCGGATTTCTGCCGGTCGAAGACCCCCAGCTGCTTTGCCTGGTGGTGGTGGACAATCCCAAACGCGACAAATGGGGTTCCAGCATCTCTGCCCCGGCCTTCAAGCGGATCATGGACCGGGTGCTTTACCTATCCGACGGGGTGTTGGCCCGCCACAGCGAGGTAGAGTCAATGGACGCTGACACCCTCCAGGTGAGCCACCCCGACCTGCGGGGCATGTCCACCAAACTCGCCCGTTTCCAGGCCGGATTGCGGGGCCTACAGGTCCGCTTTGAGGGGGCGGGCGAGGTGGTAGTGGCCCAGTCGCCGCCGGCCGACAGCAGTGGGGAGGGGCTGGGGGAGATAACCTGTTTGCTGGGCGAGGAGGTCCAGCCGGATTCCTCCGGAGGGTTGAGCGCCGCCACCCAGCGCCAGGTATTGATGCTCCAGCAACTGCCCCGCAAGACCCAACTGGCCGCCGCGGAATGAGTATGGAACTTCGCCAACTGCTCGCCGCCCTCGAACCCGGATACCAGGTGAGGGGTCCGCTTGATCTGAGTATCGACAGGATCACCTGCGATTCCCGCAGCAGCGGGCCGGGCGCCCTATTCGTGGCCATCCGCGGGGGGGAGGAGCAGGACCGGCATCAGTTCGTCCCCGATGCCCTGGGGCGTGGGGTGGGGGCGGTGGTGGTGGAGGACGACCTGCCCGCTGCCGGGGCCACGCAGATCCGGGTGGCCAACTGCCGCCGTTCCCTGGCTCTGCTGGCCGGAGAGCTCTACGGCCACGCCGACCGCGAACTGACGGCGGTGGGGATCACCGGTACCAAGGGCAAGACGACCACCGCTTTCCTGGTGCAGCAGATGCTCGGTGTGGCGCAGCGTCCCTGCGGGTACGTGGGCACCCTGGGCTGCATCGTCCATCGGCAACTGATGAAGAACTTGCGCAACACCACCCCCGAGGCCTCCGAGTTGCACCGGCTGTTCCGGGCCATGCGGGAGGCGGGAAAAACCGCCGTTGCCGTGGAGGTTTCCTCCCACGCCCTGGCCCTGGACCGGGTGGCCGGGGTTCGCTTCGCGGTGGGTGTATTCACCAACCTCAGCCGCGACCACCTCAACTTTCACCAGACCAGCGAGAACTATTTCGACGCCAAGGCCAGGCTCTTTGCGCAGAGCGAGTGGGCGGTGATCAACCTCGACGACGAGGCCGGCC
>Ga0194132_10002649_pt1 | contig 33090 bp, 32 predicted proteins | sample TA2KigOf80mmetaG_FD_148612 | JGI IMG/M metagenome (GOLD analysis project Ga0194132, IMG submission 148612) | Freshwater microbial communities from Lake Tanganyika, Tanzania - TA2015054 Kigoma Offshore 80m | ecosystem: Environmental > Aquatic > Freshwater > Lake | place: Tanzania: Lake... | reverse complement strand
AAACCCGCCCGTGAAAAGGTCATCTGCCGCATCTTAACCCCCAATCAGCCGTTCATCCTTCAGCCGATTCTCGCACAAATCGAATCAGTCAGCGACCTTTTGCAGAGGTTCCCTAGCTCATACAGACGGAGTTTCGTAGCGCCGCATAAAGACTGCCATGGCCACCGGCAGAGCGACGAGCGCCGAGGCGAGCGTCAGAATCATCGCCGCCGTCAGCAGGATGCCCAAGCTCGCCATGCCCCAATGTTCGGCCAGAGCGATGCTGGCGAAGGAAGCGATCGTCGTCATCGCCGACAGGGCCATGGCCCGCGGCGTCGAGCTGGCGAGCGCCGCCGCCAACTTTTCGGCCGCGCGCGCGCGTAATACCAGATGAATCCCGTACACCACGCTCATGCCGAACAGCAGCGGCAGGACAATAACATTAGCGTAATTGAGGGGGATTGCGGCCAGCACCGAAAACGCGCCGGTCAGGATCGTCGCCAGCGCCGCCGGGAGCAAGGCGAGCAAAACGTCTCGGAACCGGCGCAAGGTCGTATACAACAGCGTGACGATGGCGGCGAGCGCGAGGGCGGTCGCTTCGGCGAAGGCGCCGACGATCGCGCGGCCGCTTTCATACAACACAACCGGCGAGCCGGTGACCGCGGGCGTCACGGTGCGGATCGCGCCAACGAACCGGCGGAGTGCCTCCTGATCGCGAAGGTCGTCGCGCGGCACGATTTCGAGGCGCACCCGGCCGTCCGGCGCGACGTATTGGCGGCGCAACTCCTCGGGGAAGTCGGCGAGCGTAACCGGCCCGGCGCCAAGCGCCTGTTTGAGAACTTCGAGCCGGCCCGGCAGCGACGCGAGCAACCGGGCGTCGAGGTCGCGCCAGCGTTCCGCCCCGCCGCCCGCCGGTCCCAACACATGGCCGCGCAGTAATCCGGCGAGCCGACCCGCGCTAGACGCCGCTTCGCCGCCCGGGATGGCAGCCAAGCGCACGAGGCGATCGGCCAGCCCAAGAAACGCCGCGCGCAATTCCGGTTCGGTCGGCGGATCGGCGCGTTTTTCCCCTTCCAGGGCGGGCATCAGAAACAACGCCATGTCGGCAATCAGGTCGAATTTTTCAGGTTGGCGCTTGGGCTCGAAATCCAGGATCGAGCGCGTCTCATCGACCTCGGGCAATTCGGCGAACCGCCGCGCCAACACTTCCGCTTCGGATGGGTCCTTGGCCAGTACCGTCGCCGCGTAGCGTCCCGCCTGCCCGTCGTCCTGCAGGGCGCGCAAAACGCGAACCGATTCCGCCTTGGGCGCCTTGAGATTGAGCGGATCGAAGTCGAATGTCGTCCGGCTCGCCGCCGCGCCGCCGAACACCGCCACGATTGCGAGCGCGATCGCCAGTCCCCGGTGATGGCGGATCAAGCCGCTCCAATAGGCGCGGCCTCCTCCCCCCGGAGAAGCTGTCGCAACCGAAAACCGCCGGGCAAGCCGCACGCCGGTGCCGAACAGCGCAATCAAGGCCGGCACCACCGTCAGGTTCGCGACCAGTGCGACTAACATGCCGACCCCGGCAATCACCCCCAACTGGGCAAGGCCGCGATAATCAGTCGGCGCGAACGCAAAAAAGCCGATCGCGGTCGCAATCGCGCTCAAGGCCAGAGCGGCACCGACATCGCCGCCGCCGTCGGCGAGCGCGGACACCGGCGCCTCGCCCTGCGCCCGACGCTCGACGAACCGCAGGCAAAAATGAATGCCGAAATCCACGCTCAGGCCCACGAACAACACCACGAATGTCACCGACAGCAGATTCAACTCGCCGAACAGCGCGATGCCGACGGACGCCGTCCACACCAGCCCCATCACCAGGGCGACGACGATCGCGACGCCCATACGCAACGATCGCAGGCCGCCGAAGACGATGGCCGCAACCACGGCGAGCGAAAGCAAAGACGCTAGGCCCACGCTCGATTCGACCGCCTTCAATTCCTCGTGGTTCAAAACGGCGGAACCGGTCAGCCGCACGCTCACGCCGCGTTCGGGAACCAACCCCGCATCCCGGGCAATCCGGCGCAATTCGCTCATTGCCTTGCCTGCCGGAGCGAGTGAGGCGTTATCGAGGAGGGGTTGGATCAACAGGAAACGGCGGCGGTCCTTGGGCGCCGAAACCTCGCCCGACATGACATCCTGCCACGACAATTGCTTAAAGCGCCCGTCGCGTTGCGCCTCGATCACGTCGGAAATCGCGTCCAACGCGGTTCCGATCTCGATCGGCGCGGCCGCCGGATCCTTCAGAATTTCCTCGGCCGCGAGATCGAGCATGGCAGCGAGCCCGCGCAGCGTGTGATCCCGCCATAGGGCGCCGAGAAACGGCTGCGCCCGCGCCAAGCGGTCGCCGAGGTCGTTCAGGTCATCGACCGACTTGAAGAGCAATCCGTGACGGCGGAAAAACGGATCGCCCGCCTGATCCATGACTCGGCCGAATAGTTCGGAGCGCTCGCGCAGGCGCGCGGCGAGCGCGAGCGCGGCGTCGTCGGCGAGGTCCGGCGTATCGCCTTCCACCACCACCAGGATGTTGTCGGAAAATTGCGGGAAGGCCCGGCTTACTTCCCGGCTCAGCTTTCGGAACGGAAGCTCCGGGTTGAGCATGTCGGTGGTGTCGGTATTGACGCGGAAGTTCACCGCGAAGTAAGCGCCACTGGCGGCGGTCAGTAGCAACGCGGCCGCGAGCACGCTCTTGGCGTGGCGGCAGCAGAAGAGCACCAAGGCCCGGGCGGCCCGGCGGGAGACATCGGCCAGCGGGATACTCATGAAATCGTCATTTCAGGGACGGGGTCCGCACGCATATAAGGCTCCCGTCTCCGCCCCGGCAAGGGGTTGATTGGTCCGCGCCGACCATCGAATTATTTGACAGAATGGGGGGAACCGCCGAGTCTGAACGCCGAAACGAGTCGCTTCTCCGCCGGACGCGCCGCGTCATGCCCATGAACAATCCGCCTTGGGACCAGCGTATCGCCCGCGTGCTCGTGCGCCCGCTCGTGCGCACGCCGATCACGCCCAATCAATTGACCGTATTCACCCTGGTCGTTGCGCTGGCGGGCGCCAGTTTGCTCGCGGCAGGCAACCCCGCGGCCGCCAACTGGGGCGCGGGCCTGTTTGTGCTCGCGCGCTTCCTCGATCACTTCGACGGCGAACTTGCGCGCCAGAAGAACATGAAATCGCGGCTCGGCTATTATCTCGATTATGTTTCGGGCGCGGTCAGCTACGCCGCGCTCTTTTTCGGGATCGGCTGGGGGCTGCAAACGAGCGCGCTCGGCGTTTGGGCGGTTGTGTTGGGCGCCATCGGCGCGACGGTCGCCGTCGCGGCCATGTTTCTCAACCTGGGTATCGACAAAGCGGCCAAGCTGGAAGATGGCGCCGCCACCGGCTATCCCGGCTACGCCGGGTTCGAGCTGGAAGACGGAATCTATCTGCTTGCGCCGATCACCTGGCTTGGCTGGCTCGAACCCTTTTTCGTACTATGCGGCGCGGGCGCGGGAGTTTACGGACTGTGGACGCTGGTCACGCTCATCCGGCTGCGGCGCAAGGTATCCTGATCGGGGTTCGCGGGCCATGCAATGCACGCGCCGTGTCTTTCTCCGCGGTTTCGGGTCTGGACTGTCCAGCCTGGCGGTCGCCAGCTGCTCGACGACCGTGATCGAACCTCTTTTCGCGCCGAGAGCCGAACTTTGGGACGCGTGGACCGGGTATGCGCCGCGCCCGACCGGAACCATCGATCATCGCGATTGGGACCGTCTGCTCAAGGCTTACGTCGTTTCCAGCGCCAACGGGGTCAACCGTTTCGCCTACGCGCGCGTGAGTTCTGCTGATCGGCGGGCGCTCGATGCCTATATCGCGCGACTCGCGGGTGTCCCGATCCTGGGCCACGACCGCAACGAACAGCTTGCGTATTGGATCAACTTATACAACGCTCTGACCGTCAAGGTCGTGCTCGAGCATTACCCGGTCCGCTCGATCCGCGACATCGACCTTTCGCCGGGCTTCCTGTCCGACGGGCCCTGGGAGCGCAAGCTCGTCCACATCGACGGCCGCACGGTCGGCCTCAACGACATCGAACATCGCATACTGCGTCCGATCTGGCGCGATCCGCGCATCCACTACGCCGTGAATTGCGCCGCGGTCGGTTGCCCGAACCTCCCGCCCGCGGCCTTCACCGCAGCCAACGCCGACGGCTTGATGACGCGTGCGGCGATCGACTACGTCAACCACCCGTGCGGGGCGCGCGTCATCGAAGGCGGACTCGTCGTCTCCAAGATTTACCTGTGGTATGCTGAGGATTTCGGCGCGACACCGGAAGAAATCGTCGCGCACCTGCGCCGCTACGCCCGGCCCGAATTGGCCGCGCGCTTGCGCGCGGACATTCCGATCGTTGGCTATGAATACGATTGGGCGCTCAACGACGCGCGCTAGGCGTGGCGCGTCCGCCGCCGCATGGAGTCGTAGAGCCTGGCCAGCCACGACGGCGGCGCGCCGAGGTGAAAAAGCGCGTGGATCGCAAGCCATCCGGTGACGATCGCAAGCGGATGGCGGCCCACAAAGCGCCGCGCCGAAGTGACGAGCGGCGGCGTTTCGATGCAAACGGTCGGCCCGGCCGATTCCAGGCGGCGGACGAAATCGTAGTCCTCCATCAACGCGATCGGCCGGATTCCGCCCAAGGAGTCATGGACCGGGCGACGCACGAACACGCCGGAATCGCCGTAGTAGAATCCCCGCCGCCGGATCGCGGCATAGAAGCCGTTCAGCCAGCGGCTGAATCCGTCGTCGCCGTCGAACAGGAGGCGAAAGTTCCCGCCGACGACGCGCGCGGACGCCATCGCCCGCTCGATCGCCTCCATCCCCCCTTTGGGAAACCTTGAATCCGCGTGGAGAAACAACAATATATCGCCACCCGCGACTCGAACCCCGGCGGCGAGCTGCTGGCCGCGCCCGGGCGGCGTCAGGACGACCCGCGCACCCGAGGATTCGGCAAGGGCGACGGTCCGGTCGCGGCTGCCGCCGTCGACGACGACGACTTCGTGCCGCGCCGGCTCCTTCGCCAGCCGATTGAGCAGGGACGGCAATGCCGTCTCCTCGTTAAGCGTCGGAATGATGACCGAGATCATCGCGCCGCCTCACGATCCCCGCGGCCGCGCCGCGATGGCGATGTTCCTGGACTCGACCAGGCCGATGGCCGCGAAGGAACGGACTTGCCGTCGCCAGCGTGAGTCCAGCCATTTCCGGCAAATCCGCGGGGTCATGATCCCCGGCACGCGGAACCGCTCCATGAGCGGCGGGACGCACTCGCGCCAAATATCCTCGATCCACCCCAACAGCGCCCGCCGCTCCCCGGCCAGCAATGCGGCAAGGCGCGCCGGCAGAACGATCTTGCCGAACCCGACGTGACGCGCCTCGTCGACGACGATGCGCGCATTCAATTCGCGAAACAGCGGGCACGGAAGCCACGTCGCGAAACCGTGCTGGATTCGCAGGGCCTCGCCTTCCAACAGCACGTGGTACGCCAGCATCATGCCGAGGTCCGGGTCGCGCCAACCGCGGCCGCGCTCCAGCAACCGGACGAACGCCGGCTCGGCCGGCGCGACGTCGCCGAGCCGGGCGAGGTAGGCGCCATAGACCTCGGCGTGACGGATTTCGTCGTGAATTTGAATTTCGAGACAAGCGCGGGCGTCGGAATCTTCGCCGAGCGGGCCAGCCAGCAATCGCCGGCAGGACTCGGCCGTGGCGAGCTCGCCGTGATAAAGTTGGCTGATGGCGGCGACGTAAGTCCCGCGCGGATACCACGGGGGAACGACGACCGGCCCGCGCCAGTCGATCGCATCCGCCGACCACTGACTATCGTGACCGTTGGTGATCAACGTCGCCAGCCGATGGGAAGCCACTTGTGCCGAAACCATCGCGCCTATCGCCCTCCCCGCGAGGGCGACCATAGCGACGCCAGGGCGGCGCACCCAGAAAATGCTCCTCAATTCCACGTGAGGATTAGACGCGCCTCAATTGGTTACGGAATTTAATGTAAAACAAGAGTGCGAACAGCGGCGCGCCGACGGCCGCGGCGACCAGCAGGATTGACGCGCCGCCGAGCCAGATCGCGAGCGGCACCACCAGCATGGCATCATCCGGATCGAACTTGGCGAAACCGCCGAGTTCGGCCGCGCGAGCGCCCGCCGCCTTCTCGACCCGCACCACCATCCCCAGAATCGCCGCGACCGCGAGTCCGGCCGCGATTCCCATCGGCATTGCCCAATAACCGTAGACGCTGTCGCGCAAAGCCGCCCCAAGCGCGACGAAAATCAGCGCGTTGCAAAGCGCGTCCGCGATCAGATCATACGTATGTCCGAATGGGCTCGTCTTCCCGGTCATGCGCGCAAGCTCGCCGTCGGCCCGGTCGAGCACCATCGCCAGGACGAACACGCCCGCCGCCACGTCCGGCCACGGATCGTGACCCACCGCCAGCGTGCCGGCAGCGGCGATCCCCGTTGCCAAGCGAACCGTGGTCAACTGATTGGGCGTAACCGCCGTTTTGGCGAGCGGTCGAACCACGACCCGCGCCACGTGATGAATCCAGGTGTCGTGACTCATGGGCGGTCGTTCCCGCTCGCCAGAAACGCCTTGAATCGCAACGCCACCTCGGACGGAGCCACGGTCGGACGGCCGAGCGGTTCGTGCGATCCGGGCGCGATCCGGAGATGAATGAGATGCGGCCCCGGCTTGGCGATCGCGTCCTTGAGCGCGGCGACGAACCCGGCGAGATCGTCGGCGGCGTGGGTACGGGCATAACCGCAGGCTTGCGCCACGGCGGCGAAATCGACCATCGGCGAGACCGTCGGTTGGCCGCCGGTCGAATCGTGAGTCGCATTGTCGAGCACCACGTGAATCAAGTTGGCCGGCGCATAGGCGCCGATGGTCGCGAACGTGCCCAATTTCATGAGCGCGGCGCCATCGCCGTCGATCACCACCACCGGACGGCGCGCGTTGAACGCGACGCCCAGCCCGACCCCCGAGGCGCAGCCCATCGAACCGACCAGATACAGATGCTGCGGCCGGTCGGCGAGCGTGAACAGTTCGCGGCCGCATTTGCCCATGGTCGCGACCACCGCCGCCGCGTCGGGGATCTCGCCGAGCAGACGTTCGAGCGCGGCAAAGCGGGTCGGCCGCGCTCCATTGGCACGGTAGTCGTGCCGCGTGCCTGGCGGCTTGGGCGTGGGCGGGCGGGCGGAAAGCCTTTCGTCGGCCACGTCGCCCTTTTCCATGACGAACGCGAACGGTAACCGGGTTGTCGCCATTATCTCCCTGGCTTCGGCAAGGGCGGCGGAGATATCGGCTTCTTCGTTCGGAAAGGGGCGGTGCGGAATCCGGATCGTGTGCAGCAGCGCCGCCGTGATGCGCCCCATCAATTCGTGTTGCGGTTCGTCCTTGAGCCCGGGCGCGCCCCGCCGCGTACAGATCAGCAGCGTCGGAATGCGGAAGGGATGGTTGAGCGACGTCAGCGGATTGACCGCATTGCCGAGGCCGGAATTCTGGAACATCACCGCGGTGCCCCGCCCCGCGAGCCAGCTGCCGGCGGCAATGGCGACCGCTTCGCCCTCGCTCGCCGCACCGATATAGGTCAGGCGCGCATCGTCGATGGTGCGATTGATGATCGGAGTCAGGAACGAGCACGGCACGCCGCTGTAGAAATCGATGCCGGCCGCCAGCGATTCGGTCAAAAACGATTCCGCGCGGATCACAGGAATTTGCCTGCCTCGGCCAGATCGGCAGCGTCGTCCACGTCGAGCCACTGTCCGGTCACGTAGAGTACGTAGATCGTCGCCCCTTCCCCAGCCAACCGGGTGAACAGATCGGGCAGTCCGGCCTGACCCAAGGTGCCGTCCCGGCGCATGGCGTGGAGGGTTTCGCGTACCCGTTCCGTCCCCCGGGCGCTCAATTTGGCAAGCCCCATCCATTCGCCCGTGATTGCGCCCGCTGGCACGTTGGCGGCGATGCGGCGAAGATGGATGGGTTCGTCGTCGAGATAGGTGGAGCTGAACGGGCGCGAGCATTCGGCGAAATCGCGCACCCATCCCTTGGCGCTCGAGGTGCGTTCGCGCCACAGCGCGTCGACGGTGACGACCATGTCGCCGGGGTGCGCGAACAGCTGATCGAGGATGTGATGACGGAAGAGAATGTCGCCGTAGGCGACCAGGCATTCGCCGTCGAGCCGGTCGATCGCGCAAGCGAGACTCGCCGCTTCTCCGGTCGTCATGTAGAGATCGTTGTCCGCCGTCGCGATGGAAGGAAAGTTGATCTTCTCCTTCTTGTAGCCGCGCACTACCGTGATGTCGCGCACGCCGGCTTCGCGCACGGTGCCGATCAATCGGCTGAGCAGCGGCTGGCCGCGCACCTCGATCATGCACTTAGGTTGGTCTTCGGTGAGTTTCCCCAGGGCCGCCCCCCGACTGGCGGCGAGCAGGATCGCGCGGCGTTCGCTGCCCTTGGCCGGCAGATAGCGCTTTTCGGCCTCGGCTAACTCGTCGTTGCCGGCCAGCTCGAACACCTCCTGGACGCTGACGACGGCCTTCTCCACGCCGGCGATGGATTCCTCGCGCCGGATCCGGCGACTGGTCTCGCGCATGGCCGCGATCGACGCGCGCAGGTTGTGGTTGGCCCAGATCGCGACCGAAATTCCCGCCCGACGGTATTCCTCGGTCGGCGTCGCATAATACTTGGTCGGCACGATCACGACCGGCGAGCGGTTGTTCCACGCGCGGGCGAAGGCAAGGATTTCATCGGCGGTGGACTTCTTGGAGTGGATCAGGATCGCGTCCGCCCCGGCGGCGCGGTAAGCCTCGGCGCGCGTGAGAGCCTCGTCCAGGCCCCAACCGGCGATCAGCGCCTCCACCCGAGCGACGATCTGGAAATCGGGATCGGTCTGGCTGTCCTTGCCCGCCTTGATCTTGCCGCAGAACTCCTCGATGTCGGCGAGCGGCTGCCCTTCGCCGATGAACGAGTTGGTCTTGGGAAACAACTTGTCCTCGACGCAGATGCCGGCGACGCCGCGTTCGCACAGCTTGCGTACCGCGCGGCGCATGTTGTTGAAGTTGCCCCAGCCGGTATCGCCGTCGACCAAAATCGGAATCGAGGTCGCATCGGCCATGAATTCGAGTACTTCAAGCACCTGCGTCCACGACGCCTCGTTGCTGTCGCGCACGCCGAGAGCCGCCGACATGGAAAGCCCCGACGCCCAGATGCCCTTGAAGCCGGCTTCCTCCACGATCTTGGCGGACAAGCCATCGTGGGCTTCCATCAAGAACTCCAGCCCGGGAGAAGCGATCAACTCGCGCAACTGGCGAAATTTGGAGGGATGGCCCGATTGGGCAGGTTTGGCCTGGGTTTGCATGCGGAGGTTTTAGTCAATCGCCGGGGCGGGTTCAATGTGCGGTCGCGATTGCTGGCAATTTTCAATGCCGTTTAACCTTCGGAGCCGGTTGAAGAACCGGCGTCGCCTGCCTATGATCCGCGCCGACTTTCACTCCCCAAGGAGCTCTTTCATGTTGCGTGCGCCTAAACTCACCAAGGCCCAGATCGACCATTTCCACAACGCCGGCTCGCTCGTCGTCCACGGCGCTTTTTCGGCCGCCGACGCTAAACGGTTTCAGAAATTGACCGACGAGCTGGCGGCTGTGCCGGAGGTATCCGGCAAGCAATGGGTCTATCACGAGAAGAGTCTCAAGGACTCGTCGAAGCGGCTCATCAGCCGGATCGAAAATATTCGCCCTTTCCACACCGGGTTCAAAGAACTGGGCGACGCGCTGCTGGCGCCGGTCGGGCAGTTGTTGGGCGAGCCCGCCGTCATGTTCAAGGAAAAGGTCAACTTCAAAATGCCGGGCGGCGATGGCTTCAAGCCGCATCAGGATTCCCAGGCCGGTTGGGACAAGTACGCCGACTTTTTCATCAGCGTCATGGTCGGTATCGACGAAGCGACGGTCGAGAACGGCTGCCTGGAAATCGTCGAGGGACACCACAAGCGCGGCCTGTTCCGCTCGTGGGAGCCGCTGACGGAAGCGGACATGGGGGGCATGAAATTCATCCACGTGCCGACCATGCCGGGCGACATGATCTTCTTCGATTGCTACGCGCCGCACCAGTCGCAGCCGAACATGAGCAATAAAATCCGCCGCCTCTATTACGCCACTTACAACAAGCTCTCCGCCGGCGACCACATGGCGCGATACTACGCCGACAAGCACAAGAGCTACCCGCCCGATATCGACCGTGAAAAGGGCAAGGAATACGTTTTCCGGGTATGATCAGCGACGCGCCGACGCCCGCAAGCCCCGCGTCGCTTGAAGTTCCTCGATCGGTTTGTCGATCAAGGGCAGCACGTGGCGTTCGGCGCGGATGAGATCGCTCGGAAAATCGATTTCAATCCAGGGAATCCCGGTCACGTCCTCGGCGCCGAAGGTGCCGGGAGGTTCGGCCAACAACACATCGCGCATGGCGGGCTCATAGGGCGCCGCCATCTCGGCCCGGTCGATGTAGGCCTGGGTTGCGTCCGCGAGCTTGGCGGCCATGGTGGCCGAAAGGCGCAGGAACCCGGGCCATTCGCCGCGGGTTTCGAACGTTCCCGGGATCTTCTTGCCGAACTCGACCGGATGGCCGCCATCGAGGCATAAGTTGACCGGTTCGTCGCCCGCCTCGAAATCGCGGTCGTAGATGAAGCAGTTTTCGTGCGGCGAACGCAGCAGCCGCCCGAGCAACTCCGGGTGGTAAAGCACGTCGGCATCCATGAACAGCACGTCCGAACCCGAGCGCAAAACCTCGCACGCGGTCCACAGCGAAATTACCGAGCCGCCGCGATAGCGCGGGTTGTAAAACCAATTGACGAAGCCGGGTTCACCGGCCGCATTCGCTTCGGCGAGGATTTCTTCCTTGCGGTGGCCGAGAACCAGCACCAGTTCCTCGACGCCGAACGCCTTCAGATTTTCGATATGACGGCGCAACAGGGTCTTGCCGCCGAACTCCAATACCGCCTTGGGCGGTTGCGCGCGGTCATCGCCATAGAGACGGCGGCCGACACCGGCGGCGAGCATCAGGGCTTTCATGGGGTTCGCGACTTTCCGTTAGATAATCTGCGGACGGGACAATATCTGGCCATGACCCGCTCGACAAGATTCACCGGAGGTATCCCATGGCCCGGAACCAGGCAACGGCGTCGGAAAGCGCCTGGACTGCCGGCCGCGCGGCATAGCCGAGTTCCCGGGCGGCCTTGGCGCTTGAAAAGAACATCTTCTTGCGCGCCATCTTGAGGCCGTCGACGGTGACGAACGGCTCGCTCGCCGAGGGGATTAATCGCGCCCAGGCCTCGGCCAGCACCGCGACCGGGTATATCGCTCCGTGGGGAATGCGAATCGTCGGCGGTCGCCGGCCGCATTGGCGGGCGATCTCGGCGAGAATCTCGCCCAACGCCATATTTTCGCCGCCGAGCACGTAACGCTCCCCCACCCGGCCCCGGCGCAAGGCGAGCAGATGGCCCTCGGCCACGTCGTCCACGTGCACAACATTGAGGCCGGAGTCTACGAAGGCGGGCATCCGTCCGCGCGCAGCCTCGACGATCATGCGGCCGGTGGGCGTCGGCTTGATATCGCCGGGACCGATCGGGGTTGAAGGATTGACAATCACCACCGGCGCGCCTTCCTCGGCGATCAGGCGGCGCACCGCTTCCTCCGCCTTGAACTTGGATTGCTTGTAGGGGCCGATCATGTCGGCGAACCCGACCGGCGTTTCCTCGTCGCCGGATTTTCCGCCACCCGGAATGCCAAGAGTCGCGACGCTGGAAGTGTAAACGATGCGCGACGCTCCCGCCGCCATCGCCGCGCGCACGAGCGCGACGGACCCTTCGACGTTGACGCGGAACATCGCCGTCGGATCGCGCGTCCACAGGCGATAATCCGCCGCCACGTGAAAAACGACCGCGCATCCTTCCGCCGCACGCTTAAGCGACGTCGGGTCGGTCAGGTCCCCTTCCGCGACCTCGACCGCGAGCCCTTCCAAGTTCGCGCGCGGGCTCGCCTTGCGCGCCAGGACCCGAACGGCGAATCCTTCCGCCCGCAACCGGCGAGCGACGGCCGCGCCGACGAACCCGGTTGCCCCCGTCACCAGCGCTTTTTCGACCATGCGATTCCCTCGGCCATGCTAATTCCCCGTGCCAAGTCCGGAAATGCCGCGAAACGGCCCTTTCCCCGGTGGCCGGAAATGCCTATCTTACCGCCGACCATGACCACGCCCGAATCTTTCCGCGACCTCGACATTTATCTCGCGCGCCCGCGCGGCTTTTGCGCCGGGGTCGAGCGCGCCATCGAAATCGTCGAGCGCGCGCTCAAGCAATACGGCCCGCCCGTCTACGTACGCCACGAAATCGTCCACAACAAGCACGTGGTCGAATCGCTCCGCGCCAAGGGCGCCGTCTTCGTCGAGGAACTGCACCAAATTCCGGATGGCGGGGTCACTATCTTCAGCGCCCACGGCGTCGCCGAAGCGGTCGAAGGCGAAGCCAAGCGCCGCGACCTGCCGGTGATCGACGCCACCTGCCCGCTGGTTTCCAAGGTCCACAAGGAGGGCCAAACCCATGCCGCCAAGGGCCGCCTGGTCATCTTGATCGGTCACGCCGGTCATCCCGAGGTTGAAGGCACCAAAGGCCGCATTCCGGGCGGCGTTCTTTTGGTTACCAACGCCGACGACGTCAACCGCCTTGAGGTGCACGATCCGGAACGCCTCGCCTACGTCACCCAAACCACCCTCAGTGTCGACGAGACCCGCGACGTGATTACCGCCCTCAAACGGCGCTTTCCCAAGATCGTCGGTCCTAACGTGAAGGACATCTGCTACGCCACCCAGAATCGCCAGCAGGCGGCGCGCGACCTCGCCGTCCAGGTCGATTTGCTGCTCGTGGTCGGCGCCAAGAACAGCTCCAACTCCAACCGGCTGCGCGAAATCGGTACCGAAACGGGTATTCCGAGCTATCTGATCGCGGACGCCAGCGCGCTCGATTCCGCTTGGCTCGAAGGCGTTCGCACGGTCGGCATCACCGCTGGAGCGTCCGCGCCGGAAGAGCTGGTGCAGGCCTTGATCCGCCGTCTCGGCGATTTTGGCCGTACCCGCGTTCACGAACTCAACGGCGCCGCCGAGAACATCGTCTTCAAGCTGCCGGCGGCGCTGACCAAAAAAGCCGCGCGTGCCGCGCATAGCGCCTAACCCGTAACCTCGCCATGGCTGTTCCATTGATCCAACAGGTCCGGGTCGGCGCCTACATCCTGGGCAAAAAGCTCCAGGGCGAGACGCGCTATCCGTTGGTGCTGATGCTCGAACCCTTGTTCCGCTGCAACCTCGCTTGCCCCGGCTGCGGCAAGATCGACTACGAGGACGATATCCTCAATCGACGCCTCAGCGTCGACGAATGCCTGCAAGCGGTCGACGAATGCGGCGCGCCGGTGGTTTCGATTCCCGGCGGCGAGCCGCTGCTGCATAAGGAAATCGACAAAATCGTCGCCGGTATCGTGGCGCGCAAGAAATTCGTCTACCTCTGCACCAACGGCCTGTTGTTGGAAAAGAAGCTCGACCTGTTCAAGCCGTCGCCCTACCTCACCTTCTCCGTCCACCTCGACGGCCTGGAAGCCGAGCACGACCGCGCGGTCGATCAGCCGGGCACCTTCAAGCGCGCGGTCGCCGCCATCCGTCTCGCCAAGTCGAAGGGCTTCCGCGTTAACGTCAACTGCACGCTCTTCGATCACGTCACCGCCGAACAGGCGGCGGATTTCTTCGATTTCGCCATCAACGACATCGATGTCGAAGGCATTACCATTTCACCCGGCTTCGCCTACGAGCGCGCCCCGGACCAGGAGCACTTCCTCGGGCGCACGCGCACCAAGAACCTGTTCCGCCAAATCTTCCGCATCGGCAAAAAGCGCGGCAGCCGCTGGCGCTTCAGCCAATCGACTTTGTTCATGGATTTTCTCGCCGGCAACCAGTCATATCGCTGCACGCCCTGGGGCAATCCGACCCGCAACGTCTTCGGCTGGCAGAAGCCCTGCTACCTCCTCGGCGAAGGCTACGCCCGGAGCTTCCGCGAACTGATGGATACGACCGATTGGGATTCCTACGGCACCGGCAATTACGAAAAATGCGCCGACTGCATGGTGCATTGTGGCTACGAGCCGACCGCCGTCACCGACACGGTGTCCCATCCTTTGAAGGCGCTCCCCGTGTTCCTCAGGGGCTTCCGGACCGAAGGGCCGCTTGCTCCGGAAATTCCGCTCGATCGTCAGCGGCCGGCCGAATTCGTGTTCGAAAGCCTAGTCGAGCGGCTAAAGCGCGAATCCAAGGCTGGGACCGAGACGCAGAGCGACGCGGCCTAAGGCACCCAACGCGCGCCCCTGGTCGCGGGCGAGCCCGATCAATCCCCACACCGTCCACGGCCTCGGCAGCAGCGCCTTGAGAATCGCGCCCGGCGCCAAGCCGCCATCAGGCAAAATAGCGTCCATCACCCAGGGCGGGATGGTGCGCGAAGCGTGGTCGGCGATGGCACGGATGGCGAGGAACGGCGCGCCGCGCGCGGCGGCGGCCGCGGCCGCGCCGAGGCTCTCCATGTCGACCGCGGCGGCGCCAGTACGTGCGGCGCATTCCTGTTTCGCATCCGTCGTCAATAGCGGCGCATCCGATCCGAAGATCGTTCCTCCCGCCACCTCGCCGATGCCAGCGAGCGCCGCCGCGACCGCGTTCCGCCACGCCGTATCGGCCGGATAACGCCGCTCACGACCGACGATTGCGTCCGCGATGATCACCGTCCCTGGCCGGAACGTCGGGTCGAGCCCGCCCGCGACCCCGAAACTCAAGATCGCCCCGCAGCCTTGGTCGAGCAGCTTGCGCGCGGCGGCCTCGGCGCGCGCGGCCGAGGCGCCGGCGGCGGCGACCCGAGGCCGGCGATCCGAGGGAATCGCGTCGAAGATTTCGGCTTCGACGGTGAGGCCGGTGATGACCCCGACTCTGGCCACTTACAACCCGTGGGCCGGGCGGCGGGCGTTGGCCGCCGCGAGGTTGCGGTAGCGCGCCAGCGCCCACAGCGGGAAATAGGCGCTGTAGCCGTGATAACGGAGGAAAAAGACGCGCGGAAAACCAACCGCATTGTACAGCTCTTCCGCCCACTTGCCGCCCTCGCGCTTGGCGGTAAGCAGATAGCGGATACCGCGCGCGACCTGCTGGCTGTCGACCCCGCCTGCCGCCATCAGGCCGAGCACCGCCCATGCGGTGTGCGACGGCGTGCTCGCCTTGACCTCGGCCTTGCGCTCGGGCCAATAGGTCGCGCAGTCCTCGCCCCAGCCTCCGTCGTCACGCTGGCGCAACTTCAGCCAGTCCACCGCCTTCCGGATGTGCGGCGCGGTCATGTCCTCGCCCGCGGCGTTGAAGGCGGCGAGCGCCGACCAGGTGCCGTAGATGTAGTTGGTGCCCCAGCGGCCGAACCAGGATCCGTCCGGCTCCTGTTCGCGGCGCAGGTATTCGAGCCCGCGCGCCATCGCCGGGTGGGCGCGACCGTAGCCGATTTGGGCGAGAAAGCCGATGCAGCGCGCGCTTACGTCGGCGGTCGGTGGATCGAGCAGCGCGCCGTGATCGGCGAACGGAATATGGTTGAGGACGTAGTGGGTGTTGTCGGCGTCGAACGCGCCCCAGCCGCCGTTGGCGCTCTGCATGCCGACGATCCATTCGGCGGCCCGCGCGATGCGCTCGCGGTACTTCTCCGGGTCGGCCCGGTGCAGCGCCATCGCCACCACCGCGGTGTCGTCCACGTCCGGGTAATGATCATTGCGGTATTGAAACGCCCAGCCGCCCGGACGCACCCCGGGACGCGTCGCCGCCCAGTCGCCCTTGACGTCGAGGATTTGGCGCTCGGCCAGCCAATCGGCGGCACGCGCCACCGTTGCGGAATCGGCGCGCAGGCCAGTTTCCATCATCGCATGTAACGCAAGCCCGGTGTCCCAGATTGGCGACAGGCAGGGCTGGCAATAGCTCTCGTCCTTGCCGTGCGCCAGCAGCTTGGCAATCGACTCGCGCGCGACGGCGACATCGGGATGATCCTTGGGATAGCCGAGCGCATCGTAAGCCATGACCGCGTTGGCCATCGCCGGAAAGATGCCGCCGAAACCGTCCTCGCCGTTGAGACATTCCTTGACGAACGCCATCGCCCGTTCGATTCCCTTCCGTTCGAGGAATTTCGGAAACAGCGGTTCCAGGAACCGCCCGACCCGGTCAAGGACCAGCAGAATGTTGCCGATCCGGCTGCCGGTCGGATTGGTCATATAGTCGCGCTCGCGCTCCGGCGGCACGACGAACAATTCGCGGATATCGACCCGGCGCGGGTTGCGGGCCTTGGTCTTAAGGGTGGCGAGTACGAACAGCGGCACCATCACGGTGCGCGACCAGTAAGACACCTTGTCGATGTGGAAGAAAAACCACTTGGGCAGCAGCATAGCCTCGACCCGGATCAGGGGCGTCGCTCGCCACGGCACCTGCTCGAACATAGCGAGCGCGATGCGGGTAAAGACATTCGATTTCGCCGCGCCGCCGTGGGCGAGGATCGCTTCGCGCGCGCGGCGCATGTGCGGGGCATCGACAGGATCGCCGACCAGTTTCAGCGCGTAGTATGCCTTGACCGAAGCGGAAATATTGAAATCTCCGTCGTGAAATAGCGGCCAGCCGCCGTGCGCGCCCTGGATGCGACGCAGGTAGACCGCGAGCCTTCGTTCGAGCGCGTCGTCGATCTCGCCGAGATAGTGGTGGAGCAGGATCAGTTCCGCCGGAATGGTGGCGTCGGCCTCCAATTCGAACAGCCAATGCCCGTCACCGGCCTGGTGTTCCGCGAGCCAGGAGCGCGATTCGCCAACCGTACGTTCCACCTCATCGCGCGCTGGCGAAATCGGTTGAGCGGCAACCTCGGGCGCGGAGGCGGGCAGCGTCCCGTGCATAACGGCCATGTTTGTCAAAGGGTTACAAAGTTTCGGGAACGGAGCCCCGTGCCCGTCGGCACGGCTTTGTGTCAAATACCGCCCGATTTTTCAAGGGGCGCGCGTTTGGAGCACGGCCCGGGCCGCGCCCACGCCCGAGCGAATCGCCCCTTCCAGCGTCGCGGGCAGCCCCGTGTCGGTCCAATCCCCGGCGAGAAACAGGTTGCGCCACGGCGTGCGGGTCTTGGCGCGGCGGGCAAGATTGGCGGGCGTTTGGGCGAAGGTCGCACGCTTTTCCTTGACGATCCGGTGTGCGGGCAAGGGCATGGCGCCGAGAGCGAGCGCCCGGCGCACGTCGTCCCACACCTTCGCCGCGATCGATTCCGAATCCTCCTCGGCAAGCCGATCGGCGGCGCTGACGGTGACCGAGGCGATGCCGTCGCGCGCGAATATCCACTGCGCCGTGCCGCCGACGAGGCCGAGTAGGCGCAGGACTCCCGCGCTCGCCGGAACCCGGAAATGGGCGTTGACGATGGCACGGGCCCCTTCCGGCGTCGGAATGCCGGGCAGGAATTCGCCGATCAAGCCGTGCGGCAGGGCGACGATGATCGAATCGCTCTCGCCGAGGACGAGGTCGCCGTCGACAAAGCGGATCGCGCACGCGCGATCGCTTGCCAGGTCGATGGCGCGCAGGCGCGCGTTGAAACGCACGCGCGCGCCCCGCACGGCGAGATACGCGAGCGCGGGCTCGATCAGGCTCGGCCCCAATCCGCGCCGCGCGATCAACGGCCGGCAGGCGCGTGCCCCCTGCCCGACCGTTTCGCGCAAAACCGCCCACAGCAGCGTCGCGGCGACTTCGTCCGCTTCGGCGTTGAGCACCGCGAAGACGAGCGGATCCCAGAACATTTCGCGTCCCGGCGATCCCTTGGGAAGGCCGAGCGCTTCGGCTACGGTCAGCTTTTGCCCGGCGAAGGCGAGCCCGAGGCCGCGCAGGTAATCCATCGCCGAGGTTCCCGGCGCGCGGGTTGCGGCCGAAAACGCCCAGCGCGGAAACGGCCCCGGCGACAGCCGGATGTCCCAGCGCTCGCCGTCGCGCACATCGAGGAACGGAAAAACGGCATCCGCTTCGTGCATCGACGTGCGCGCGCCGATTCGTTCCAGGTAGGCGACGGCGGCGCGGTTGCCGCTGAGGAGCAGGTGGTTGCCGTTGTCGATCAGCCCGCCGAGCGCGTCGTCGTGAAACGAACGGCAGCGCCCGCCCGCGTGACCGGCGCCTTCGTGCAAGACGACGGGGGTACCCGATCCGGCCAACTCCACCGCCGCCGAAAGCCCGGCGATGCCCGCGCCAATGATATGGACGGTTCCCCCCATCGCTTACGCCAGCCCGTGACGCAGGACGATCCACGCCTTTTCCCAGCGCGACGGTGAAACGGCGGGACGCGGCGGCGCGAAACCGCGCGCCACCAGGCGGCGAAAGGTGCTCCAATACGCTTCCATCATCAGCACGGCGGGCTTTCGCTCGCGCGCGCCGATGCGGGCGAGCAGGCCGCGCGCCTCTACGAACCGCGCGCGGGCGAGATTCGCGATTTCGGCGCACGCCGCGGCGATCCCGGGGTGAGCCAGGGCGGCGGCCGCGTCGTCACTCGGAATTCCTTGGCGCGCGAGCAGATCGACGGGAAGATAGAGTCGGTCGCGTTCCGCGTCCTCGTCCAGATCGCGCAGGATGTTGGTGAGCTGCAACGCCTCGCCCAGCGCCTTCGCCAGCGGATCGCCGAGCGTCCGCTCGATCCCGAACACCGGACTGGAGAGTCGCCCGACCGCGCAAGCGACGCAATCGCAATAACGGAGCAGCGCGGGCTGATCGGCGAAACGGAGCCGGTCGGCGGCGTCCATCCGCATGCCCTCGATCACCGCGAGAAAATCGCACATCGAAAGGCCGAACGAGGCGACGGGTGCAATCAGCGCGCGCGCGATCGGTTCCGTTGGGTGCCCTTGAAATAGACGCTCGATCTCTTCCGCCCAGGCATCGAGCCGGGCAGCCTTGGCCGGCGCCGACAAATCACCGTCGGCGATGTCGTCCACCTCGCGGCAAAAGGCGTAGACGGCATACATGGCGCGCCGCCGCTCGGGCGACAGCACGCGCATGCCCCAATAAAACGACGTGCCCGAGCGACGCACAACCGCTTCCACCAGGCGGTCCAGCGCGGCCGTGTCCGTCGCTCCGGTCATGAATACGATCGCCCTTTCCAACCGCCGCCCTTGCCCGCCCAGTGGCGCCTGGCCGAATCGAGCGTCATCAGCGCATACAGCACGCCGGCGAGCGGCAGGGTCAACATATACGGCGGCGCGATCCCGTACAGCCGCACCGTTGGCGCGTAGGCCGCCGCCATCAGGCCCCAGGCGCCGACACCGGCGAACGCGGCAAACCCTTCGCCCGCCGCCACTCCATAAACCGCCGCGACCGGCGGCACAACATAGAGCACGACCATGCCGGCCAGCGTGCCGAGGAGGGCCGACAGGGACCGATTCAGTTGTTCGAAGGCCGAGCGCGCCACCATCCGCCACACCTCGCCGAGCCGGTCGTAGGGGCGAAGGCTAAAAGCGTGCTCGGCGAGGCCGAGCCAGATCGGCCCTCGGGCCTTGACCTCGCGCGCGAGCGCGCAATCGTCGATCAGGCGGTCGCGGATGTGCTCGACCCCGCCGATGTCCGCAAGCGTATCCCTCCGCACCAGCATGCAGCCCCCGGCCGCCGCCGCCGTCGGCCGGTTCGGGTCGTTCACCCATGGAAACGGATAGAGCTTCTGGAAGAAGAATATGAACGCCGGAATCAGCAGCTTTTCCCATCCCGCTTCGCAACGGAGCTTGACCATGAGCGAAACGAGATAAAGCTGTTCCGTTTCCGCCTTAGCGACCAAGCGGCGGAGAGTGGCGGACTCGTGCACGATATCGGCGTCGGTTAATAGCACGTAGGCGGAGGGGGGGGCGAAGCATGCGGCCTCGGCCAAGCCCTGATGCACTGCCCACAGCTTGCCGGTCCAACCGGGCGCGAGCGGCGCGCCAGTGACCACCCGCAACCGTTCGGGTGCGCCCACGCCCGCCGCCGCCTTGCGCGCCACATCAGCGGTGCCGTCCCGGCTGTTGTCGTCGACCAGCTCCACCGTGAAACGGCCCGGATAGTCTTGTCGCAGTAGTGATTCGACGGCTCGGCCGACGAACGCCGCCTCGTCGCGTGCCGGAATCACCGCGACCACTTCGGGCCAAGCCGCCGGCCCCGGTCCGACATCGAACAAGCGCTGATCGGCGCGCCAGAATCCGCCGCGCGCGACGAGCAAACAGGCCCAGGCTGCGAGCGCAAGCCCGCTCGCAACGTCGAACGCAGTCACGACAGAAATCCGGCCAATGCGCCCTTGAGGCAGCACACGAGGAACGCGGGCTTGCCGAGTTGCACTCGTCGCACGAGCGGATCCTCCCGCCTGAGGCGCGCGATCAAGGCATCGGCGATGGCAACGATAGCGCCCGATTCCATCGCCAGCCGGCGGCTGGCGAGCCCGGCCGGCAGCCTTCGTGCTGCCACCATCAGTTGTGCGGTCGCGTCTAGCGTGCGGTCGATCACCCGGCGCAACATGGGCGAAGCGGCGGACGCGTTCAGTTCCTCGATTCGAGCTCCTTCTGCCGCGAGCCAATCGCCCGGCAGGTACACCCGGTCGAGGGCACGATAGTCGGCCTGGCAATCCTGGAGGTGATTGATCACCTGCAACGCCATGCAGAGCGCGTCCGACGGCCCGTAGCCGTCGCACGAGCCGCCGTGCAGATCGAGCAAATAGCGCCCGACCGGAGCCGCCGACAGAATGCAATAGCTCATCAGGTCGTCCCAATCCTTGTAGCGGAGCTTGGTCGCGTCCTGCTTGAAGGCGGCGATCAGGTCGAGGCAATGGCGGGACGGCACACCGGTTTCGTCCAAGCTCGCGCGCATCCGATGCGCGGTGGCGTACGCGGGGTCCCGCTCGCGCCCCGAGAGGGCCTCGGCGAATCCGGTCAAGCGGCGGATTTTCTCGTCCGCGGGCAGAGCGGGATTGTCGGCGATGTCGTCGATGGCGCGGGCGAAAGCGTAAAACGCGGCCACGTGCGGGCGCAAAGCGGCTGGCAGCAGAATCGATCCGACCGGAAAATTCTCATACGCCGCGTCCTTGCCCGACGGCGTTTCGACGGTGGATGCGGGCGCGGACACGTTCATGGCGCGATGGGCATAGCGTGATCGCGCGAAGTCGCGCGTCAGGCGCCTTTCTTGACGCGTGCGCGCAGTTCGGACAGGAACGCCGACATGCTGCTGTTGTTGCGGCTGAAAACGGACGCGAATTCCTGGCGCTGGGTCACGCCCATGCTGATGCCCTTGACCATCACGTCGACGATCTTGAATTTTCCGTCGCGGGTCCGTACCCGCCAATCGACCTCGACTGGCTCGGGCTGATTGCCGCGCACGATGGATGAATAAACCATAGTATCGCCGCCTTCGATCGTCACGGTGCGCGAAACTTCCAGCTTCTCGCCCGCGTATTCGGTGAAGCGGTCGACGTAGCTGTAGACGATCAAATCCTCGAACAGACGGAGGTATTCCGCACGTTCCTCGGCCGACGCCGTGGCCCACGGACGGCCGAGCACCCAGCGGGCGATGATTTCCACCGCGAAATGGTCGTTGAGCAGCACGCGAAAGCGGCGGATGCGCTCCTCGCGCGGGGTTCCTTTGTCGGTCAGCGCGGCGACCGCCTTGTCAGCGAGGTACTCGATGAACTGGGCAGGTCCTGGCGCTGCCTGGGCGCGGGCAACCAACGACACGTTTACGGACCCGGCCAACGCTAGGCCCGCGATCAAAAACCACCGACGCTCGATTTCGGTTGGCATCCCGTTCGTCCCAGGGGCAGTGCTCAGATGGCCTCGGACGGGAAAGACTGCCCCAAAGAGCGGGAAAATCAAGACCCAGACTTCTACGTCGAAAGGCCCGCCTTAATGCGCCATCAGGAGCGGCACGGTCGCGTTGTCGAGGGCGTAGCGGGTTACGCCCCCGAGGATCATCTGGCGGAGCCGGTTGCGGGTATAAGCCCCCATCACCACCATGTTGGCGCCGATCTGGATGCAATCCTTGAACAGGACCTCGCCTTCGATCCGCCCGGTGAGCGGCAGATTGTGGGTCGAGGCCTGGACGCCGAACCAGCCGAGATAGGTGAGCATTTCCGGCACCTCCGGCGCGGCGGGCGTTTCGCCGACCGCCGTCACCACCGTCACTTCCCTGGCGCGCTCGATGAATACGGTGGCCCCGGCGATAGCGCGCGCGGCCTCTTTGCTGCCGTTCCAGGAGATGGCGATCTTGGAGCCGATCGGGTCACCGTCGTAGTTGGGCGGAACCACCAGAACCGGGCGAGCGGTTTCGAACAGGGACGTGTTCAGCGTCATGGTCGTGCCGACGTCGCTTTCGGGCATCGGACGGGGCAGCACGATCAACCCGGTCAGGCGTCCGCGCCGGGAGACGATTTCCTCCTCGCGCCCGGTGTCCTCGATCCATGCGACCGACGCTCGCCCCGGCGCCGGACGTTCGATCACCGGCAAGTCGTATTTCTTGCAGACCTCGTCGTAGATAGCGCGTGCGCGAGCGGCGCGCTCGCGCGATTCTTTTTCCGCCACGTCCATGATCTCTTCGACCAGAGTGCCGGATACACCCTCGCCCAGGATCGGCACCGCGTCGCGCGGGTCGCCGCGCACATGTAACACGTCGAGATGAGCGGACAAGTCGCGCGCCACTACGAATGCTGCGCTCAGCGCCGGACGCGACAATTCCGTACCATTGACGACGGCGAGAATAGATTTGATGGCCATGGGTTACCCCCTTATTCGCCCCCTCCCCACTCGGTTTGAATATAAGCCGCCCGCCGAAGGTTTCAAAGCGCGTTACCGGGTCTATGGTCACTCGTCCGCCGGCTGCTCGCATGTCCGGACTGTCCGCCTAGGTGATTTACAGGGGGGCGGCATTCGTATTCAATCCCGATCAACCTCGGCCCATCGGCCTCGATGGCGACATGGGGATCATCGCGGGGGCTTGCGGTCGGAAGGCGTGGCATGGACGGCGACATCATCGTCGAGACGGTCAGCTTAACCAAGCATTTCCGCGGCTTCACGGCCCTGCGCGAAGTCAATCTTCGGGTTCGCGCTCGCACTATTCATGCCATGATCGGACCCAACGGCGCGGGCAAGACGACCTGTTTCAACCTGATCACCAAATTCCTGCCGCCGTCCGACGGGCGCATACTGTTCAAGGGCCGCGACATCACCGGCGCCAACCCGGCCGACATCGCGCGCATGGGGATGATCCGGAGTTTTCAGATATCGGCCGTGTTCCCCCATCTGACCGTCCTCGAAAACGTACGCATCGCGCTGCAACGGGCGCGCGACGATTCGTTCCATTTCTGGAAATCCGAACGATCGCTGGCGGAGTTGAACGGCCGCGCGATGGCGCTGCTCGACGACGTCGGGCTGGCCGATCTGGCCGATCTCTATGCCGTCGAATTGCCCTACGGACGGAAGCGAGCGCTGGAAATCGCGACCACGCTGGCGTTGGAGCCGGAGATGCTGCTGCTCGACGAACCCACGTCGGGCATGGGACGCGAGGACATTAAGCGGATTTCCGATTTGATCCGCCGCGTCGCCGCCGACCGGACGGTCCTGATGGTCGAACACAACCTGTCGGTCGTCGCCGACCTCTCCGACACGATCACTGTGCTCGCGCGCGGCGAGGTGCTGGCCGAAGGCCCCTACGCCGAGGTGTCGCGCGACGTGGCCGTGATCGAAGCCTACATGGGCACCGGGGCGGGAACGTATCATGCCTGAGATGGTGCTCGAAGTCGGCGATTTGCATGCCCACTACGGCGAATCCCATATCCTGCACGGAATGACCTTTTCCGTGCCCCGGGGCGAGGTGGTGACCCTGCTCGGGCGCAACGGCGTTGGCAAGACCACCACTATGCGCGCGATCATGGGCATGATCGACCGGAGGTCGGGTTCGGTTCGCTATCGCGGCGACGAGTTGATCGGCCTCGCACCCGAAAAAATTGCTCGCAAAGGTATTGCCTATTGCCCGGAGGAACGGGGCATTTTCGCCAGCCTGTCGGTCAAGGAAAACCTTCTGCTGCCGCCGGTGGTGCAGGACGACGGACTGTCCGTCGCTGAGGTGTACGGGCTGTTTCCGATCCTCAAGGAGCGCGGCGCCAGCCAGGGCACCAAACTCTCCGGCGGCGAGCAGCAAATGCTAGCCATTGCCCGCATCCTGCGCACCGGCGCCCATCTGCTGCTTTTGGACGAGCCGACCGAGGGCCTCGCGCCCGTGATCATTCAGCAGATCGGCGCGACCATACAGCGGCTTCGCGAAAAGGGTTTCACGGTGCTTCTGGTCGAGCAGAACTTTCATTTCGCCGCGACTGTCGCCAATCGCCATTACATCGTCGAACACGGCCAAGTGGTGGATATGATCCTGAACGACGACGTCGCGGCCAACGAGGAGAAGCTTAAGACCTACCTCGGCGTTTGATGGCCGCCGGGGTATCCGTTCGAACCATCGCAACCAGGAAGGAGGCTTGCATGCGTATCATGATGAAGGTGTTTATGGGCGTCGCCGCGGCGGCGATCGCCGCCGTTGGCCCCGCGTCGGCGCAACAAATGTCCGACGGCGTCGTCAAGATCGGCGTGCTCAACGATCAATCGGGACTGTACGCCGATCTGTCGGGGCCGGGATCGGTCTGGGCCGCGCGCAAGGCGGTTGCGGACTTCAAACCTTCGTTCAAGGTCGAAGTCATCGCCGCCGACCACCAGAACAAGCCCGACGTCGGCGCCAGCATCGCCCGTCAGTGGCTCGATGTCGATAAGGTGGACATGATCGTCGACGTGCCGACCTCGTCGGTGGTGCTGGCGATCAACCAGATCGTTAAGGAAAAAAACAAGGTCCTGATGGTCTCAACCGGCGCTACCGCCGACTTGACCGGCAAGGCCTGCACGCCCAACAGCGTGCATTGGACCTACGACACCTGGGCGCTTGCCAACGGCACCGGCAAGGCGATCGTGAAGACCGGCGGCGATACCTGGTTCTTCATCACCGCCGACTACGCCTTCGGCCATGCGCTCGAGCGCGATACCGAAGCCGTGGTCAACGCCAACGGCGGCAAGGTGCTGGGCAAGGTGCGGACGCCGTTCCCCGGCACTACCGACTTTTCGTCGTTCCTGCTCCAGGCGCAAGCCTCGAAGGCGAAGATCATCGGCCTCGCCAACGCCGGCGGCGACACCATCAATTCGATCAAGCAGGCGGCCGAATTCGGCATCGTCAAGGGTGGGCAAAACCTCGCCGGTCTGCTGGTGTTCCTGACCGACATCCACGCCCTCGGCCTGCAGACCGCTCAGGGCCTGATCATGACCGAAGCGTGGTATTGGGACATGACCGACGCCAACCGCGCCTTCGCCAAGGAGTTCGCGGAGGCCAACAAGGGCAACCACCCGACCATGGGCCAGGCCGGCGTCTACTCGGCGGTCTATCACTATCTGCGCGCGGTCGACGCCCTCAAGTCCGACGCCGACGGCGCCAAGGTGGTAGCGAAGATGAAGGAGATGCCGACCGACGACAAACTGTTCGGCAAGGGCCAAGTCCGCGCCGACGGCCGCCACATCCATCCCATGTACCTGTTCGAGGTCAAGAAGCCCTCCGAATCCAAGGGACCGTGGGATTACTACAAGGTTCGCGCCACCATTCCGGCTGACGAAGCCTTCCGTCCCCTCAAGGACGGCGGCTGTCCGCTGGTGAACTGACGCCGGACCGAGTCTTAGAACCGGAAAGAAGGGCGAGCTTGGGCATGTTCACGATCCTCGGCATTTCGTCGCAGGCGCTGTTCGGCCAATTGCTGATCGGGCTGATCAATGGCGCGTTTTACGCGATGTTGAGTCTCGGGCTCGCCCTGATTTTCGGGTTGCTCAACATCATCAACTTCACTCACGGCGCCCAATACATGATGGGAGCGTTCGTGGCGTGGTTGTTGCTGACTTATGCCAGCGTCGGTTACTGGCCGGCGCTACTGATCGCGCCGATCATCGTCGGAGTGACCGGAATCCTCGTCGAGCGCCTGTTCCTGCGCTGGCTTTACAAACTCGATCATCTGTACGGCTTGCTGCTCACCTTCGGGCTCGCGCTCATGCTTGAGGGCGGATTCCGCCAATTGTACGGCGTGTCGGGACTGCCGTATCAAATTCCGCAGGAGTTGCTCGGCGCCTACAACCTGGGATTCATGTTCCTGCCCAAGTACCGGGCCTGGGTGGTGGTCATTTCCCTGGTGGTATGCCTCCTCACCTGGCTCCTGATCGAAAAGACCAAGCTCGGTTCCTATTTGCGCGCGGCGACGGAAAATCCGTCCTTGGTGCGTGCCTTTGGCATCAACGTTCCGGTCATGATCACGCTTACCTACGGGTTCGGCGTAGCGCTCGCCGCGTTCGCCGGCGTGCTCGCCGCGCCGATCTACCAGGTCAGCCCGATCATGGGCTCGAACCTGATCATCATCGTGTTCGCGGTGGTGGTGATCGGCGGCATGGGATCAATTTTGGGCTCGATCGTTACCGGCTTCGCGCTCGGCCTGATCGAAGGGTTGACCAAGGTCTTCTACCCCGAAGCCTCCAGCACGGTCATCTTCGTCATCATGGCGATCGTGCTGCTGATCAAGCCCACGGGATTGTTCGGGCGGAGAACGTGATCCAATGAACGCCCGCCTGCTCTCCTATTTTGCCCTTCTCGTCCTCGCGTTGGTGGCGCCGGCGGCGGTCTATCCGGTTTTCCTGATGAAAGCGCTCTGTTTCGCGCTGTTTGCGGCCGCTTTCAACTTGTTGCTCGGTTACGTCGGATTGCTGTCGTTCGGCCACGCCGCCTTTTTCGGTTTCGCCGCTTACATCACGGGACATACGGCCAAGGTCTGGGGCTGGTCGCCGGAAATCGCCATATTGGCGGGCGCGGCGGCGGCGGCGGCGCTCGGAATCGTCTTCGGCTGGCTAGCCATTCGCCGCCAGGGCATTTACTTCGCCATGATCACGCTCGCGCTGGCGCAGATGCTGTATTTCTTTTGCGTTCAGGCGCCTTTCACCCACGGCGAGGACGGCATCCAGGCCATTCCCCGCGGCCGGTTGTTAGGTTTGATCGACCTCAACGACACGTTGACCATGTACTACTTCGTCCTTGCCGTGTTCGTGGCCGGGTTTCTGCTCATTCAACGCGCCATTCATTCCCCCTTCGGCCAAGTGCTCAAGGCGATCCGCGAAAACGAATCCAGGGCCGTGTCGCTCGGTTACAGCGTCGACCGCTACAAACTTACCGCCTTCGTGCTGTCGGCGACGCTGTCCGGAGTGGCCGGCTCCCTGATGACGTTGGTGTTCAAGTTCGCGACCTTAAACAGCGTGCACTGGCACATGTCGGGGGACGTCGTGTTGATGACCCTGCTGGGCGGCGTCGGCACGGTGCTTGGCCCTGTGGTCGGCGCGTTCCTGGTCGCCGCGCTTCAGCAGTATTTGGCGCAACTGGGCGCATGGGTCACCATCGTCCAAGGGTTCATCTTTTTCGTCTGCGTGCTGTTGTTCCGTCGCGGCATCGTCGGCGAAATCAACGCCCTGTTGCGCTGGCACCGCTTGGCGAAGAAAGCGGACTAACATCGACGTCCAAGACAGTACTGGCTTGAGCGAGCGTTTCCTCGGGCGTGCCGCCGCTGTCGATCCGGATCCAGGTGATTTCGCCGAGATCGTAGGTCATCTGCCGCCGAAGAACCTCGGCGGTTGCGTCGGATACGTTGGCTGTCCGTTCGATCACGCGCCGCTCCATGATCGCCGAATCGGCCGAGAGCCACAGGCCGTCGAACGGTACTCCGCAGGTGCGTGCGACGGAAGCGATGCGTTCCCGTTCCGCCGGCGCCGCGAATACCGCGTCCGCGACCACCGAGCGGCCTGCGCGCAACGCCGCCCCGACGCGATTTATCATCTCGGCGTAGGTACGCGCGGTCATGTCCGCCGTGTAGCCGTCGGAGCCGAGACGGTCATGCAAGTTCACGCCGGCCAACTGCTTACGGATCACGTCGGTCCGCACCACCCGTGCACCCGGCGCAGTCCCAAGCCAGGGGGCGAGCACGTCCGCGAGCCGGGATTTGCCGCTGCCGGAAAGCCCGCCGACGGCGATCAGGCGGGGTTTATCGGGCGCGAGATAAGTGAAGGCTTCCTGCAAATACCGGCGCGATTCCTCCAACCGGGCGCGGGCCTGTTCGGCATTCGTTATGGCGCGCGCCGCCGTCGCGCCCACATGGGCGCGGATCGCGGCGCGGAGCGACAGGAACAACGGCAATGCCGCTAAGCCCTCTTCGTCGCCGGTCGCATCGAGATAGCGGTTGAGAAATTGGCCGGCCAGGGTCCGTTGATCGAGGTGGTCGAGGTCCATCACCAGAAAAGCGGCGTCGTAGAGCGTGTCGATGACGGCGAAGGTTTCGTTGAACTCGATGGCGTCGAACAGGACCGGATGGCCGTCGATCAGGCAGATGTTGCCGAGATGGAGATCGCCATGGCAGCGGTGCACCCGGCCGCCATCGCGGCGGCGTTCGAGCGGGTCGCGCAGCGACGCCAGGCGCGCTTCCGACGATTGCCGCAGGCGCTCGATATCGGCTGTGTCGAAGGCGCCGGAGGCGGGTCCGGCCATGCTCGCGGCGTTGCCGGCGATGGTGTGCGCGAAGCCGGCGACCGAATCCGCCTCGCGGTGCACCTCGGCGTCGCGGTGGAAACGGGCGACCGTTTCCGCCAATTCCACGATCCGGCCGCGGTCGAGGGCGCCCATGCGCGCCAAGCGGTCGAAAAGCGTCGCCTCGTCGAAACGGGTCATCTCCACCAGCCATTCGACCGGCTCGCCCGGCCCGCCGAGAACGAGTCCCCCTCCCGGCGCGCGCGCCAAGGGAACGACGCCGCGGTAAATCGCCGGCGCGGCGCGGCGGTTGACGGCAATTTCCGCTTCGCACGCCGCGCGGCGTTTTTCCAAGCTCGAAAAGTCGAGATAGGGGTAGCGCACCGCTTTCTTGAGCTTGAAGGCGCGCGCCCCCGCGAGAAAAACGACCGAGATATGGGTTTCGATCCGGCGCACCTCCTTGATGCCCGCGCCGTAGGACGACGGCTCGGACAGGAAGGCGACCGCCTCGGTTTGATTTTCGAGGCTCATCGCGCGCCAGACATGGGACGGCCGTCGTCACGCAGCCAGACGTAGAGCGCGGGAATCGTCAGCATGGTCAGCGCGGTCGACGACGCCAACCCGAACACCAGGGAAATGGCGAGCCCCTGGAAAATCGGATCGAGCAGGATGAAGGCGGCGCCGGTCATCGCCGCGGCCGCCGTCAGCACGATCGGCTTGATGCGGATCGCGCCCGCCTCCAGGAGCACGTCGCGCAAGGCGGCGCCCTTGCCTTGGCGTTGACGGATGAAATCGACCAGCAAAATCGAGTTGCGGACGATGATGCCGGCGAGCGCGATGAAGCCGATCATCGAGGTGGCGGTGAACGGCGCCGAAAACACCCAATGGCCGAACACGATGCCGATCAACGTCAGCGGCACCGGCGTCAGGATGACCAGCGGCAGCACGAAGCTGCCGAACTGGGCGACCACCAGGACGTAGATTCCGAACAGCGCGAAGGCAAAGGCGAGCCCCATGTCGCGGAACGTGACGTATGTGATCTCCCATTCCCCGTCCCACAGCAGCGTGACCTTGGATTCGTCCACCGGCTGGCCGTGGAGGCTAATATCCCCTTTCCGGCCCGCGCCCGCCCATTCGGTGCCGGCGAGCCGGTCGCCGATCGCGAGCATACCGTAAATCGGCGCCTCGAAGCGCCCGGCCAGTTCGGCCGTCACGTAATCAGCGAAGCGCCCGTCGCGACGATAGAGGGGATAGGAGCCGCGCTCGCGCCTGAGCCGCACCACGTCGCCGATCTCGACGTTGGCGCCGGAATCGGCGGCCTCGCCCGGCGCGGCGATCGGGGTGGAAAGCAGCCGTTCGGCCGGCACCAGCGCTTCCTTGGGTAGGCGCACGGCGATCTCGACCGGATTGATGCCGGACCCGCGATGGGAATAGCCGACCCGCACGCCGGCGGTCCTCGATCTCGATCTCGCGCACCGTGAATTCGTTCGCGCCGACCATCCCCGAACGCGCCAACAGCGCGACGGCGAAGACAAACCACCCGATGCCGGATTGCCTGCCGTCGATCATTCCTCGCCCTCCGTTCAGCCGTAGACAGCGCGCTGCTCGACCACCCCTTCGGGGTCTTCGTGTACGATGACCTCGGCGTTGGGATACGCCGCCATGATCTTTTTCATGACGTTCTCCGAGATTACGTGAACGTCGTGCAGGGTCATGTTGCCGTCGAGTTCAAGGTGAAGCTGGATGAACACATGCGAACCCGAAGAGCGGGTTTTGAGATCGTGAACGCCGCGCACCGCCGGATCCGACTTGGCGATGGCCTTGATCTTGTCGCGATCGGCGTCGGGCAACTCGCGGTCCATCAGGATGTGCAGCGCGCGAGTCCCGATCGACCATGCTCCCCAAAAAATATAGGCGACGATGGCGATGGCAACCAGGGGGTCAGCCATCACCCAGCCGAACTGGGACACCAACACCAACGACACGATGACGCCGGCGTTGGCGAGCACGTCGGTTTCGTAATGGAGCGAGTCGGCGCCGATGGCGAGCGATTTCGTCCGCCGCGCGACGTATTTCTGGAACACGACCAGCCCGAGGGTGACGAGGATGGAAAACACCATCACCGCGATGCCGATGTCGATGTTGGCGAGCGGGCGCGGCCGGAACAGGCGCTCGCCCGCCTGCACCAGCAGGAACGCGGCCGAGCCGGCGACGAACGCCGCCTGGCCAAGTCCGGCGAGCGCCTCCGCCTTGCCGTGCCCGAAGCGGTGTTCCTCGTCCGCCGGAGTAAGCGCATGGCGGATCGCGATCAAGTTGACCAATGACGCGCCGATGTCGAGCAGCGAATCGATCAGGGTCGACAGGAGGCCGACGGAATCGGTGAGCGTCCAAGCTATCAGCTTGGCCGCGATCAGGATTCCGGCGACCGTCACCGAGGCGCGCGCGGCGATTCGAATCAGGCGCACGTTTTCGGCGGGCGCGGACGCTGGCGATGGCGTGGTTTTCGGCATCATCGGCTAAGGGTACAACTTGATCGTCGTCCAGGCGTCGCCTTGGCGATGGTACACTGTCCGGTCGTGCAACCGGAACGGACGTTCCTGCCAGAATTCGATTGTATCCGGCGCCAGCCGGAAACCGGACCAGAAGGACGGCCGCGGTACTTCGCCGATATGGAATTTTGCGGTGAACTCGGCGACGCGTTTTTCGAGCGCGAAGCGGCTTTCCAACGGCTGCGATTGGCGCGAGGCCCAGGCACCGATCCGGCTCGCGCGGTCGCGGCTGGCGAAATAGGCGTCGGCTTCCGCGTCCGCAACCGGCGCGATCCTGCCTTCGACTCGGACTTGGCGATCCAGCGATTTCCAATGAAAACACAAGGCAGCGCGGGGGTTGGCCCGCAACTCCCGCCCCTTGCGGCTGTCGAGGTTGGTGTAAAAGACGAACCCGCGTGCGTCGACGTCTTTCAGCAGCACCATGCGCACCGAAGGCTTGCCGTCGGCATCGGCGGTAGCGAGCGCGACCGCGGTCGGGTCGGAAGGTTCCGCCCGGGTGGCGTCCGCAAGCCAAGCGTGGAACAGCTCAATCGGGTTGTCGGGTTCGGACTTGTTCATCTTGGAATCGGTCTTTGCGATCTAACCTAACTTGTTTATTTATTTAGTTTTTTCATGGTCTTGCAACACGTGCCAGGACCCATAAATTTGCCACATTCGGCGATCAACCTATATCTAATTCGAGCCCGACCCAATCCCTTTCCGAACCCGGCGAGCCGAACTTCAGGAGATCGTACTCAGATGAAAACCACAGGAATCGCTTTGGCGACAGCGGCGGCGGTGTTGCTCGCGGGTTGCCAAAACATGCAGGACAACCCCAAGCAGACCATGGGCACCATCCTCGGCGCCGGCACCGGCGCTCTGATCGGCTCGCAGATCGGCAGCGGCCGCGGTCAGATGGTGGGAATCGCGGTCGGCACGCTGGCCGGCGCGATGCTCGGCAGCGAAATCGGCAAGTCCCTCGACAACGCCGACAAGGCCATGTCCCAACGTACCGCGCAAGCGTCGCTCGAAAACAACCGAACCGGCCAAACTTCGTCCTGGCGCAATCCCGATTCCGGCAACTCGGGCACCTACACGCCGACCAAATACTACCAATCGGCGTCCGGCCAGGATTGCCGCGAGTTCGAACAAACCATCACCGTCGATGGCCTGACCGAACGGGCCATGGGCCGCGCCTGCCGCCAGCCGAACGGAACCTGGCAGGTCGTCCCGTAATCCGCCCGCGCGCGGCGTCCCCAATACGCGACGCGCCCAGGCGCAACATGATCGAGCCGGCCGAAGTTTCGGCCGGCTCTTTCGTTCCGGCCCCCCATTATTTGATGCGGGGCGAGCGCCGTTGTTGCTAAAGTCCCGGCCATGAAAGACCCTTATGCGGTGCTCGGCGTTCGCCGCGGCGCGAGCGCCGAGGAGATCAAGGCGTCCTATCGCCGCCTCGCGCGCGAGTTGCATCCCGATAGCCGTCCCGGCGACGCCCGTTCGGAGGAAAAGTTCAAACACGTCAGTGCGGCCTACGCGCTGCTGTCCAACGCCGAGATGCGCGAACGCTACGACCGCGGCGAGATCGACGCCTCGGGCACGCCCAAGGGGCGTAAGCCCCCGCCCGGCGCGGGCGGTCCCGGGCGACGCAATCCGTTCGATCGCTTCTTCCGCAACCGCAACGCGCACGTGGGCGATCAACGGTGCCAATGTTGATTACACCTTGAAAGTCGATTTTCTCGAAGCTGCCCGCGGCGCGGTCAAGAATGTCGGCATGACCAACGGCAAGCGCCTGAAGGTCACCATTCCGCCCGGCACCCGTCCGGGCCAAATCCTGCGCCTG
>Ga0194132_10002645_pt1 | contig 33104 bp, 25 predicted proteins | sample TA2KigOf80mmetaG_FD_148612 | JGI IMG/M metagenome (GOLD analysis project Ga0194132, IMG submission 148612) | Freshwater microbial communities from Lake Tanganyika, Tanzania - TA2015054 Kigoma Offshore 80m | ecosystem: Environmental > Aquatic > Freshwater > Lake | place: Tanzania: Lake... | reverse complement strand
CAGATAGACCAAGAACTCCAGAGGCTGTGGGACATGGCTGACACTCAGCCCAGCAAGGGACGTTCGGTAACAGTTTCATCTGAGGCAACCAAGTCCCTTCGGTAACAGTTTCTATTGACGCAACACGGTATGCGCGCAGTCGCTCCATTCTTAGAGGGTGTGTGACAATTCCCGCTCGTGGTGAGTCCCGACGTATCGGGATCCCGACCAGGTCGGGGCTTGTCGAACCATGAGCGAGCTAAAAGCTACTCATCCTTCGACAAGCTCAGGATGAGCGGGCTGGGTAGACGGCATTTCTCACACACGCTCTTAAAGCCTGTGTGGCTCTGTTGCAATCAACCACCTGAACAGGCAAAGTGCCCCTCAGAATGCGCTCTTTTAGCCCTCACCGCCTCTGTTCCACCTCTCCCAATTTGCGGGAAAGGGGGAAGAAAGGGCATTTCTGGGGACACCCCATCCTTCCTGGGAAGGACGGCGGGGGCTGCGCCCCCTGCACCCCTGCTGTTTTCAACAGAGCCAAACAAAGGAGTGAGCGATTTTCCCCGCTCGTGGCGAGCTTGTCGAACCATGCGCGGTCTACTTTTGCCACAAGCTCTCAGAATTGCCTTGCCACGATTGCATCGGGTCTGTCACGGACTTTGGGACACTCCCTAAGCCGCGGGCCAGGGTTTGCCCTGGTCTGCCAGCAGCAGGCGGGCCACCTGACGGCCCAGGCGTACCGAGTAGTTGGTGCCCCGGTCCTCCGGATAAATCTGGGTGGTATTGGCGAGATACAGATTTCTGATGGGCGTCCGGTGGTCCGGGATTCGCTGGCTGTATTGCCTGCCCACAATGGGTTGCGCGCCGTCCACGCGGTGGTGGTAGTGCTCCAGCACCCACGAGGCGTCAAACTCCGGGTTGATCTTCCGCAAATGAGGTATAAACTCCTGCAGCAGTTGCTCCCCGCTTTTCTGGTAAAGCTCGCTGTCCCGGCCGGGGTAGTTGGTCAGATAGACCAGGTGCTTGCCGCCGTAAAGCGACCTGTCCACCAGATTGGTATGCTCAATGACACCCACGAAGGGTATTTGGCGGTCGGCAATGTTCATCCAGTAGATGTTGCTCAAGGGCCGGTCCAGCGCCAGCACCAACACCACTGCCGCCAGGTAGCGCGCCCTCTCCAGCTTCTCCTGATATGCCGGCGGCATGGGCGGGACCAGCTGGGTAAAAACATAGGACGGCGTGGTGGCAATGACCGCATCGTAGGCCAGCGCCTCCGGCTCCCGGCCCGGCAGCGCCACTTCCAGTCCAACGGCGGCGTTGTCCTGCACATTGATGCGCCGGACGGAGGAAGACAAGCTAATCCGCCCGCCCTGCTGGGCCACCCGCTGGGCCAGGGTGTCAAATACCTCGCCAAAGCTGCCCATGGGATAGCCCAGGACTTCGCGCCGCCCGGCTCCCTTGCGGGATGCCACTCTCAAATAGAACTTGCCCCACAACCACACCATGCTCACCTGGTCAAAGTGCGCCCCAAACTTGCCCCGCAGCAGCGGCTCCCAGATTACCTCACACGCATGGCGGCCCATGTGCCGGGCCAGCCACTCCTGGGCGGTGATGTCCTCGAACTTCCGCCAGTCCCGTGTCCTTTGCAGGGCCAGGCTCCACAGGCCCACCCGCACCCGCTGCCAGAAGGGCAAAGGCCGGAACCGCAGCAGGTCCAGGGGTGTGCTGAAAGGCCACACCTTGCCCCGGTGGAAAACCCCCACTTTGGACTCCAGCCAGGCCAGCTTATCGCCCAGGCCCAGCTCCTGAATCAGCTCCACCATGTCCTGGTCGCTGACAAAGAGGTGGTGATAGCCGCGTTCCAGGCGGCCGCCGCCCACCAGGAAAGTGGAAGCCTGGCCGCCCACAAAGGGGGCTTGTTCAAACACTTCAGCCTGGCAGCCCTGGCGCGTCAGTTCATAGGCGGCGGCCAGACCCGCGGCCCCCGCGCCGATAATCCCCACCTTCATGGCGCTTTTTCCTGGAGCACGGGCGGCTGGCCAGGCCTTGCGGCAGCAGTCGGCGGCGCCGCGGACCGGACCAGCCGCCGCAGGGAGATGTTATGCCGCCACAGCAGCGCCAACCCTGCCAGGTTCACCGGCAGCCACAAGGCCACCAGATGCAGGAACCCGGCATAGGCGGTGGCTGGGCCCAAGCCTACCCCCAAAGCCGCCAGGGTCTGCTGGGCCACCACTTCAAAGGGGCCAATGCCCCCAATGGAACTGGGCAGCGCCGTGGCCAGGTTGGAAGTAGCGGTGAGCAGGATCACGGCCAGGAGCAGCACCCCAAAGGAGGAAAAGTACGCCTGAATGCCGAAGGAGTAGCAGACCAGCAGGTACATAGCCCCTTCCGCCAGCCATACTGGCGCCGAAAGGCAAAACACCGCCAGATGCTTGCGGGGCGAGTTCAGCACCAGCAGTCCCTGAACGAACCGACCCACAAAGCCTGCAACCTTAGGCCGGACTCGCGACGGCAGCAGGGCCAGCATCCATTCGATGGCGCCCTTCAGCCGTGGCGAGGCCGCCAAAGTAAGGAAGACCAGCGCCCCCAGAAACACCACTGCCACAATCCCGGCCAGCCACCAGGCTGAAGCGCCAATGCCCCCAGGGGTAAAAGCGTCCGCCGCCAGCAGCAACGGGAAAGCCAGAGCCGCCAGGGCCAGCAGGGTGATGCCGTCATACACCCTTTCAACTGCCACTGTGCCCAGGGCCGCGCCCCCGCTGCACTCTTCCCGCTGGGCCAGGTAGTAAGAACGCACCAGTTCCCCCAAGCGGGCGGGCAGCAGATTGTTGGCGGTGTAGCCGATAATTACCACCGGGTAGAGCCGAGCCACCCGGAATGACCCCAGGGGCGACAGCAAGTACCTCCAGCGCAGCGCCCGGAAATAGACCGCCCCAAAATATAGGGCGATGGCCGGAGCAGCATAGACGTAGTTGGCTGAACGCAGGGCTGTGGCCAGCTCTCCAAAGTTTACGCGGGACACCAACAAGGCCAGCAACACAAGGCTGACTGCCACTCCCAGCCAGAAAGCATTCCGGTTATTCAGCAAGTTGCAGCCCCGAATAACGGTTAGGTCTGTCTCCCGTGAACTGACAGGCTGTCGTTGCCACGGGCGCAGCCCCGAAGTAATCTGTCCGAGGCGGCGGGATTGCTTCGCTAAGGTGGCGATTCATTATACTGGTGACCCGCGCCAGGTAGGATGACATTCGCTTATAGTTGGCGGCCTGGATTCCTGCTTTCGCAGGAATGACGGATTTACTGGACACTATAGCCTTCCCGCATCGTTCCGGCGAAAGCCGGAACCCAGGGCGCTACTCCAATAACAATACATCGGTTTAGCGGGTGGCCTTATTCCCATAGGAATGCCATCTATCCATTTAGGGAGAGCCGAACCACTACTCTTTAACATACAAATAATACTCGGAGTTGTACCAGTCCCGGTCCAGCTCCCGGAATAGCCAGTATTCAGTTATGTCATGCCAGGCGGCGGGGCTGGCCGCAGTGTCCAGAAAGAACCGCCAGTCCCGGGACAGTTCTCCTAACGGCCCCTCGGCCTGCCGGTTCTCCGCGGGCCGCCGGTAACTCTCGGGGAACCAGAGCAAGTTGCGGTAAGGCCCTTCCTGCCGGTAGCCAGTCAGACGTTCCGCCGCACCCCAGTTGTGCTCGGCGCTCACCAAATACGCGGCAGCGCCCGATTCGGCATCCGGCGCTTTGCAACCGGAATTCCAACCGCTCTCTCCCTCCCGCTTGAAACATGCGAAGGCCAGCTTGCCGGTCTTTTGCTGGTGCCGCACATACCATTGCAGAGGGTACCAGAGGTCGTAGTCTACCAGAACTGCGCCCGTGGCCGCAGGGTTATTGAAAGCATCCCGCTCCAGCGTCTGGTAGGTTTTGGGCAAGCCGGCGCTGCCCTGGGCATACAGCAGAATCTCCTTCCGGGAGTCATCGTTGGTGTAAATGGCTTTGGCGCCCGCCCAAGCGGTCAGTCCCAGCAACAACGCCGCCACTCCCAGGCCTGCCAGGGACATCGCTGGAACAGGGTCCCGGGGCAGGCTGGCCAGGTACGCCGACCCCACCAGCAGCAGCAGCGCCGCCAACAGCACGGCCCAGGTTAGTGGCCCTGGCTGGCCCGCGGAGTCCGTAAGCTGGAGCAGCAAGTATCCGCCGCCCGCCAGGGCCAGGGGCGGCAAGACCAGCAGCAACCCTTGCCCCCGGCGCAGCAGATGCCGCCATTGGACCTTTTCCACCAGCGCACCCAGATACATGCCTGCCAGCAGGATGAAGGGGACCGTGGTGTTGACCAGGAGCCAGGGCATCTTCTCACTGGCCAGGGTATAGGCCAGCAAGGTCAGACCGCACCAGCCCAGCAGCGCCATGCCAAAAATGTTGCCCTTCTTGACCAGGTACACTCCGCCCAGCGCGCCGAAGACCACGGGCAAGAACTCGTAGACTGACATGCCTGCCAGATAGTAGTACCAGGGCTGATTGCCCCGGGCCACCTCCTGCTGGGCAATCCAGTAGCCCATGCCCTGCCAGGCGCCGCTGAATACGCCCGCCCAGTTGGTGAAAAAGGTGGTGTAGAGGGTAATCCAGATGCTGTAGAAGATGGCCGCGCACAGCAGCCAGCGGCCACCCAACCAGCCAACTCCCAAAAGGACGCTAGCCCCCAGCAGCGCCAGCATTACGCCGCCGGCCACCAGAACATTCACCGGGACCAGGTTGGGCGCGGCGGCCACCGTCACGCCCTGGGGCAGAACGCTGTTGGCCGCCCGGCCCACGTCCACGGCGGGAGTGAGGAAAAACAGGTAAAGGATGGTCCCCAGGACGGGCAGCAAACTCAACGCCAACGCCCTGGGCCACGAACAGCGCCAGGCAGCCAGGATACCCAGGGCGGCAAAGGCCGCCAGACCACCTGGCAGCCAGCCGGGCGCTCCCCGCAGGGGCTGCAACACCAGCAGCACCACTGTCCCCGCCCAGAGTGCAGGCGCAACTACCTCCACTGCCCATACACCAGGTTTGCCGAAGGAGCTACCCCGCCGGGCACGCCACGCCAGGGCCGCCAGCAGCAACACCACCACTGCCAGGTGCGACCACCAGGGCAGCTCCAGCACCGGCAGGCGCACCTGTGGCGGCCCCCATGGGGGTGCGCCCACCAGGAGTGAAGAGCCATCGGGACCGGCCAGCACCAACCCCAGAGGCCCCTGGAACAGCGCCACCAGGGCCGACCACTGGGGCAGGGTTAAAGTGACTACCAGCAGCAAGAACCCCGCGGGACCAGCCATACGGGCCAGGGGCCACCGGCCCAGGAGCAGCGGCGCTAACTGCGGCAAGGCCAGCAGGGAAACGACCACTCCTAGAGAAACGGTGACAATGTAGGCGGTCTCTTTGGTGGCGAACATTAGGGCCAGCACCGCGGCAGCCAGGTAGAGATAGCGGGGCTTGTCTTCCTGAAAGTACCGCCAGGCTAGCACCACCAGCGCCACGGCCCAAAAGGCCATAATAATGTCGTTGCGGCCAAAACGGCTGAAATAGAGCAGCGCCGGCGACAGCGCCAGCATCAGGCCCGCCAGCAGCGCCCCCGCGCGGCCCAGGTAGTCCCGCAAGAAGTAGGGAAGGCCCACCAGGGCCGTGCCAAAGAGCACATACAACAGGCGCGCCGTGAAATCCGTGTCGCCCAGCAGCCGGAAAATCAGGGCGACGGCCTCAATTTGGAAGGGGCCGTGCATCCAGGGCGAGTGAATGTAACCCTCGCCTCCCGCCAGCCGCCAGGCATAATGAATATGGATGGCCTCGTCGTAGTGCGCGGCGCGGCCCGACAACTCCCACAGCCGCATGGCCAGCGCCAGCAGCAGCAGGCAGGCAAACCCAGCCTCCAGCCAGCCCAGCCGAAGCTCCATACCGCGTTGGTTAAGTTTAACGCCCACGCTGCTCCGCCAAGTCTATCCGCTCATACACTACTACGTTGTCCCGGCTAAAAACGGGTCTCAACACCTGGCCCATGTCCCGTAGATGCCCAGTGCCATAGCTCGCTACTTCCCGGCTGCCCTGATAAACGTACCGGATATTGTACCGCTCCAGCAGCGCCGCGACTTCCGACGGATCTGCAGTCTGGTAAATTCGGGCCACATCTGCCTCGCGCCCGGCGAAAAGCCGGTTGCCGCTGCGCCACTGAAGTTCGTGGCCCTTCCATCCCAGCACGGCAGGCAGGCCAGTGGCCGAGGAAACCCGCCCGTAGCTGGTGTAGTCCTCGCCCACGGCCTCGGCCAGGCGGCCCCAGGGGGCCTGGTCCCGCAGCCACAAAATGGCGGCATACTCGCCAGGGTCGGTATCCTGGAGGTAAGCCAGCCCATCCAGAGTGCTGCCTGACGGGCCGCGCTCACTCCCCAAAGTGCCAGTCCGGTGCAGCCCCGCAGCCAGCGGATAATACAACGAACCAGCCATCAGCACGGCCGCCACCCCTATCAAGGCGCGGCGGCTCCAGGCTTCCGCCTGCCGCCCCAGCGTGCGCCGCGGCCAGCCGTAAACGATGGCAAACGCGCCAGCCAGGGCCAGCAGCAGCCAGCCCTGGTAGTATACCTTGAAAACCGTGTTCATCCGGTTGCCGAAAAAGTCTACCACGTAGAAAAGCTCGGCCCCTGCCAGCAAGAAGAAGGCCGCCGCTGCCAACAGCAAAGGAAAGGCCAGCCCTGGCTGATTGCCCATTCTAAGCCGTTGCACCGCACTGTACCCGGCCACTCCCGCCAGGGCCAGTCCCGGCGCCGCCGTGACCATGCGCGAACCCAGCACGGCCAAAAAGGCCCCCCCTCCGCGGGCGGCGATGACCAAAACGCCAGCCAGGGCAACCCACAGCAGCAGCGGCGCCAGCAGGGCAACCGCCATGAGCGCCACCGCAGGCGCATCGGCGCGGGAAAGCCGGGAAAGGGTGGGCAACTGCCACAGCGCCAGGGATGCGCCCAGAAAGGCCGGCAACCCCATGACCAGCAAAAAGTGGAAAGGCCGGGTGCCAGGGCCAGTGACCGGCCAAAGGCCGCTGGCCTGGCTGGTCAAACCCAGGTAAAAGGGCAGGAACAGGACTATGGCCGCTCCCAGGACAGGCGCCAGCACCATAATAGTGTCCCCCAAGCTGCGGAGCAGCACGGTTTCGGCGGGTGCCGATGCGCCAGCTTGGATTCGGGAGGCCAGGCTGCGGCAGAGGACCAGCCCACCGGCCAGTCCCGCCACCATGGGAAAGTCCCAGGTATTGATAAAGGCCAGCGCTCCCAGGCAGAACGCCGCAGCCGCCAGTTCCCAGGGCCGCCGCCGGAGCCAGGCCCGCCCCGGAGGTTCGGGCAGCAACAGCAGGTTCAGCGCCAGGCCCAGGGCCATAATCACAAAGGGCAGCGCCATCACGTGGGGGTGCAGGTCGCCCAGCAGAAAGCTGAAAAATGGGAATTCGGTGATGGTGTAGTCCAGGCTTTCCCCAGCCCGCACCGTATCAATCACGCGGGTGGCCCGCCACCACCACCACGGCTCCTGGGGGACCCATCCGGCCCCTGGGGCCGCCCCTGTTTCCAGCCCCTTGACCCCCGCCCAGGCCCAGAAACTTTGGCCGCCCCAGTGCTGGAGCCGGGCAAACTCCAATACGCCTTCCAGGTTGCCCAGGACGGTCACCAGCACCGGGGCCAGCAACGCTCCTGCCAGGGCCGCGCCTGATTTCACTCCAGCCAGGCGCGCCAGATTATGCACCAGGCCGAAAGACGCAGCGGCAGTAAGGGCAGCCACCAGCGCCACCGCCAGGTTGTAGCCCGCGCTGGAAGGCACCGCAGTCAGCTTGACCAGGAAGGCCATCATCAGGTGGCCGAAGTAGTAGTAGCTGATGGGATGGCCCGCCAGCCAGGGGTCTTCCGGCGGGAAATGGGGACTGCGCAGAACTGCGTTGAGAAAAGCCAGGTCCATGGGCTTTTCCGTGTGGTTGATGGCTGGGATCTGGGCAATGATCACCAGCCACAAGGCCAGAAAAGCCAGGAACACCGCCTCGGTCACGGCGACGGTGCGCCACTGGCTGCAGAAGAATTCCTTGATGGCCCCGGCATGGCGGCGCACCAGCCAGCCCGACGCCAGGGCCAGCGCCGCCAGAATGACCGCCACGGTTAGCTGCGCGTTGGGGACTGCGCGGGACATGCCCATCAGCCAGTAGCAGTAGCCCGCCAGCGCCAGGCCCAAGGGCTTGGCGAAGGCCAGACCACGGTCCGGCAGGCGGTGGAACAGGGAGAAAACGATGGGGAAAGCCAGCAGCCCCACAAGCTCAACGGCCAGGAGCCAGGTCAGGACTTCCAGCACAGCTTATCGGCGAGCTCAGGCGACGGGGGCCAGCAGGGAGTCCACAAAGTCCTTGGAGTCGAAGGGGGCCAGGTCGGCCAGGGACTCACCTGTGCCGATGAACAGGATGGGCAGCTGCAACTCCTCCTTGATGGCCAGCACTATGCCGCCCCGGGCAGTGCCGTCCAGCTTGGCCAGGAAGATGCCGGTGCAGCCCACCGCCTCTTTAAAGGCCCTGGCTTGGGCCAGGCCGTTGAGACCGGTGGTGGCATCCAGGGTCAAAATCACCTGGTGGGGAGCCGCCTGGTCCAGGCGGTTGAGCACCCGGTGCACCTTCTTCAACTCCTCCATCAGGTTGGACTTGGTGTGCAAGCGCCCCGCGGTGTCCACAATCAGCACGTCGGCGCCCCGGGACTTGGCCGCCTGGTAGGCGTCATAGGCCACGGCCCCCGGGTCCGACCCAGCCTGGTGGCTAATGACATCCACCCCCACCCGCTGGCCCAGGATTTCCAGCTGTTCCTCGGCGGCGGCACGGAAAGTGTCCGCTGCGCCCAGCACCACCTTCTGCCCAGCCTGCTTGAAATGGTGGGCCAGCTTGGCGATGCTGGTGGTCTTGCCCACACCGTTGACGCCCACCATGAGGATGACCATAGGCTTGGGCAGCTCTCCGGCGTCCTCCCAAATATCGCCAGCGCCGTTGGAGTCCAGGGCCTGTACCAAGGAGCGCTTCAGCCCTTCCAGCGCCTGCTCCGGGTCTTCAAAGCGGCCGTTTTTAGCCTGGGCTTTCAGGTCCTGGAGGATGCGCTGGGAGGTCTCCACCCCCACGTCCGAGGACATGAGGATCTCCTCCAGTTCGTCCCACACGGCGTCATCCAGGCGGGATGAACGCAGCAGCCCCAGGATGCGCCCGAACCAGCGCTCCCGGGTGCGCTTCACGCCCTCGTCGGTCTGTTTCTTATTTTCGGCGCGGTTGCGCTTGAAAAGGCCAAACATTATTTGACCTGCATCCGACGGCCGGTAATGTGCGCCCTTCTTTCAGTCAGCAAAGCTGACTACCTCCAACGAGCGTTCAACAGCAAGGCTCTTTCGGTGTAGTTTGATGCGTTCAATTTCGTGCAGAGTTTCTGCAGTCAAATAACTCTCTCCGCAATGTGGGCAGCTCACTATCGGAACATTCTCTATCACCAGCAAGTTATTCCCTTTGCCATAGGTCCTAGTAGCTTTGCGGATGCGCACACCATCCCGTCCACAAATATCACATACCATCTCTAACTCTTAGAGGGTGTCTAAAAAGGCTAGGCGCTCGTGGTTCGACAGGCTCACCACGAGCGGTCCTTCAGCCGAAGGACGCTCACCCTGAGCTTGTCGAAGGGCGAGCGCTGGTAGTGCACAGCACTTTTCAGACACATTTTCAGGCCCTCACAGTGTGTATACGGTGATAATTACCAGCCTCCCCGTCAAACTTATCTTAACAATTACCTCCACAGAGCTACCGTCAAATACCTCTCCCTTGACGCAGTATTTCCACTCTGCGGTTACTCTATCTCGCTGACGCTCCCGCACCTCCCCAGTGAGGATTGCGTGTTCCACATCATAGACAGTTAAACCATCCTCACATCCATTTCCTCTGCTGCATGGAGGGTCATCACGTACTGGCGTGTACGAATGTTCTCCCGCATACGTCTTAAGATACGGGGGAACACAGAAACCTCCAGCCTAGTTTCCGGGTAATGCCCCAGCAGTAAGGTCAGCCTGCCGCCAGCAACTTGCCAGGAACCGATCAGTTACATAGTTCCACAGCAACGACTGCCAAATATTGCAGGGGCGAAGCCTACTTGGCACTAGCAAGTAACCCGTATCAACGGCGTTCATGTAAGGCTTCTCTCGTCAAAGCAGGCCCGCCATCGGGTATGGGATTCCGTCGCATGCTTGCCACCACCGATTTCAGGATGCGCTCCCGCTCTTTGGAATCCGTCACTTCCGGGGGGATGATGAAAGGTCCTTGAACTATCAGGTCCACTTCTGATTCTTCTGGCAAATCGCAAGACTCCTGGGGAAAAGACCCCCTGGAGGTAGATTGCTTTCAATCTCTGCGCCATAATGCGCCCTCTCCAGCGGCGGCTTCCACTTCCGGAGGCAACTGGTCGCCACGATTACGATACGCCTCGATGAATACATCCGCCACACTTTGCAGGTTCTCCAATGCCTCGGCAGCCTGGCAGTACCGGGACTTCAGCCAGGTATCTATCTTCGGTGTGCCCGCTGGGCTCGTGCATTATCAGAGGCAGCCGATAAAACTTCATCCTGCACCAACGCCGTTTACCCTCAGCCTCTCCAGCGCATCCAGGGCCGCGGCACGCTCAGCGTCGGCCTTTTTGCCGGCCCGGCCCTGGCCGATGACTTCTTCTTCCACCACCGCATCCACAGTAAAGGTGGGGCTATGGTCGGGGCCTTCCGCCGCCACCACCCGATAGCGGGGCGCAGGCCGTCCCAGCCCTTGCAGATACTCCTGGAGGGCGGACTTGGGGTTGGGCCAGGCCGCCGTGCCCTGCTTCCCGTGCTGCGCCAGTTCCGGGGCCATGATCCGCAGCACAAATCGCCGGGCCGCCGCGTAACCGCCGTCCAGGTACACTGCCGCCACCACCGCTTCAAACACCGCCGCCAGGTTGGAGTCCCGCTCCCTGCCGCCGGTGGCCTCCTCGCCCTTGCCCAGGCGCAGGAACCGGCCCAGTTCCAACCGCCGGGCCACCTGGGCCAGGCTCTCCCCGCACACCAGGGCTGACCGCTCACGGGTCAGGTCTCCCTCCGCCAGATCCGGATGCTTCTGGAAAAGTTCAGTGGAGACCACCAGGCCCAGAACTGAATCGCCCAGGAACTCCAGCCGCTCGTAGGAGTCCAGGGGAGACTCATCCTGTTCATTCAGCAAAGAGCGGTGAACCAGGGCCTGGCGAATCAGCTGGGGGTTCTGGAACTGCACGCCCAGCAGGGACTCCAGGGCGTCGTCAGAAGCCATTGGGCTGTTCTTGGAGGCTGGGACAGAGTCCCGTCGGGAGGTCATACAGGCCGGTCAGCGCACGCCCGTGGGCCAGGGAGGTTGGGGCCGCTTGATTTCGCCGACGTGTTTCATGCCGCCGATTAGCGCCACCACGCCATCAAAGACTTGCGCCGCCTCGGCCGCTGGCGGTACGAACATCTTCAGAAAAGCAGCCTCCCCGCCGGGGAAGAGGAGGGTGGGCACTCCAAACACACCATACTTTTCCACGGCAAGGGTGTGGCTGTCACCAATTTGGCGGAGCAGCGCCGGGTCGGCCAAGTCCTCCAGGAACTGGGCCAGGTCCAGGTCTGCTGCTGCCGCCGCCCGTGTCATCACGTCAGGGTCGGTCAAGTCCCGGCGCTCCTGGTGCCGGGCTTTCAGCAAGGCCAGCAAAAATCTTTCAAAGGCCGGGCCGCCCTGCCGCTTGGCCGCCAGCCCCGCCCGGTGGGCCAGCAGAGTGTTGTCCGACCCATCCAGCGCCCCCGGCTGTTCCCAATGTTTGAAATCTGCGCCCTGGCCCTGGTTGACCTGGGCCAGAGAGAAGGGCCGCCAGTCCACCTGGAAGTCCCGCTGCCCCGATTCCTTGACCTGACTCAGCCACACGGCTGTGTTGAACACAAATGGTCAACGGAAATCAAAATAGACGCTGAAGCTGATGGCGGCCACGGCAGGCCCTCCAGGAAGTCTATCTGGATTGTAGCTGGCGGCCAAGCTGTTGTCAAAGACTTTCAGGGTTAGGAGTGGGTCAGCTTGCTTAGATGCCATCCGTCGCGCCCCGACTCGTCGGGGCGCCCAGATAAGGATATGGATGAGACGCACCACTGGGTTCCGGCTTGCGCCGGAACGACGAAGACCAAATTGACCCACTACCTAAGATTGATTTCATTATCACAGACGGCAGGGGAATACCTATGTGTCTGCCTTGCTGGTCAGGTATCTGCCCAGGACGCACACGCCGGTGCGCTCCTGCAATTATGGTATGGCTATAGCGAGAAGGAATTACCCCTGCAAAGACTTTTCCTCCCGGTCAGAATTTAGAACGCTCTATGCTATAATAACTGGCGTCCCCTTGCAGATTTGGAAACTATGTCCCCACGCCTCTGGGGTTAACTCCATCCAGGCCATTCCGGCGGAGGCGCCCACGCCGAGACTCCAGCACATTCAATTTCCCCTGAACGCTATTGAGAAAAGCATAGTAGGCGGCAATCTGGCAATTCTGCGCGCCCTGCGTCGGCGGGCAAACAGCGCCAGCTTGCCGGTTTACCTGGTGGGCGGCCCAGTGCGCGACCTGCTGTTGGGCAGGCCGCTGAAGGACCTGGACTTTGTGGTGGAGGGCGACGCCCCAGCCGTGGCCCGGGACGTAGCCCAGGAAGTGGGCGGCGAGGTCATTACCTACCGACGTTTCGGCACCGCCACGGTGGCCCTGCCGGACTGCCGCGTGGACGTGGTCACCGCGCGCCGGGAGACTTACGCCCGGCCCGGCGCTTTGCCTGACACCGTTGCCGGCAACATTTATGAAGACCTGGCCCGCCGGGACTTCTCCATCAACTCCTTGGCAGCCCCCTTGGCCGGCGATTCGCCGTTGCTGGACCCCCAGGGAGGCCGCCGGGACCTGGAAAAGGGCGTCATCCGCGTGCTGCATGCTGCCAGCTTTCTGGATGACCCAACCCGCATCCTGCGGGCGGTGCGCTACGAACAGCGTCTGGGCTTCCGGCTGGCGGATGAAACCCTGGCCCAGATGCTGGCGGCGGTACAGGGAGGCGCCTTGGCCACCATCAGCGGCGACCGGCTGCGGGGCGAGCTGAAGCGAATCCTGGAGGAAGCGTCGCCTGCCCCCGCGCTAGCCCGCGCCGCCGGACTAGGGCTGCTGGCCACCATCCATCCAGCCCTGGGAGGGGAAGCGAATATACCGGAACACCTGCTGCCTGCCGCAGCCAGCGCCGGGCCGCTGGTCTATATGGGCATCCTGGCCTATCCCTTGACCGTCGGCCAGGCCGAGGCAGTCGTCCAGCGCCTGAATATGCCGGGCGAGTGGGCCAAGGTGGTGCGGGATACAGTGGCAGTCCGGAAAAAAGAGCCAGCCTTGTCAGGGCCGGACTTGCCCGCCTCCCACCTTTATCATCTCTTGGAGGATGCCAGACCGGAAGCAGTGGGGGCAGCGGCCTGTTTGTCGCCCAGCCCGGCAGCGCGGGAGCGGCTTTCACGTTACTTGACCAGCCTGCGCCAAATATCGCCGCCCCTGGACGGCAACGACCTGCTGGCGATGGGCGCGCCCCGGGGCACCCTGGTAGGACGGCTGCTCCGGCAGTTGCACGACGCACGGCTGGACGGCCAAATCACCACCGAACCAGAGGCCAGGCTACTGGCGCAGCAATGGCTGGCCCAGGAAGGAGACCGGACCAAAGATGGTTGAAGAACTGGAAGCGGAAACCTGTGTGGTCTGCGGCGAGAAGCTGGACGGCCTCCATGAAACGGCCTGCCAGATGTGCGGCGGCAAGTTTCACCAGCCCTGGAGCCAGGACAGCGATGTGCCCCAGTGTGGGCACATTGGCAGCCACTCCGAGGCGCTGGTGCTGGTGTTTCTCTGTAATGACTGTTACCACGGGCTGCGGCCCTAGCAAATTTCAGGAGCGGCAGTTGCCATGAAAGCGGTTTACATTGAGGCCCACGGCGGCACGGAAGTTTTGACCTACGGCGACCGGCCAGACCCGGTCTGCCAGCCCCACCAGGTGAAGGTACAGGTCAGGGCAGCCAGCTTGAACCGGCTGGACCTGTACACCCGAGCTGGGGGACGCGGCCTGCGCCGCAACTTCCCGCCGCCCCTGATTCTGGGAGGCGACTGCGCCGGAGAGGTGGCCGAGGCTGGCAGCCAGGTCCGCACGCTGAAAGCCGGAGACCGGGTGGTGATTAACCCCCGGCTCACCTGCGGCCAGTGCCCCCAGTGCCTGGCCGGGCGGGACGACCTGTGCCCGCGCACCCAGTTCATGGGCAGCGCCATTGACGGCAGCTACGCCGAGTTTGTGGCCGTGCCTGCCGCCAACGCCCATGTTATAGACCCCCAGGTCTCCTTTGAAGAAGCTGCCGCCCTGCCCACCACCTTTCTGCCGGTGTGGAACATGCTGGTGCGCCGCGCCCAGCTCAAGCCCTGGGAGACTGTGCTGGTGCTCTCGGCCTCGGCGGGGGTAGGCACCGCCGCCATCCAGGTGGCCAAGCGCGTCCTTGGAGCAAGGGTCATCGCCACCACCAGCACGCCGGAGAAGGCCGCCCGGGCTGCCGCGCTGGGGGCCGACGCGGTGATTAACTACACCCAGGAGGACATTACCGAGAAGGCCAAGGCCCTGACCGGCGGCGCGGGAGTGGACGTGGTGGTGGACCACGTGGGAGCGGACTTCTTCGCCAAGGCCTTTGCCGCCCTGCGCCCCGGCGGGCGCTACGCCACCTGCGGGGCCACCACCGGCCTGCGGGCAGAATTGCAGCTGGGCCTGCTGTTCACCCGCCAAATTGAGATTATTGGCGCGTTCATGGGCAACAAAGAAGACATGCGGCAGATTGTGGCCATGTTGAACCGGGGCGTCATCAAGCCCGTGGTGGACAAGGTGTTCCCGCTGTCCCAGGCCGCGGCGGCCCACCAGGCCATGGAGGAGCACCAGTTCTTCGGCAAGCTGGTGCTGAAGCCTTAATCGGACTTACCGCTGAAACACCACGGGCATGGGAGGCGATGAAATACTATGGTTCTTCAGAAGAGCGAGGAAACGGGGATTGTATACTTCAGGCGAAACTGGCGGTAGAATCCAGAAGTGGCAACATTGCACAAGCGCTTCAAGCTCAGGTTGCCTGCCCCGTCAACCGTTTTGCACTACATAGTTGTTGAAGCGGCATTCCAACTTATGTGGTGGATAATTTACAAAGTGTTCTCGATCGACAGGACGGTCAGAGATATTGGAATCCTTGTCGCTTTCACATTGGGGATTATCGTAGTTGCTTGGTATCTGCCTAAGATTTGGCCTAAAGGCCAGTCCAGGGGGGCTGTTGAATCCAATAGCCCGCCAGTAGCGGAGACTTTGCCGCATGGCGGTATATCTGAGTTAATGCGAGATGACACGATTGAGAGAGTATATTCTTTAGTATCCAAGATCGCAGCCTTCTCAGACGCCTATTGCATTGGTACGATGGCCAACGACGGAATCCGCAGCAGTATATCTACTTCTACTTCGATTCTGTTGATTGCCAATATCTCCAAGAGGCTACGCCGTATGTGAGCCTTAAGTTTTGGGTGTATAACTGCCATTCGGTGCCATTGACGATAACTGGCCTAGAGAAGGCTAACTTGCAGGTAAGAGGTACTCATTTCCCAGGGGGTAAATCAGCCAGATTGCCCTCACCTAGAATAGACGGGGAATGGCTATTGCCCTCTGGACAGGGTAGTACATTCCAACTGGATGTTGAGGTGAGGGGCGTGGAGTTGTACTCCATGCCTTTGAAGGATTTGATTCTGTCTGCCAGAGACAAAGGCGTAATGCTTGCCTGGTCTTTAAGGGGAGATTGGAAGATGAACATCTACGATGAAGCGGGGCAAACTTTGAATTCTGGCGCGCTTGATCACAGCGCAGTGCCTTTCAGTGCGCGGAACGACTAACCCCTAACTTGTGATTTCTTTGTATTCTAGGTTCTCCGCTTTCAGCAACTGCTGCAAGGTATCCTGGAACAAGTAGGGATTCTCCCGATTGCTTAACCGCTATTCCGATTCGTCCAGATGGGCGTCAAGGTGTTTAAGGCAGAATAGTACAGCTAACCTACCTCTCCAGCCGCCGCCCATGAAACAGATACTGCTGGGAGTATCCGGCGTAGCGCCCAAAGTGCTGGCGCGCCCACTCCAGCAGCACCCGATCCGGCGGCGTCTTTTGCCCCGGAAAGTACCACTCGCCCAGGGCGCGGCGCACCCACACGTCAATGGGAAAGGCCTCCAGCTTCTCCAGGGAAAACACCAGCACGCAGTCGGCAATCTTGGGGCCGATGCCGGGACACTCCATCAGCGGGGCCTTGGCTTCCTCGTAGGGCGCGTGGGCCAGGGCCGCCAGGTCCAGGGAACCGTCCGCCACCGCCTGCGCCGCCGGGGCAATGTAGCGGGCGCGGAAGCCCAGGCCCAGCTGCCGCAGTTCCCCTTCCGAAACTTGGGCCAGCCTTTGGGGCGTGGGAAAGGTGTGCCGCACCAGGCCGTCCAGGGTAATCGGGCTGCCAAAGCTCTCCGCCAGCTTCTCCACCATCTGGTGGATGCGGGGGATGTTGTTGTTGGCTGAGCAGATGTAGGCAATCAGGCATTCCCAGGGCTCCTGGCGCAGCAAACGCAGGCCGGGGTAGCGGCCCACCATCTCCGCCACCCGCAAGTCCTGGCAAATCTCCTGGTAAACGGCGTTAAGGTCGTCGTCCAGGCGGAAGTAGGCTTGCAGCCGGGGCAGCAACGCCGCCTCGGGCCACGGCTCGCTGCGGAACTCCACCACGTCACGGGCCGACCCCTGGGCGGAAAAGCTGGCCTGCCGGATTTTGACGAAGCTGCCCTGAATGACGCCAGTGAACCACTCCCCCTCCCGGCGCCAGCGGTGGGCCTGGCCGCTTTCCAGGCTGGCGGCCAGGTCAAAGGGCTGGTCAACGGCCAGTTCCACGGCTTTCCCCAATCCACTGGACGGCCAGCGGCCCCACGGTAGCCAGCACGCTGGGCTTCATGGTGCAGGGCGGGATGGAGCGCAAAAAGGCCTGGCCGTAGGAGCGCCCGGTGATGCGCCGGTCCAGCACCACCAGGGTGCCCTTGTCCCCTTTCCGCCGGATGAGCCGCCCAATGCCCTGCCGGAATTTCAGCACCGCCTGGGGCACCGAGTATTCGTTGAAGGCGTCCTGGTACTGGTCAGAGCGAGCCTTCACAATGGGGTCCGTAGGCACCTGGAAGGGCAGCCGGGTCAGCACCAGGGCCTTGAGCACGCCCGTAGGCAGGTCCACCCCTTCCCAGAAGCTGCTGGTGCCCAGCAGCAGGCTCTTGGGGTTCTCGGAAAAACGCCGGATTAGCTGCTGGGGCGGGCCATCCAGCCCCTGGGCCAGCACCTGGATGCCCTCGGCCAGCAAGGCGGCACGCACCGCCTGGGCCACGTTGCGCAGCGCCGCGTGGGAGGTAAACAGGGCCATAGTGCGGCCATTCAGCCCCTTGCTCAGGCCAATAAGCACATGGGCCAAGGCCTGGAAGTAGCCTTCGGCCTGCGGCTGGGGCATGTCGTCGGGGATGAGCAGCAGGGCCGCTTTCTGGTAGTCAAAGGGCGAACCCACCAGCAGCTCTGCGCTGTCCTCGGGCACGCCCAGGCGCTGCCGCAAATACTCAAAACTGCCCTGGGCGCTCAGGGTGGCGCTGGTTAGCACCGTGCAGTCCTTGCGGGCAAACAGCAGGTCAGACAGCAGGCTGCCCACCGCCAGCGGCGCGGCGTGAAGGGCCACTTCGTTGTTGGGGGCGTCCCGGGCAATCCAGTGAATGCTGTGGTCATCGGGCGCGCCCAGAATGGCGGACAGGCGGGTGCGGAGCTGTTCCAGGTTGTCCTGGGCGTTGCCGGCCTCCATTACCAGGGTCTCCGGGTCAGCTTCAGACGGCAGTTTGACGCCTTCCAGGAAGCGCTGCAACCGCGACAACCGTTGCAGCCCCTGGGACAGGGCCAGGTCCAGGTTTTCCCAGGTCAGGGCCAGCTCCGCCCAGGCCCGCTGGCCCCGCACCTGCCGGGTCAACAGCAATTGGGGCGTTTCTTCCCCTCCGGACTTGTTCTGAGACTCCAGCAAGCCTTCGGCGGCCTTCCAAACCCGGCCCCAGTGGTCCCGCTGGGAGCCTGCCAGCATCTCCACCCCCCGGGCCGCATCCTCCCCCTCGTTGCGCACCGCTGAGGCCAGTCCTTCAGCGCGCAGAGCCAGGCGCACCGCGTTAATCAAGCGGCCCTGAAGTTCCATCTCCTCCTGGAGCCGGTTGGGCAGTACGTCAAAGCCAAACTGGCGGGTGGCTTCATCCTCCAGGTTATGGGCCTCATCCACCACCAGGTACTGGTAGTCTGGAATCAAACTGCCGCCGTGGGCCAGGTCCGATAGCAGCAGGGCATGGTTGACTACCACCAGGTGGGCTTGCTCCGCCCGCTCCCGTGCGGTGCGCAAGAAGCAGGGACTGCCGTTGCGCAGGCCGGGACAGCCTGTTTTCTCGCCGGCGGAAACCCTTGCCCAGGTTACGGCGTCCCGCCCTGACAGGTTGATTTCACCCCGGTCGCCGGTAGTAGTCTCCTGGAGCCACACGGCGGTCTTGCCCAGCAGCCTGGCATCATCCACGGTAGGGGATTCATGGCGGGCCAAATACCCCCAGCGGCGCAGACAAAGGTAGTTGCTGCGGCCCTTGAGCACCGCCGCCTTGGTCACGCCGGGGGTGAGCAGGCCAGCCCCTTCCAGAATGCCCACCATCGCCGGAATATCCTTGCGCAGCAGCTGCTCCTGCAAGTTGATGGTGTTGGTGGAGATGACCACCCGGTGGCCGCGGGCCACGGCAAAGAGCAAGGCTGGCAGCAGATAGGCCAGGGACTTGCCCACGCCGGTGCCGCCCTCCACCATCAGATGCCCGCCCTGCTGCATGGTCTGGGCCACTGCGGACAACATCTGGTTCTGTTCCGGGCGCTGCTCAAACCCCTGGAAGGCCTTGGCAAAGGGGCCTTCCGGACCCAGCAGGGCCAGGAGCTTGCCCGCATCGGGCGCTACGGTCCCGTCGGCCCGGCGCTTTTCCGGGCGTTCCAGGCGAGCCGCCAGATTTCCCAGGTCCAGGCCGGTCAACCCCGACGCCGCAGCCCCAGCGCCGCCCAAGCCTGCCAGCACCGGCGCAATGCTCCACTGGCTGCGGGAAGCCAGACCCCCAATGTAGGCCAGTAGGCCGGGGTCCAGAGCCGCCGCCCGGCCCAGCAGCGTTGTAAACACGCCGTGAGTGGCTTGGGCATCGGCCAGCGCCCGGTGGGGCGAGGTATGGCTCACTTCCAGATATTTGGCCAGGGCGCCCAGGGAATATTCGGGATTCCGGGGCAAAAACACTGAAGCGAGGTCCCAGGTATCGTAGCTGGTATTGACAAAGGTCAGTCCGTGGGCCTCTAAAAACCGCAGGTCGAAGGCGATGTTGTGGCCCACCACGGGGCAGCTCCCCACAAACTCGGCCAGGGATGGCGCAATGGAGGAAAAGAAGGGGGCGCGGCGCACGTGCTGGGGGGTAATTCCAGTCAGACGCTGAATAAACTCTGGAATGGGCCTGCCGGGATTGACAAACGTCTGGAATGTATCAATAACCCTGCGCCCTTGGAACTTGACCGCCCCAACCTCGAGGATGGTGTCCCGGTTGGGGTCCAGCCCGGTGGTCTCCAGGTCCAGGGCAACACAGACTGGCAGGCTGGCGCCGGAGGAAGCGGGTTCTTTGGTCTGGAGCATCCATTACCAGGCTTTCTACCCGGCATTCTGCCAGGCTGTTACGCTAAATAATACAGGAATCAGGGAGTGTAAGGCCGCAACTGGCCGGAACGCAGCCCCACTGCGGGATAGAACATGCGGGACCGCAGCCCAGCAATGAACTCCGCCTCATTGCGGACTTCGTCCCGGAAGGCGGTGACGAACTTGCCCAACCCATGTACCGAGTGGGCATCGCTGCCGCCGGTGACCGGCATTCCCAGCAAACCGGCTACTTTCATAGCGAACCGATTCTCTTCATCGGCGGTGCCGCCGTTGGCTACTTCCACCGCATGGGCCAGTTTAAACACCGGGTGCCCCAGAGCGTCCTCCGGGACCTCAGGCAGCACATCATCCGCCCCAGGGTACAGATACGGCCTGCCGGCGGGCCCGTGGCGGGCCAGCACCCCCCGGAATGGGTGGGCGCTTACCACAAACCCGCCCTGGGCATCGGCGGCGCGGCGCAGTTCCTGGGCCCGGTGGAACCCAGACTGGTAGCCGTCCAGCCCAAAGGCCAGCATATGTCCCATATCGGTGTCCACCTCCATGGCCCGCACCAACACCACATTATGCCGGCTGGCAAACCGGTGGAATTCGTGCCGGTCCCAGGGGCCGCTATGCTCTGTGATGCACAGTCCCAGCAGACCCAGCCGCTCGGCCTCCAGAATAAGGTCCTCCGGAGTCAGGCTGCTGTCCGCGCTGCCTTTGGTGGTATGGATATGGAGATCAAAAAGACGCGCCATGATGTGCTCCGATTGTATCGGGAGGTTAGAAGCCCGTCAATGCTTGCTGGGCAGCTCTTAGAGCCTGTGTGAGAAATGCCGTCTACCCAGCCCGCTCATCCTGAGCTTGTCGAAGGTTGAGTAGCTTTTAGCCCGCTCATGGTTCGACAAGCCCCGACCTGGTCGGGATCCCGATACGTCGGGACTCACCACGAGCGGGAATTGTCACACACCCTCTTAGGAACTGGCTTCGCAACGTATTGCAATACGTTGGCGAGGGTGTTATTGTGTCCACGGTTTCCTAACATATTGCAGCTTTGGGAGAGCCTGACGTTTAGATGGTATCCGCCAGCCATTCACGAGGGAACATGTCCAAGGTCCTGGTTGTTGACGACGATACTGCGGTGTTAGGGTTCCTGCGGCAGCTATTCGGAGATTCAGGCTTTGAAGTTACATTAGCCACCGATGGAGTCGCCGGGCTGCGGGAGTTCTTCCTCGCGCGTCCAGACATCGCGGTCATTGAACTGAAAATGCCCTATATGGATGGATTTGAGCTGTGCCGGCGCATTCGTGAAGTGTCCCACATACCTATCCTGGTGTTGACCGGCTTGGACCAGATTAACGAAAAGGTCAATGCCTTTACCGCCGGCGCGGACGACTACGTAACCAAGCCGGTCAGCGGACGGGAACTGGTGGTCCGGGTCCAGGCCTGCTTGCGGCGCGCCCGCTGGCCCACGCCGGACAGTTTGCCGACCAGCTATTCCGATGCGTACCTTACCGTGGATTACAGCCGCCGGGAAGTATATGTAAACGGAGTGATCAGGGAGCTGACGCCCATTGAGTACGCGCTGCTCTGCCTGTTGGTGCAGCGCCCTGGAGAAGCCCTTTCAGTGGAATACTTGCTGACCAACGTTTGGGGCCGCGACTACGATACTTTTGACCTGGTTAAGTGGCACATCAGCAACCTGCGCAAGAAGCTGCAAAACGGCGGGTCCGGCGGAGCAGGGATTGTCACGGTACGCGGTTTTGGCTACCGCTACAAGAAGCCGGCCGAGGCTAGCATCCCGCCGGTCTCCTGACCTTGGCATGCCCCCAATTAGCAAGTAATAAAACGCCAGCGGCCCCCGTTAAACGAGGGCCGCTCGTCATTTGCCTGCTGCGGCCCGGCCTATTCGCCGGTCCAGCCTTTATTTTTTGGCCTTGCTGGCTTCCACCGTCTCAAGTATGGCGCCAGGAGACATGGGCAGCTTGGTCATGCGAACGCCGGTGGCATGGGAGACCGCATTGGCCACCGCCGCCAGCACCGGCGTGATGGGAATTTCGCCAACGCCCCGCAGGCCGTAGGGATGGCGGGGGTTGGGCACTTCTACCAGCACAGTGTCCACCATGGGCAAGTCCAGAGTGGTGGGCATACGGTAGTCCAGGAAGCTGGAGTTGGCCATGGCGCCGTCCTTGGTGTAGAAATACTCCTCGTTCAGCGCCCAGCCTACGCCCTGGGCCGTGGAACCCTGCACCTGGCCTTCCACGTAGCTGGGATGCACTGCGGTGCCAGCGTCAATGAAGGCGGTATAGCGCAGGATGGTCACTTTGCCGGTATCCGGGTCCACCTCCACGTCCACAATGTTGCCGCCAAAAGTGGAGCCGACGCCGGTGCTGACCGCCGATACGGACGCGGTGATGGGGCCGCCGGTGCGCATCAAGCGTCCAGCCAGGTCCTTGAAAGTCATGCGGTCGTTGGGGTTCTTGGTGCACACCATCACCCCATCTTTGTACTCCACGTCGCCGGGCTGGACTTCCCAGATTTTGGACACCCGGGCAATCATCTGTTTCTTTATCTCTTCCGCCGCCCCAATGGCCGCCAGGCCAGTGTCATAGGCGGTGCGGCTGCCCGCGGTGTTGCCCGTGTAGCCAACGCTGTCGGTGTCCGCCACGGATGGATTGACATCTTCCGCCTTCAGGCCCAGCACTTCCGCCGCCTGCATGGCGATGGCGGTGCGGGAGCCGCCGATGTCCACCGAACCGGTAATCACGCTGATGGTGCCGTCGCTGTTCACCGCAATGGTGGCCGAGGACATGTTGCCGGCGTTGAAGCGGTGGCCCACCGAGACGCCCCGGCCGCGGTTGGGGCCGGTCAAAGGCGTCTTGTAATGCGGGTGGGCCTTCATGGCCTCCTCCACTTCCTTGCAGCCAATGCGCGGGTAAACCACGCCGTTGGGCATCCGGTCCCCTTCCTGCACCACGTTGCGCAGGCGAAGCTCCAGGGGGTCTATGCGCAGCTTTTCCGCCAGCTCGTCCATCACCGACTCCACCGCCAGCGCCGACTGGGGCTGGCCGGGGGCGCGGTAGGCCTGCACTTTCTGCTTGTTGACCACCACATCGTAGCCGTTGACCAGCAGGTTATCAATCTTGTACGGCCCCAGGGCGGTCAATGCGCCGCCGCCCACGGGCGATCCGGGGAAGGCCCCCGCCTCGTAAGCCATTTCCATTTCAGCGGCAGTAATCTTGCCGCGGGAGTCCACGCCAATCTTGCAGCGAATGTTGGTGGCGGAGGTGGGGCCGGTGCCCTCAAACACTTCCTTGCGGGACATGACAATCTTGACGGGCTTGCTGGTCTTGCGGGAAAGGATGGCCGCCACCGGGTCCAGGTAAGTGACCAGTTTGGCACCGAACCCGCCGCCGATCTCCATGGGGATAACCCGCACTTTGCTTTCGGAGAGGCCCACGATGGCCGCCGTCAAGGTGCGGATGGCGAAAGGCCCCTGGGTGCTGGTCCAGATGGTCAAATGGCCGTCCTGGGACCACATGGCAGTGGAAGCATGGGGCTCGATATAGCCCTGGTGCACTGTCTGGGTCTGGAACTCCCGCTCCACCACTACGGAAGCCTCGCGGAAGCCCTGGGCGATGTCGCCGCGCTGGAACTGCACGTGGGCCGCCACGTTGCCCGCTTTGCCGGTGTCCTTGCCCGAGCCGATGTGCTCCACGCGGAAGCGGGTGGTCATGGCGTCGTGAAGCCGGGGCGCATCAGGCTGCATGGCTTCTTTGGCGCTGAATACCGGCTTGAGCGCCTCGTAGTCCACCTTGATGAGCTTGAGGGCCTCTTCGGCGATGTTGGGGCTGTCGGCCGCCACCGCGGCCACGGCATGGCCTACGTAAAGGGCCTTGCTATGGGCCAGCATGTTCTCCGCAATCATCCGGGCGTTGCCCATGGTCTCGCCAAAGTCAATGGACTTGTCCCGGATGATGGGGAAGTCCTTGGAAGTCACCACGGCCCGCACGCCGGGCAGGGCTTCCGCCTTGCTGGTGTCAATGGAACGGATGCGGGCATGGGCATGGGGGCTGCGCAGCACCTTGCCATGCAGCATACCGGGCAGGTCAATATCCGCCGCATAGCGGGCGCGGCCCGTCACCTTATCCACGCCGTCATGGCGCACCGGGCGGGTCCCCACTACGTTGTACTTCTTGGACTGGTTGCTCCGCGGGGCCGTGGTAGTCATTTGCTACCTCCCTAAAACATCTTTAGAGTTACTTGGATACCTTCTGGTAAATCTGGAGCCGCCCCTTCCCCGAGTCCACCACCACAACCCGGTTGTCCTGGTCCACTTTGATGCCCCGGGGGATGAAGAACCTTTTTTCCAGGCTGAGGTCCTTGGCTACATCCCGGCCCGCTAGCATCAGCGGGTTGGCCGCCAACAGTTGCTCGCCCCAGGTGGACATAGCGGCGTCGCCCGCCAACTGGTTCAAGAACTGGCCGTTGGCATCAAACACCTGGACTCGGTGGTTGTGCCAGTCCACCACGTACACGTCCCCTTCCTGGTCAATGGCAATGCCCGCGGGCCGGTTAAATTGGCCCTCGCCGCTGCCGGAAGCGCCCCATTCCAGCAGGAAGCTGCCATTGGGCGCGAACTTCTGGACTCGGTCGTTGCGCCAGTCACTGACGTAGATTTCTCCAGCGCCGTTCACCGCCACACCCCAGGGCATGTTGAACTCCCCTGGGCCCGCGCCAAAGGAACCCCAGCCAGACAAGTACTGACCATCCCTGGTGAATTTCTGAATCCGATGGTTGCCGCCGTCCACCACCAGCAGGTTTTCTTCCCCATCCAGGGCCAGGCCGGCAGGCCGGTTCAACTGGCCGGCCGCGCTGCCCTGCTCCCCCCACTGGCGCAGGAAGGCGCCCTTGGTGTCAAAGACCGATATGGTGTGGTTCCATTCATCACTGACAAAAAGCTGGCCCTGGGAGTCCAGCACAATGGAGGCGGGCCAGACCCACTGGCCTGGCTCGCTGCCGTAGGTCCCGAAGTCCCCGAAGAACTCTTCTCCCAGGTTGCAAATCTTGACCGAAACATTGCGGTGCAGCGGCGTGCCCCGCTGGAGCACGTAAAGGGTGCCGCCGGGGCCAATGGTCAGGTCCACGGCGCAGCGGAAAGCCCGCCCGGCAAAGTCGTCAATGCCAATGGTGTGGCTGTATTCGTATTTTCGTGCGCGAGTCTTGAGAGTCGCCATGCTCACCATCCTCTTGAAGTCTAGCGAACCAGATGCGATTTAGGCGAACTGGAACTCCCTGGTGGAGACGATGAGTTGCAACATCTCCGCCACGCGGTGGTCCGAGGCCTCTTTTTCCTTGGCAGTCCCCCACTTGACCTTGCCGCCCAGGACCGCGTGGTTCACCAGCGCGGCGTGAGTCTTGGGAGTCACTTCCAGAGGGCCAATCAAGTCCAGGCAGGTATCCACCAGCTGTTCCGGGGTCATTTCCTTGCCCTGGGCCTGCACCCGGCGGATGAAGGCCTGGACGCCGGGCTGGTCCAGCTTGCCTACCTGGTCGGCGGCAAAGTTGACCCGGCCCACCAGCGCGCCGCTGTCAATCCACTCCTTGCCGGTGTGCCAGCCTTCCACCGTGGGGGGGTTCAGAAGCTCCTGGCCCATGAACTTGGACTCCCAGGTAACTTCCACCAGCCCCGGCTTGGGCTCCCGGTAGTCGCCCACCATGCGCATGATGCCAGCCACCAGCTCCGAGGGACTCTTGACCTTGGCGAAGCGCGCCTGCTTGAAGAAGTCCGAGTTGAGGAGCACCCGCATCACGGCGGCAATGTCGTACTTGGACTGGAAGTAGGCGTCGGACAGAATCTGGACGGCTTCCTCCGGGGCCGGGTCGTCGGACACAAAGAACTGGTACAGCTTGCGGGCCACAAATCGGCCGGTGGCGGGTTGTTCAATGATTATGTCAATGACATCTTCGCCATTGAACCGGCCTACATGGCCCAGGAAAGTCTTCTCGCTGTCGTCGTGGTCGTCGGAGCGGTACTCAAACTCCAGGGGGAAAGCGCCCCAGGGGTAACGCGGCACCGCGTTAGCAATAGTCCAGCCGGTAAAGGCGCGGGCGCAGTTCTTGACATCGTCTTCCGAGTAGTTGCCCACGCCCATGGAGAACAACTCCAGGAGCTCGCGGCCCCAGTTCTCGTTGGGAGCGCCCTTGTGGTTGGTATTGTTGTCCAGCCACAAGATCATGGCCGGGTCCCGGGACAACTCCAGCAGCATGGTGCGGAAGCTGCCCAGGCAGTGCTTCCGGAACATTTCAATCTGGCCAGAGGTGGCGCGGCCGTTCTGGATTTTCTCATAGGCGGTGGCAAAAAGCCCATGCCAGAACAGCGTCATCTTCTCCTGCAGCGGGCTGCGGGTGTTAATCATTCGGTACAGCCACCAGGCGTTGGCGGCATCCGACATCCGCATGTCGTCAATATCAATGTAGTACCGCTGCACGATGTCCTGGTTCAGATACCCTTCGTCCTCTGGATGGAGCAGCTGCTCCACGGTGGCCTCATATCCCTGCTTAACAAAGGCTTCCAGCTCATCCCGGCTAGCGCCAAAACCTGCCCGGCGCATGAGGTGGGCCATCAAGGCAATGTCGTTAGACGTCGCTGAAACCATGTTCCTCTCCTAAGCTTTGCACTTACCCAGCCTGCGGGGCAGCCACCCAGGCAGGCCGGGTTTCTTGGCACGTAGTTTACCACAGATTAGTCCCACCAGTGGAACTGCCAGCGGCCAAAACACTGACCCCACACGGCTTTGCCCCAAAAGTATGAATCTCAATAGTCAGTAACATTTTGCATACAATTCTTGTCACCCCGAGTCCTTCGGCTGAAGGACGAAGGGTCTAAATTTCCAGGATTTTAGATTCTTCGTCCCGATTGCATCGGGACTCAGAACGACGTTTTGGGCAAAGGCGACCCCACACACCAACTACGCTAATTTATGTTATGTCAATTGCAGGCCGCGGTTCAGGCAGGGCCTTACAGTCGTCATTACGACTCCCGATTTCATCGGGATGAAGCAATCCCACCCTGGGGCAGAGATTGCTTCGCTTCGCTCGCAATGACTATTACCCTACGCCCTTGGAGAATTGAAAAGCCCTGGCGATTCAAGCGGGTAACGGATTCCGTTCCCAGGGCGCCCATCGCAGGGCCGAGCAACCTCTTTTCAAGGGGAAAAGAAAGGAATAGTATGTACCTACTGCGTCCTAAAGCGTATTCAGGAGGCGTCTATGGCGTCCAGGAACGAGATGGAGCTTCTGGCTCACTTGATGCGGCGGGCGGGCTTTGGCGCAAACCGCGACCAGTTGGAAACGTACCTGGCCCAGGGCTATGCGTCCACCGTGGAGGAGTTGCTGCACCCCGAACAGCAGCCCCCCTTTGACGATGACCTGATCTACCGGTACATCCCCTACTTCCGCACCGGCACCGGCGTCCAGGGCTACCAATGCTACTGGATTTACCGCATGATTAGCACCAAACGCCCCCTGGAAGAAAAAATGGCGCTGTTCTGGCACAGCGTGTTCGCCACCGGCTTCTCCAAGGTGGACAACGCCCCCCAGATGAACCGCCAGATTCAAATGCTGCGGAAGTACGGCATGGGCAGCTTCCGCACCTTGCTGGTGGAACTGGCCCGGGACCCTGCCATGATTTTCTGGCTGGATAACAACACCAACCACAAAGACGCCCCCAACGAGAACTGGGGCCGCGAGCTCCTGGAGCTGTTCACTATGGGCGTGGGCATGGACGGACAGCCTAACTACTCGGAAGAAGATGTGAAAGTGGCCGCCCGCGCCTTCACCGGCTGGACTATGATTACCGGCCTGCCCCGCTACCCCTACGGGGAACACTTCAACACCTTTGAGTACCAGCCTGACGACCACGACGATAGCGAAAAGACCTTCCTGGGCGAGACCGGCCGCTGGAACGGCGAGGATGTGGTGGACATCATCTGCAAGCAGCCCGCCACCGCCCGGTTCATCTCCCGGCACCTCTACAACTTCTTTGTGGCCGATGAACCCCAGGTGCCCGCCTGGCAGAACACACCACCCAGGGACCCGGCGGCCATTGCTGCCCTGGAGCAGGCCTACTTCGAGTCCAATTATGATATCCGCGCCATGCTGCGGGCTTTGCTCAACTCGGACTTCTTCAAGGCCGAAAGCGTCCGCTACGCCAAGGTCAAAAGCCCCGCGGAACTGGTGGCCGGGGTGATGCGCTTGTCCGGAGACTTTACCTCGCCCAAACCCTACATCCACCCCATTGCCGCCGCCTGCAACTACATGGGCCAGGAGATTCTCAACCCGCCCACGGTGGAAGGCTGGCACACCGGCAAGGAATGGATTGACAGCGGCGCGCTGGTGGAGCGGGTCAACTTCGCCTCCGACCAGGTGGGCGACCCCAGCAAGCCGGGCGTGCAGCGCATTGCCGAGCGGCTGGCGGCCTGGGGGCCCACGCTGACTCCCACGGCCCTGGTGGACCGGTGCCTGGACCTGGCTGGGCCGGTGCGGATTCCGGAGTCCCGCCGGGCCGAACTCATCGAACACGTGGCGCACGGCGGCCCCATTCGCTGCGGGACGGCTGAGGACCGCAAACTGTTTGACCAGCGGGTGGCCCGGCTCTTGCAGCTGATTGTGGCGGTGCCGGAGTTCCAGCTTACGTGAAAATCTGTATAGGATGTGTGACTATTCCCGCTCGTGGTGAGCCAGTCAAACCATGAGCGGGTTATGGTTCGCCACCCTTCGACAAGCTCAAGATGAGCGAACAATGTCATGGTAACTCCCACACAAGCTCTAAGGCGGGTTTGGAACCCGCCCTTGCACTACCGAAATCCTCTTCCAACAGGATGACGACATGACCACCCAAACCACCGCTAAACCCGCTTTCAAATACAGCCACACCATTGGCAATGCCGCCGCCGGCGGGCAGGTAGGTTTCCGCCATCCGGTGGACGTGGCCGTTGCCCCCGGCGGTCTGCTGTACGTGCTGAACAACTCCTACGAGTTCCAGGAGGACGGCAAGTGGGTGGTGCGCTGTAACATCACCGAGGACTATCTTGGCAAGTTCGGCAGCAACGGCACGGCGGACGGGCAGTTCGTGTGGCCCAACGCCATTGCGGTGGACCGCCAGGGCAATGTCTTTGTCACCGACGAGTACCTTCACCGCATCTCCACCTTCGACCCCGAGGGCAACTTTCTCTTCCAGTGGGGCGCCCTGGGTGACGAAGACGGCCAGTGGGAGCGGCCCGCGGGCATTGTCTTTGACCGGGACAACAACCTGCTGGTGGCGGACAGCTTCAATCACCGCATCCAGAAATTCACTCCAGAAGGCCGGTTCCTGGGCAAGTGGGGCGGGCTGGGCACGGGGGAAGGCCAGTTCAACACGCCCTGGGGCATCACCCTGGACCGCCAGGGCAACGTGTACGTGGCCGACTGGCGCAACGACCGGATACAAGAGTTTGACCCCAACGGCCAGTTCTTGATGCGGCTGGGCGCTTCCGGCAGCGGCGACGGGCAGTTCAACCGTCCCACCGGCGTGGCCGTGGACCGGGAAGGGTTGATTTACGTGGTGGACAGCGGCAACGACCGGGTGCAGGTGTTTGACGGCCAGGGCCGCTACATTACCCAGTTCCTGGGCGACGCTGGCATGTCCAAGTGGGGCCGGGACCGGCTGGCTTCCAACCCGGAAAGCATGTTGGACCTGCGGGCCAAGGCGCGCAGCATGGCGGCGGAGCAGCGTTTTTACCAGCCCGTGGGCATTGAGACGGACGACCAGGGCCATATCCTGGTGGCGGAAAGCGGCCGCCACAGGCTGCAAATCTACCAGAAGGTCAGTTAAGCGCCTGGCCCACGGCTGAAGTTACCAGGCCTTTTCAAAGTTCCACCGGCCCGTTTGGCCGCTCGTCCTGAGCCAGTCGAAGGACGACGGCCAGCCCCGCTCATGGTTCGACACGCTCACCATGAGCGGTGTTTTTGAATGCCGCCTCACCGGGCGTCTGTATGGTCATTACTTCATCCCAATGTAATCGGTACGAAGTAATCCTGTTGCGGCGAAGCGGGTGCTCTACTTAGTCCGCAAGGACATGACGGCACTTTCTGGAAACCTTCTCCAAACTGCGTCCCTCAGCAGCCCGTCACAGCACGCCCTTTTCCACCATTTGCTTAATCTGCGCCTGGGAGTAGCCCAACTCCAGCAGAATTTCGGAGTTGTGCTCCCCCAGCAGCGGTGGATGGCGGCGCATCTCCCCGGGCGTCTCGGCGAACTTGATGGGCAGGCCAGTCTGCTTCACACTGCCCAAGGTGGGATGGGAAATCTCTGTGACCATCTGGCGGTGCAGTATCTGGGGATCGGCAAATACGTCCGCCAGGTCGTTGATAGGGCCGCAGGGCACGCTGACCGCCTGGAGAGCTTCCACCCAATGGGCCACTGGCTGGGTCAGGAAGACCTCTTGCAGCAAGGGAATCAGCTTGGCGCGGTTCTTGGACCGGTCGCCGTTGCGGGCGTACTCCGGCCTGTCCCGCAGGTCCTCCCGCCCAATGCCCTGGCAAAACCGCTCCCACAACCGCTCGGAGCCAACCGCCACGTTGATGTACTTGCCGTCCTGGCACATAAAGGCCTGGTAGGGCACCAAGTTGGAGTGGACGGTGCCCAGCCGTCCGGGGGGGCGCCCAGTGCCAAAGAAGTTACCGGCCTGGTAGGTCAGCCAGGCTACCTGGGCGTCCAGCATAGCCACGTCAATGTACTGCCCCTGGCCGTGGCGCTCCCTGTGGTAAAGGGCGGTCATAATGGCAAAGGCCGCCCACATGCCTGAACCAATATCGGCGATGGCCACGCCTACTTTAACCGGGTCGCCCTTGGCTTCCCCCGTTACGCTCATAACGCCGCTCAGGCCCTGCACAATCTGGTCATAGGCGGGCCTGGTGCGGTAGGGGCCGTCCTGCCCGAAACCTGAAACGGAGCAATAAACAATGCGGGGATTGACGCCTTTCACTGCCTCGTAGTCCAGGCCCAGCCGGGCAGTGACGCCGGGAGTAAAATTCTCCACCACCACGTCGGCAGTGCGGGCCAGCTTCAGGAAAATCTCCTGGGCCTGCGGCTCCTTGAAGTTCAGCGTAAGGCTGCGTTTATTGCGGTTGATGGAAAGGAAGTAGGCGCTCTCGCTGCCAATGAAGGGCGGCCCCCACTGGCGGGTGTCATCCCCGGTGCCAGGTATCTCAATCTTGATGACGTCTGCACCGTAATCGCCCAGCATCAGGGTACAGAACGGGCCAGCCAGGGCCCGGGTAAGGTCCAGCACGCGCACCCCATCCAGCGGCGTCATGGGCAGCGTCCTCCTCGGCATGGGATTGGTTTGGTATGGGAACAACATTGGGAGCCGCGGCCCCCAGCTAAGGTGCGCCCATTGTACCACAAGGCGAAATATGGCTTGCCCTGAAGGCCCGCTGGGGGGCCATAGGCTGGAGGGAACGGCTTCGCCCAAAATGTCATTTTTCGTCCTTCAGCCGAAGGACTCAGGGTGGCAAGAATTGGATGCAAGGCGTTACCGGCTGTCAAAAGCTATACTTTTGGGGCAAGGCCGGAGGGAAAGACTCTGCCAGGCGCTTGCGGAGATGGCAGTGCCTGTTTCGTGAGGCGCTGTGCCCGCGATGAAAATAGGCGACCTCCGCCCGCACTGGGTGGAGGTCGGTTGGATGCCAATTGCGGGTAGTGTATCAATTAGCCCTTCGTCGTTCCGGCGCAAGCCGGAACCCAGTGGTGCGTTTCAGCCATGTCCCTATCTGGGCATCCTGACTTGTCGGGGTGCGACGAGTTGAGTCCTTAAGCAAACGAATACACTACTCAATTGCGCTGCTTATTGCCTCAGGCGGCAAAGGGTGGAAAAGGACCGTCCCTGCGCCCGTAAGAGCGGGTCAGGTGCCGCCCGCCGTGGGACAACCGCCGCCGCTTCCCTCCCTCCACCTTGGGGACCACCGGCGCGGCCACCGGCTCCACGCTGATTTGCGCTGGTGAATCCAGTTTCTCCATAATGTCTTTGCTGAACCCGCACTGTACACAGGTGATAAAGGGGCCGTACTGGTCTTGGTCTTCGTAAACATCGCCGGAACAGCGGGGGCAACCTTTAAACCAGAACATCGCCACCTAGCTCCAAATTATTAGCCGCAGTTGCCTTGCGTGCTTCCCGCCCCGGAAACGCTGCGCAAGCATGGCGGCAAAGTTGGGGCGCCCTGCCGGAATAGCCCGGCGCCACCGCAAACGTTTCAATAATGTTAGGATTAGGTAAAGCAAAGTGGCATGGTCTGACCACCCATGTGGCCGGGGGGTATACACTGACAAACCGAGGCAACACCACCGGTATATCTGGCGCTATCCGGATGAACCCCAGAGGCACACTTTGTTGCCGGAATCCCCTCAGCCCGGTAGAATGTACACAATTTGTCCTACCAATCTGGCATAAGCCCATTCATATAAGGAGGCACCATGGCCACAACTCAGCGCGCCACGTCTAACCGGTTCCGGAAGACCTTCGGCGAGCCCACCGGACGCGCCGCCACCAAGGTCAAGCCTTCTCTGACTCCCTTTGTCCAGGAGTTTATCCGTCACTCTCCCTTTGCCGTCATGGCCACCAGCGACGCCCAGGGCAACTGCGACGCCTCCCCCAAGGGGGGCAAGCCCGGTTTTATCCAGGTCCTGGATGACCGGCGCCTGTTGCTGCCCGACGTGGCGGGCAACCGGCTGTTCCAGTCCTACGCAAACATGGACGCCAATCCCCACGTGGGCCTGGTGTTTTTCATACCTGGAATCACCGACACAGTGCGGGTCAACGGCCGGGTGCAGTTCCTCTCAAAACAGGAACTGGAGCAGCAGAATGTGGAAGTTTGCATCTACGACCCGGACGATCGGGGGTTGTACCTGCAAGGCATTGTGATTGAAGTGGAAGAAGCCTACGGCCATTGCCCCCGGGCCTTGACCTTTTCCCGGCTGTGGGATGTGGAGACTATTGCCGCCCACCAGGCTAACCGGCCCATCGCAGACCGTAGCACCAACGTTTAAGCAACCATCCAGAAGGTAACGTCGTATCTTTGCATGTCCCGAAATCAATCGGGACATGCAGGTCTCTTAGAGGGTGTCTAAAAAGGCTAGGTGCTCGTGGTTCGACAGGCTCACCACGAGCGGTCCTTCAGCCGAAGGACGCTCACCCTGAGCTTGTCGAAGGGTGAGCGCTGGTAGTGCACAGCACTTTTTAGA
>Ga0194132_10002643_pt1 | contig 33109 bp, 23 predicted proteins | sample TA2KigOf80mmetaG_FD_148612 | JGI IMG/M metagenome (GOLD analysis project Ga0194132, IMG submission 148612) | Freshwater microbial communities from Lake Tanganyika, Tanzania - TA2015054 Kigoma Offshore 80m | ecosystem: Environmental > Aquatic > Freshwater > Lake | place: Tanzania: Lake... | reverse complement strand
CTTCCACTTGATCACCACACGCCAGGAGTTCGACGACTCTAAATTCGCCGCCGACCAACTCCGGTATCAGAAAAGGCTGGAGGCCAAACTTCACGCCAAAGCAAAATCAATGGGTTACGCGCTCATCCCACTTGAAGTGGCCGGATGAGTTCCTTAGAAGATTGGGGCGGGGCTGGGGGCGCGGATCAGGGTCCGTCAGCTCTGGGATGGCGGCAGCCGATTCCTGATTCCTTCGATCTGCTGGACATGGCGATCGGAATGGAAGCGGAGGAAATTGAGGCGCTGCCCCGCGTCAAGAGGACCGCACAGAAAGTGGGGGAAGACCACCGCTTCCAGGTCGAGCCCTTCGAGGACGAGCGCCAGACGGTCAAGCATGAGTTGGCATGCGGCAAGGTGGACCGTCCAGAATTCGAGCGGGCCGCCGATGTGTGGCGTTGCCACAGGTGGCGCCGTTTCGCGGGGCTTCCAGGTGCTTTCCACGATCTGCTCGATTGTGAGTCCTCGATTCGTGTGTTGATCCGGTGGGAAGAGAGGCGCGCCGGCGCGAAGGCTGAGAGCGGCTTGCCAGATCTTCGAAACACCGCTGACCTCAGCCAGGACGATGTGTTCCACGTTTTCGACAATGGACCACTCATCCGGAGAGGGCCTGTAGCTCGCCTGGTCTTCCGTCAACCCGGCAACGGAGGCGAGCATCCGACCCCGCGCATCTGCGACGTCGCGGATGAGTGCGGTGATGTCCGTTGGCATGACGGTCCGATTATGGCACGGGATGGGTGGCCATGCGACGCCAAGTGATCATGTCAGTACGATCACTGTCAGGCCGGCCCGCTGAAGAGACTCGGCCGACAGGCTTCCCCAACCTAGCGCTGACGCTTGGCGATGAGTTCGCGCACTTCCTGTACAAGTTCATGCGGAACTGCCATTACCGTTTCCGCAGACTGTACACCGGCCTCGTCCTCGATCAAGGCATCATGCTCGGTCTGTTCCTCGTAGTGCGCCAGAACCCGGCGCAATCGGGCATCGTCCCATCTATCCGGTAGTTTCGTTTCGCCAGGTAGTTTAGTTTCGCTCATTGGTGCTTCTTCTTTCCACGCCGCCGGAAAGCAGCAAGCGGCTTTCCGATCAATTCGTACGCCGTAATCACGAAGACACTGTCCGGCTCCGGGTCGGCACATAGATAACTCGAAGGTATCGCCCTGACGCGGTTTGCCCCAATGCGACTCTCGAGCCCTCACGGCCATGCCGATCCTCACCCGGCTGCTCCAGAACCTCAATCGTCTCGGCTTCGCTAACAGCGTGGCCGTAAATGTGCGGCGAGCCGGTCGCTGGATCGATGTAGAACCGTACGTGCAAGACGCTCCAGTTCCATTCTAGCTCTCGTCCGCAGAACAGCAGGAGCGTGGCGCGGTAGCCGAGGCAACCGCCGTATTCTCTTGGGTGATCGACAGTCACGCGCGTTTTTGGGCGAGGGCGTCGCGGTAGCGCTGTTCCAGGCGGCGGGTGACGGTGGCCATGTCCCAGTGTTGTTCGACGTGATGGCGGGCGCGTTGGCTCATGGCGGCCGCTGTGGCTGGATCTGCCAGAGTCTCGACGACTCTTGCGGCGAAGTCTTCGGGGTGATCGGCCAGGCGGCAGAGGTCGCCGTCGGTTTCGCCGAGGCCTTCGGCTCCTATTCTGGTTGAGACGCAGGGGATGCCGGCGGCGAAGGATTCGAGCAGCTTGACGCGGATGCCGGAGCCGGTGAGGATGGGGCAGAGGAAGACGGCGTAGCGGCGCAGGGGGTCCTTGACGTCGGGGACGAAGCCTCGGATTTCGAGATTTTTTTCCGGCAGGGTGAATAGGTGGCGGGGCGGGGGATCGGCTCCGACGATGACGAGGCGGGCGTTGGGGCGGGCTCGCAGGATGTGGGGCATGACCTGATGGATGAGCCAGTTCAGGGCTTCCTGATTCGGCAGGTGGCGGAAGCTGCCGAGGAAGAGCATGGTCTCCGGCTCGCGGCCGGCGGGTGTGAAGGGGTATGAAGGAACGTCGATGCCCGCGCGCAGGCCGGCTTGGACGCGGCCTTCGAGTTCGGGGGCGAAGCTGAGGACGTAGCGCAGGTTTTCGCGTGTGCAGACCTGGGCGATGTCGGCCTGGCGCAGCATGTTGAGTTCATACCGGAGCGCTCGCAGGTATTCGACCAGGGGCTTGACGGAGCCGGGGCGCGGACCGTTCTGACGGAGACGCCGGGCCACGGACTGAAAATAGACGTCGTGCTCAAAGACCGAGGTGAGGGTCTGGCGGTAAGGCTCGGCGTATTGGCCCATGTTGGTGTATTCGAGCTGAAGAACATCGGCGCGGCGCGTGAAGAGCTGACGGTGGATGAGCCAGGCCAGATCGCGGCTGGCGTATTCGCGGACGGCGGCGGGCTCAAGGTTGGTGATGCCGCGGGAGCGGCCTTCGACGCGCACCAGGTAATCGACTTCGATGCCCGCGGCTTCGAGCTCACGGTGGGGCGGGATCTCTTCGGGCGAATCGACGAGGACGATCATGCCGAGGCTGGTCATGGGCGCGAGCAGACGCGCGGTCTGGTTCATGAAGACGCCGCCGCCGTGGTTGGGCGGGCAGACAGGATACGGGCACACCATGACGACGCTGAGCGGGCCTTCGGGGCGGGGGCGCTCGAAGAACGTATCGAGGTAGTGACCGCCCTGGTGGCGGCGGAAGGCTTCGAGGTCGCCTATGGTGGCGAGTGAACGCGCGCGCCATCGGGAGCGCACGGCGGCGGGCCACTGCCGGGCAGCGCGGGCGAGGCCGAGGAGGTTGGGGCGCTCCGGGGCGTCGCCGAACAGCAGGCTGAGGAGCCCGCCGGCGAAGGCGAAGAAGAAGCTGGAGGAGAGACGGGGCCAGTGGTGGATGTTCTTCCAGGCGAAGAGGATGAAGTTCTTCTTGACGATGGATTGGATGTATTGCCGGGAGAACTTGCGCCCGATGGTGCCGCGGTGTTCGTGATAGACGACGCTGGCGGGTGCGTAAAGAACGCGCCAGCCGCGCTTCCAGGCCATGTAGCCGAGGTCGGTGTCTTCGAGGTAGAAGGGGGCGAGTAGCGGATCGAAGCCGCCGAGTTCGAGGAACTTGGCGCGGTGGAAGGCGGTGGAGCCGCCGCCGGCGTAGAAGCAGGGGTAGGGCTCGCGGACTTTGGGGTCGATGCGGTGGCCGACGCGGAGCATGCCGGTGTCCCACCAGCCTTCGGTGAGGCCGGTTTCTTCGCGGTGTTTGGATGGGTCCGGGAAAAAGATCTGGCAGGAGACGGCGAAGATGTCGGGGGCGGTGAAGGCGGCGAGAAGGGGCCGGGCGAAATCGGGCTCGACGCGCATGTCGCTGTTGAGTAGGATGACGATGTCGTTCTTCGCGGCCGTGATGCCGGCGTTGGAGCCGCCGCCAAACCCGAGGTTGGTGGGAAGGGCGAGCAGGCGGACCGTGGGAAAGGCCTGACGGACGTAGTCCGCACTGCCATCCTGGCTGCCGTTGTCGACGACGATGATTTCGCTGCCGGGCAGACCTTCGATGGCCCGAAGGGTATGGGGCAGGTACTTTTCGAGGAGATCGCGGGTGTTCCAGGTGGGGATGACGATGCTGACGGCATCGGTTCGCGGGGCCTGGTTTACGGGGGGTTTGCGGCGGCCGGCAAACGCCCAGACGAGGTCGCACAGGGCGAGCGCCAGAGCGGGTACGGCAATGAGCAGGGGCGAGAGGATGAGCCACGGCAGTCCTCGCAGAATGCGCGCCAGAACACGCATTCTAGTGCGGCGTGACCCGTGGGCCCAGCCCGAAGGTGCGGCCAAGCTTCAACCATTTTGAGCCGGAAATGTTTCGAAGCTCATCGTTCAAGCGGGCGACTTCGGCGTCGAGGGATTGGGCCCACTGTGTGCGCTCTTCGACGGACTGCTCGGCCTGGTGCAGGAGGGTGATGCAGCGGAGAAGCTCCTGCTGTTTCGCTTCGAGGTCTGTGCGGAGCGATGCGGTCTCGGCGGCCTGGGTGGCCAGCTCTTTTTCCTGGGTGGCCAGCTCTTTTTCCTGGGTGGCCAGCTCTTTTTCGTAGTGGCGGTGCTGTTCTTCCTGCTCGGCTTCGAGGCGCGTGATGGCGTGTTGGGCCCGGGTCTGCTGGGCGACGAGTTCATCCTGAAGCTGAGCGATGCGTGCGGAGGCGCCGGTGAGTTTGACGTCGAGTTCGGCGGCCCAGCGGTTGGCCTGCTGAAGTTCGTTGTTCTGCTCGCGGTGTAGTTCGACGAGGCTGGCGTGTTCGGTGAGGCTGGCGGCGAGATCGAGTTCGAGCTTCGAGATGTGGAGTTCGCGTTCGCGCAGGACGTTGCCGGCCTTGGGAAGGTAGAGGAAGGTCGGCGCGCCCATCTGGGGCGTGGCGGCGCAGACGGCGATGAAGAAGTGGGCCGTGGCGGCTGTGGGCGGTCCGCCTTCGAGGCGGGCTTCGGTGCCCTTGGAGGGCTGGGTTGGGCAGAACGCGACGGCTTCGGCGTGGTTCTGGACGAACATGGCGATGTGGGGGAAGACTTCGAGCAGCGCGTCGCGGAACTCTTCGTAGGAGAACTCGTGGACGTGAAACGGGTTGGGGCCGGAGGCAGCGCGGGTCTGCTCGTAATAGAGGCGGTTGGGGGTGGAGACGACGAGCTGGCCGTGCGGGGCAAGGACACGGCGGGCTTCGCGGAGCATGGCCTGCCAGTCGTTGAGGTGCTCGATGACCTCGAAGGCGACGGCGAGATCGAAGGTGGCTTCGGCAAAGGGCAGTTCCGTGCAGGAGGCCGCGGCGAACGAGATGGCGGGGCCGCCGTAGGTGGCGGCTGCTTCGCGGGCCGCTTCGACTGAGATGTCAACACCCACGACGGAGGCGGCCGAGGAGGCTAGTTCGGCGCTGCCGTAGCCGGCGCCGCAGCCGACATCGATGATGCGGCGTTTGCGGGCGAGGCGGGTGGCGAAGGCGTAGCGCGAGAGGTGTTCATTCCAGAGGTCGGGGTTGACGTGGCCGGGGATGACGCGTTCGCCGGTGAACTCAGGCACGGTCTTCCTCCGGAACATAGACCTCGACGCGGCAGGGCAGGTGGAGATAGCCGTAGACCTGGCCTTCGCCGTGGCCCATTTGGAGGGTGATCGCGTTGTCGATCCAATCGCACATGCGGTAGTTGCGCAGCGTCCCGTCCGCGATGGCCGGCGAGAACGAGAAGTTGCCGGGGTACAACGCGGGAAGGTCGAGGTGGAAGTCTACAGTATAGATGTCTCCGGGGTGCATCGGGGGCAGTTCGTACCCTTCGCGGACCGTATTGGTGCCGGCGAAGTCGACGCCGAGGTGATTGCGGAGCATGAAGCCGATGTTGGGGAGGGCGATGGGTTCGTGGGCGCGGGCGGAGATGCGGACGGTGATCCGGGAGGACGGTTCGAGCAGGTGGGTGGGCTGGCCGTGCGGGTCGAGGATTTCGATGCCGGTGATTTCGGCGCGGCGGTCGCCGTGGCGGTGATCGATGTTGGGCACGCGCTGAGCGGTCCTGGCCGCTTGAAAGACGGCACCGCGGGGGGAGGCTGGCGCGGTTTGTTTCTTGAGCTGGAGGTAGGCGGAGTCCTTTTCGGCCATGGCGGCGAGGTATTTCACGACAACGGAATCCGTTGCTCCGAGTTCACGGACGCGGCCCTGATCGAGCCAGATTGTGCGGTGGCCGACGGCCTTGACGTCGCCGATGGCGTGGGAGACGAAGAGGATGGTGACGCCCTGGGTGCGCAGTTCGTGGACCTTGCGCATGCAGCGTTGGCGGAAGTAGATATCGCCGACGGCGAGAGCTTCATCGACGAGGAGGATGCGGGGGTCGACGTGGATGGCGACGGCGAAGGCGAGGCGGACGGTCATGCCGCTGGAGTAGGTTTTGACGGGCTGATGGATGAAATCGCCGATTTCGGCGAAGGCGGTGATGCTTGAGTAGCGGCGGTCGATTTCGGCGGAGGAGAGGCCGAGGATGGCTCCGTTCAGGTAGACGTTGTCGCGGCCGGAGAAGTCGGGGTTGAAGCCGCTGCCGAGTTCGAGGAGAGCGGAGACGCGGCCGGCGACATCGACGGAGCCCTGGGTGGGCTGGAGGATACCGGCGACGAGTTGGAGAAGGGTGCTTTTGCCGGATCCGTTTTCGCCGATGACGCAGAAGGTTTCGCCGGGTTGGACGTCGAAGGTGATGTCGCGGAGAGCCCAGAAGTCGGTGTGGCGTTTGGCGCGGTTGAAGGTGGCAAGTTCGGTGAGGCGGTCGTGCGGCGACCGGTAGATGGGATAGCTTTTCGACACCGCTTCAAAGCGGATAGCGTGCGCCAAGTTTGTAGTGTAGTACGGGCTGATTCTAGTATCGGACCTGAATAGCTGATATTGACAGACCGAACCCGGGCCGCATACCCTGAAGGTGTTGGTTTCACCTCGCCGGTGTAGCTCAGTCGGTTAGAGCGACGGTCTCATAAGCCGTAGGTCGTAGGTTCAAGTCCTACCGCCGGCACCACTTCTCCCTTCCCACTTCTGTCAGCCGACAATCTGGCCATAGATTCGGTGGAGTTCGTCCTGGGAATAGTATTCGATCTCGATGCGGCCGCGCTGGTCGCCGCGGGGGACGATGCGGACGCGGGTTCCGAGGGCTCTTTCCAGTTCATCGATGGCGGCGCGGACGTTGGGGTCGATTGCGGGCTCGGATTCTGAATTTGGTGTTCGGGGCTCGTTGATGGCCTGGACGGCGCGTTCGACAGCGCGCACGGAGAGGCCCTGGGAGACGGTCTTTTCGGCGACCTGGCGTTGGAGTTCCTCCGTGGGCAGGCCGAGGATGGCTTTGGCCGCGCCGGTGGAGAGGCGGTGTTCGGCTACCAGGATCTGAAGATCCTTAGGTAGACGGAGCAGGCGGACGATGTTGGTGATGGATGCGCGGTCCTTACCGGTGCGGCGGCCGATCTCTTCGTGGGTGAGGTTGAGTTCGCGGATGAGGCGCTCATAGGCTTGCGCGACTTCGATGGGATTGAGGTCTTCGCGCTGGATGTTTTCGATGAGCGCGACGACCATGAGCTGTTCGTCGGCGATGTCCTGGATGACGCAGGGCACGTGTTCGAAGCCGGCGAGGCGGGAGGCACGCCAGCGGCGTTCGCCGGCGACGAGTTCGTAGCGTGGGCCCTGGCGGCGCACGATGAGGGGTTGGATGACGCCGTTCTGGGAGATGGAGTCGGCGAGTTCCTGGAGGCGGTCGGCTTGGAAGACGGTGCGGGGCTGGAGCGGGTTGGGGTCGATGAGGGTGATGGGGATCTGGGCGACCGTGGCCGTGCTGATTGCGGATGGGGCGGGTTCGGGGACGGGCTCGACGGGCCGGGGGCGTTGTGGGAGGAGGGCGGAGAGGCCTTTGCCGAGGGCTTTTCGGGTTTCGATGGGTTTGGTCACTGGGAGACTTTCTTACTGGCCTGCCTGCTGGGTCCGGTTTGAGCGCGCGAGGACTTCTTTTGCCAGCTTGATGTAGCTTTCGGCGCCTTTCGAGCGCATGTCGTAGGCTAGCACGGGCTTGCCGTGGCTGGGGGCTTCGGCAAGGCGGACGCTGCGGGGGATGACGGTGTCAAAGACCTGATCCTGGAAGAAATCCTTGAGGTCGGCGGCGACCTGGCGGGTGAGGTTGGTGCGGTCGTCGAACATGGTGAGGAGGATGCCTTCGATGGCGAGGGTGGGGTGCAGGGATTCCCGAATTCTGTCGATGGTATCGATGAGCTGAGATACGCCTTCGAGTGCGAAGAACTCGCATTGGATGGGGATGAGGACGCTGTCGGCGGCGACGAGGGCGTTGAGGGTGAGGTGGTCGAGGGCGGGCGGGCAGTCGATGATGATGAAGTCGTAGCGGTCGCGGATGGTGGCAAGCTGGTCGCGGAGGCGAGTTTGCCGGTTTTCGACGTCGATGAGTTCGACGTTGGCGGCGACGAGATTTTTGTCCGCCGCCAGGATGTGAAGTCCCTGGAATTCGGTGGGTTGGATGGCTTGGGAGATTTCCTTAGTTCCGATGAGGACGTCGTAGCTGGTGGCGGGCAGGTCCTGTTTGGGAATGCCGACGCCAGTGGTGGTATTGCCCTGGGGGTCGATATCTATTAGTAGGGTTTTAAGCTCACTTGCGGCCAGGGAGGCCGCGAGGTTGATGGCTGTTGTGGTCTTGCCCACGCCGCCTTTCTGATTTGCGACTGCAATTGCTTTTGCCATTCACGTCCTTTTCTCTATGGATGGTATCACGCTCGGGGCTGCCTGAATTCGTTCCACGTGGAACCGTCAGGGGGGTGGAATTGACCACCTGCTGCAAACAACGGTTCCACGTGGAACCAGCCTATGACCGACGCTGATCAATGAAGGTTGATCCTGGGGAGCAAGCACAGGATCCGGTTTCGCTTCACTCGCGCTCCAATCCGTCGTTCCACGTGGAACCATCAAGTTTCCGCGGAGTCGCGAAAGGCTGCGGGAGGCCAGCTCGCACTCTTACCCATGCGCCTCCACGCTCCTGCTACTGCAGGGCCGCCCTTGGCACGCCGTACAGTCGTGCTCCGACCGCTACCTCTGAACCGCGCGCAGCAAAAATCTGCGCCTTACCCTCGAAACGCACGCTTGGTGCGGAGATACACCTCCAGTAGCGCGACAGCCGCCGGTGTCACCCCTTGGATCCGGCCCGCTTGGCCTAGAGTTGCCGGTGCTACCCGTTCCAGCCGCTCACACACTTCCCTCGACAGGCCCGGAACTCCGTGGTACTCAAAGCCTGCCGGAATCCTGACCTCGCCGCTAGCCTGCAACCGTTCCACCTGCCGAGCTTGCTGCGCCAGATATCCCTCGTACTTCACCTCGGTTTCGACGGTTTCCGCGACACCCCCAATCAACGCCGTTCCCAGGGTCTCCTCCACCCACGCCCGCCTATCCGCGAGCCGGGCCTCCGGGCGTCTCAGCCACACTTCCCCGGTGACGCTATCCTGACCGATGCGGAATTTTGTCTCTTCCAGCAACCGAACGACTGCCTTCTTCTGAGATTCCTTCGCTTGAAACCGCTCCCACCGCTGGTCGCCAACCAACCCCGTCCTCCTGGCCAGCGGTGTCAGGCGCTCGTCGGCGTTATCGATTCGGAGCCGCAGGCGGAACTCGGCTCTAGACGTGAACATGCGATACGGTTCATCCGCGCCCTTCGTGACAAGGTCGTCAATCATGATCCCGACGTATCCCTCATCCCGCTCAATTTCCACGCCGGCCTGACCCCCAACATATAGCGCACAACTCATTCCCGCTACCAGACCCTGGGCCGCAGCTTCCTCATATCCCGACGTTCCGTTGATCTGGCCGCCTAGGTACAGCCCCCGCACTGTACGAACCCCGAGACCGTGATCCAACGATCGCGGGTCCATCGCGTCGTATTCGATGGCGTAGCCCGGCCGGATCATCTCGGCGTCCTCCAGTCCAGGGATCGACGCGATCATTCGGGCCTGCACATCGATGGGCATGCTGGTCGACATGCCGTTGACGTACACCTCATTCGTATCGAGCCCCTCCGGCTCCAGGAATATCTGGTGCCGGTCCCGATCCGGGAACTTCACGACCTTATCTTCGATCGATGGACAGTACCGGGGGCCCACGCCCTCAATCTGTCCGCTGTATAGCGGTGACCGAGCCAAGCTTTCCCGCAGGATGGCCTGTGTCTCGGGAGTGGTGTAGGCTACGTAGCATTTGATCTGTTCACGCTCGATCCGCTCCGTCATGAAGGAGAAGGGCGTTGGCTCGGCGTCCCCTGCCTGGGCCTCAAACCGTGTCCAGTCGATGGTACGCCCATCCAGCCGGGGGGGTGTACCGGTCTTCAACCGTTTCCAGCCCAATCCCAGGTTTCTCAACTGGGTCCCAAGCACCTCCGAGGGAGCCTCTCCGCTCCGGCCGCAGCTGTACCGGGACTCCCCGACATGTGCCAGCCCGTTGAGGAAGGTCCCGGTGGTGATTACCACACCCCGTGCCGCGACCCGCCGCCCGTCCATCAGGTAGAGCCCTTGAATCTCCCCACCCTCCACGATCAGCCTTGCCACCTCAGCTTGCAGGATTCGCAGGTTGGGCTCCTTCTCGAGCACCTCTTTCACCTTCTCCCGATAGCGCCGCTTGTCCATCTGGGCACGCGGCGACCAGACGGCCGGCCCGCGGCTGGCATTCAGCAGCCGGAACTGGATACCCACTGCATCGGCTACTTCCCCCATGAGTCCGCCAAGGGCGTCGATCTCACGCACCAGATGGCCCTTGGCGATACCGCCGATTGCCGGGTTGCACGACATCTGCGCTATGAGGTCGGCATTCATTGTAATCAGGGCTGTCCGGGCTCCCATTCGCGCGGCTGCCCGGGCCGCTTCGCAGCCGGCGTGTCCTGCTCCTACCACCACCACGTCATACTTCATACTGGTTAGATAGCTCCATTCTATCGGGAGGAAGCCGTTCTACTTTGAAAGCACTCGTCATCGGCGGCGGCGGCCGCGAACATGCCATCGCCTGGAAGCTCAGCCAAAGCAGCGCCGTTTCGCAGGTACTCGCGTCGCCGGGCAACCCCGGCATTGCCAGCCTGGCCACCTGTTTCGCACAGATTCCGCCGGCGGATCTGGTGGTGGTGGGTCCCGAGGCGCCTCTAGTCTCGGGCGTTGTCGACGACTGCCGCGCCCAGGGTATTCCGGTCGTCGGACCTACCCGCGAACAGGCACGCCTTGAGGGCAGTAAGATCCATGCCAAGGAGTTCATGAACCAGCTTGGCATTCCGACGGCCAGGTACCAGATCGCCGAGACGATTGAGGAGGCCCACAGAGCCCTGGCCCGATTCGACATGCCGGTTGTTCTGAAGGCCGATGGTCTGGCGGCCGGCAAGGGTGTGATCATTGCCCGGACGCGCGAGGAGGCTCGTGAGGCCTGCACTAATCTACTTTCAGGTCTGTTTGTCGGTTCCGCCGGGGCGCGCATCGTCATTGAGGACTGCCTTCCCGGCGAAGAGGTCAGCTTTATCGCACTTTCCGACGGCAAGACCATTCTTCCGCTCGAGCCCACGCAGGATCACAAAGCCATCTTCGACGGTGACCAGGGGCCGAATACAGGCGGCATGGGCGCCTACTGCGACTCCCGGATCCTGACCGCCTCTCAGCGCCAGTTTGTCTTAGACCGGGTGATTCAACCAGTGGTTGAATCCACCGGATTCACGGGCTTCCTCTATGCGGGCCTGATGATGACCTCGGACGGTCCCAAGGTGCTGGAGTTCAACGTACGCCTTGGCGACCCGGAAACGCAGGCGCTGATGTACCGCATTGACTCTGACTTCGGCGCCCTTATGCATGCGGCCGCGCTCGGCGAACTCCACCGTGCGAGTCTCGAATGGAAGCGCGACCCCTCGGTCTGCATTGTCCTGGCCGCGCACAACTATCCCGGTGATCCCCGCAAAGGCGACCCGATCACAGGCATTGAAGCGGCCACTCAAGCCGGCGCCATGGTGTTCCACGCTGGAACGGCGCTGCGGGATGGCGTCCTTCAGACCGCGGGCGGCCGGGTGCTGGGCGTGACCGCCTCAGGCCCGACGCTGGCTGAGGCCATCGCCACGGCCTACGCCGCGACCAGCAACATTCATTTTCCAGGCATGCAGTACCGCCGCGATATCGGCGCCAAGGGCCTTGCGCGCTGGCAATAGCGCTACCATTGAGTTGTACGCCGCCCATGGGGATGTAGCTCAGTTGGATAGAGCGTTCGCCTCCTAAGCGAAAGGTCGGCAGTTCGAATCTGCCCATCCCTACCACCTCACACGCGACGGCCGTATCCGTACAGTTCCACCGCGTTGTTGTGCAGGAGATCAGCCGCGAAGGCTCGACGATCGCGCACGCTCCATCCCATTCCGAAGCGCCGCAGCGAGTCCTGCAGAATCTCCCGCGTAAACAGACTGGACCCCACCGCCATCTCAACGCTCGTGGCATCGTGGCCCAGAGTGATCTTGTGACGGGGGACGTAGTTGAGCCACAGCGACAAGGCCTCGCGCAAGAACTCGGGGTTCAAGATGCACTGCCAGCAGGTGTCCAAGTAAATGTTCGGCGTCTGCTTCGCGAGCTGGCCCGCCTCCCGGAGGAACGGCCAGCAGTGAATCATCACGAGGCGCATCTTCGGATAGCGCTGCGCCAATGTCCCCAGCGGCACCGGGCTTGACTCCGCCAGATTGTGGGTGCCCACGTGCACCTGATGCACCCAGCCCAACTCCGCGGCCAACCGCGAGCACTCATGCACCACCCAATCCTGGAATACACGCACCTCCGTCGCATCCAAAGCACCGCGCCATCGCACGGCGGTGTCATCACGCACGTCAAACAACAACGGACGCCGGTACGCCTGCAACTGTTTGGTGCCCACGGCGCCGCCGTCCTTGGCTCGCTGGAACCACGCTTCCAGAAACTGCCGCCAGGTACGGGCGTCGGCCGGCTCCACGCCGACGATTCGGGCGAGGGCATCGCGGCGCTCCGACTTCCCGGTCCAGAGCCCGAGGAACGGGTCGATTCGAAGCACTGTGCGCGTGAACGCGCGCTCCTCGGCGGCGGCCTCGCGGGACGCCACGCGCTCGTAGAACTCCGGATGCACCGGCCGGATCAGTTCGCTGAACCCAGCAAGCTTCATCGCCTGCCGGTACCACGAAAACACGTTTCCATATCGCTGGCCGATCCGTGCGTCCAATGCGTCCATGTCCCGCTCACCCGCGGTATCGATGTCCACCTGATGCAGCTTGAGCACGCCGCGCCGAACGCACTGGTACGCACCGCTGAGCCGCTGACGTTCCAGATCGCGATCCAACTTCCGCCTGGTGAGCCATGATCTGGCGCCCGTCTCGACGCGAACTCCGGCGGCACTCAGCCAACCGCGAAGATAGGGATCCAGAAGCACGTCGTCCAGGCGAGCGGACCGCGATGGAACGGCCCCTTGTTCCACGTCCGCACGGTAGCCTTCGGGCACGGTTCCAATCGCGGAGATGCTACCCCAATGCTCGTGGGTACAGAAGTTCGGAATTCCGCTGAGGTCCAGGCCCGCAGCGGCGGCGCCCTGTAACAGGAACTCGCGCCGGGATGCCATCAGGCGAATGCGGAGCGCAACACGGCAAGGCTCTTTTCCACTGCCCCTTCGGGTGCTTCCTTGCCTTCCATCTCAAGCGAAACCCAGCCGCCAAAGCCGGCTTTCCGCAGGGTGGCCGCGATGCGGGGATAGTCGAGGTTCAGGGTATACCACTCGCCGCCGCCGTAGTAGGTCTTCGCCTGCACGATGGTGGCATGAGGCGCCAGCTTCTCGATTTCGGGGTACGGCTCGCCGGGGAAGTTCCCGGTATCCATGTTGATACCGAGCCAGGGCGAATTCACGGCGCGCCAGATCTCAAGCAGGGTCTCGGTCTTTGTCGTCAGGCCCCAGTGATTTTCCAGCGCCATCATGACACCGTACTTCTGGGACCACGGCAGGCATTCGCGGATCGAGTCGACGCACCACTTCACAGCATCGGACTCGGCGTAGCCCGCAAGCGGCGGCTCATTCCCCTTCACCTTCATCAGATCATTGAAGCTGGGGATGGTCTTCCAACGCCCCGAATTCAGCCGGATGGCCCCGCAGCCCAACTGCGCCGCGAGTTCAATGCAGTGCCGTGTGTGGGCGATGTGCTTGGCGCGCTCCTCTTCCTTCGGCGACACGAAGTCCTGATGAATGGAGAGCATGGGGAACGACAGACCGTGCCGGAACGCAAGCTGCTTGAGGTTGGCGATGTATTCGGGGGTCTCACTGGCCATCTGGCGGTGCAGGATCTCGACACCTTCAAAGCCCAGGCGGGCAGCGTGTTCAATCACCTTCTCGATGGGGTACTTCTCGGTTCTAAAGTGCCAGTACGAGTACGTCGACACGGCCAAACGGATGCGTTTCTTCTCTTCAGCGGCACTCGCCCGGCCGCCCAGTGCCAGACCGGCACCCGCGGCCCAAAGTCCCCTGCGTGAGATGTTCATGCTACCCAGGGTACACTGTCACGGCAGCATGGGAATCTCAACGCGGCATCCAAGGCGCGCGCTCTCATAGGTGGCAGACGCCAGTTCGACGGCGCGGTAGCCGTCCAGGGCAGTGACGGCAGGCTCCCGGTGGCCGAGTACGGCATCCACAAACAGGCGGTCCTCTTCGGCGAACCCGAAGCGCTCTTCCATGGGATAGGCCGAAAAGTCCTCGCTGATTGTCTCAGCGGCCAGATCCAGCCGGTAGGCGATCCTCTCCATCTCAAGCGTCTCCACCGTGCAGTACTCGCCGAACACCTCCAGCCTTTCATAAGGGAAGTACCAGCTAGCGTGGGCCGACGTGACGAAGGTCGCATGCAGTCCGCTTGCGAACTCAACCAGGAGGGAGAAGTCATCCGTGCGGCTCTGCCGGGCCGTGACCGCGGCCACTTCGCCGAACTGGAATCGCATCATGTCGAACATGTGGATTGGCGTTTCGAACAGGAAGCCGCCGGTGACGCTCCGGTCCGCGGTCCAAGATGGCTTCAGCAACTCGCCGCGATTCATCTTCACGTGTGCGCAACGGGCCGGCCGCGCCAGGATCACCTCTCGCAGCCGCTTGTAGACCTTGGCGAACCGCCGGTTGAATCCCACCTGAAACACGCTTTTCGATTGCCGGGCGGCGGTCAACACCTGGCGGGCATCCTCCATCGACGTGGCCAGAGGCTTCTCACAGAACACGTGCCGGCCGGCTTCAATGCATTCGAGCGCCAGCCTGGCATGTGAGGTGTTGGGAGCCGTGATGTAAACAGCGTCGACGCGGTCTAACAGCTCGCTGAGACCCGGCACCGCGAGACTACCGCCGCGGGTGAGCTCCGTATCATAGACGGCGGTGATCTCAACCCGATCATCCGCCGCCAGGCTGCTCCTGTGAACCCCCGCGATGTATCCCGCGCCGATGAAACCGATCCGTACCTTGCTCACGAATTCGCGAGTTTATCACGCGGCGTTATTATGAGTACGTGAGATCCCTGGTTCCACTCCTCCTCATCCCGCTCGCGGCCGCCACCGCCATAGCGGCGCCGAATGCCGACCTTAGCAGCGTGCAATCGGTCTACATTCTCCCCATGTCGAACGGCTTTGACCAGTACCTGGCGAACCATCTCACGCGGCTGGGCCTGTTCCAGATTGTCACCGACCCGGAGCGCGCGGACGCGTTTTTCTCTGACCGCATTGGGGAGGCGCTGCAGGTCCGCTTCGACGCGATTGAGAAGGCGGAACGCGAAAAGGCTGAACAAGAGCAGGCGAAGGCCGCCGAAGCTGCAAGCAAGGCCGCGGAGGACTCCGCCAAGAAGACCGAAGCCTCCGACACAAAGGCGGCCAAAGACGGCGACGCCCCCGTCATTGCGCCGGTAGACGCCGCGCCACCACGTGTCTCCAACTTCAACCGCGCGAAAGGGACCACGTTTCTGGTGGACCGCCGCTCCCGCCGCGTCCTGTGGAGCATTTACGAACGGCCGAAGAACACGACGCCGGATGAACTGGACCGCACGGCCGCCCGTCTGGCGGCGCGTCTGAAGGAAGCTCACTCGGGCAAGTAGAACGCATTCCAACATGAAGATCACCGCCATCAGGACGCTCGTCGTCCATGCGCGTATGCGCAACTGGGTTCTTGTGAAAGTGGAGACCTCAGAGCCCGGCCTCCACGGCTGGGGCGAGGCGACGCTGGAGTGGAAGACGAAGGGCGTGACGGGGTCCGTTGAGGATCTCGCAGTGCTCCTCATCGGACAGGACCCGCGCCGCATCGAGCATCTCTGGCAAACGATGCACCGCCAATACTTCTGGCGCGGCGGCAACGTGACGTTCTCCGCGATGAGCGGCATCGATCAGGCGCTGTGGGACATCAAAGGCAAGGAACTGGGCCGGCCGGTCTGCGAACTGCTGGGCGGCCCAGTGCGCGACCGTTTGCGGCTCTACGACCACCTGGGCGGCGGCAAACTGGAAGACATCTACCGCACCGGCGACCCGGCCCATTTCGCCGAGTTGGCACGGGCCAGTGTGGAGCGCGGCTTCACGGCGTTCAAGTCGATGCCGGTTCCGGTTGCCGAGTACATTGAGAACCCGGCGGTGATGAAGCGTGCGGCGCGCGCCGTCCAGGCCATGCGCGAAGCGGTGGGGGACGGTGTGGATATCATGCTCGATCTCCACGCCCGAACAACGGCCGCCGCGGCCATTCAGTTCGGACGCCTGCTGACGGACTACAACCTCTACTGGTACGAGGAGCCGTGCTGGCCGGAACACGTGGACGCGCTGGCCGAGGTGACTCGCGCGCTGCCATTTCCGACGGCCACGGGCGAACGGCTTGTGGGCCGCTGGGAGTTCCGCGAGCTGCTGGAGAAGCGAGCGGTTTCGATCATTCAGCCCGACGTCTCCCACTGCGGTGGAATCAGCGAAACGCGCCGTATCGCTGCCATGGCGGAGACATATTCCATTCCGGTGGCGTGCCACAATCCTCAGGGTCCTGTGAGTACGGCATCCAGCATTCATATCGGGTTCGCGGTGCCGAACTACCTGATTCAGGAAGTGGTGCGCAACGACGTGCCTTGGCGGAACGACATTGTGACGGGCGGATTCAACGTCAACCAGGGTGAGGTGCTGCCACCCACGGCGCCCGGGCTGGGCATCGACATCAACGAGGCGGAAGCGGCCAAGCATCCCTGGGAGCCCGAGGTGACGATGGCGGTATTCCACAAAGACGGCAGCGTCGCGGACTGGTAGCAGGGCGCCGGCGCCCAGACTGACGGCAGGCCTTCCAGCAAGTCTCCTATTGACATTCGATAGGAAACCTCGTACTCTCATATCGATAAGCGATAGGAGAGGCCACATTGAAGAAGACCAACCTCTTGCAGGGAACGCTCGACCTGCTGATTTTAAAGGCGCTGTCCATGGGACCGCTGCATGGGCTGGGCGTCTCGCTTCGCATCCGCCAGATCACGAACGGCGCTTTCGAGGTGGGGCCCGGGTCATTGTTTCCGGCGTTGCACCGCATGGAGGAAGCCGGATGGCTCAGCTCCGAGTGGGGTGAATCCGAGAACAACCGGAGGGCGAAGTTTTATCAGTTGACCAAGCCGGGGCGCCGGCAACTGGAAACCGAGGCCAAGCACTGGACGCTGATTTCCTTGGCCATTGCCGGGGCGCTGAAGGCGTGAGGCGGCAGTCATGCTCAGAAAAATGTGGCGAAACTGGATCCGCCGTCCGAAGCGCGAGGCTGACCTGGATGCGGAGATTCGCTCCTGGGTGGACCTGCGGACCGACCAATTCGTGAAATCCGGGATGAAGCCGGACGAGGCGCGCCGGGCCGCTGTGATGGAGGCCGGGGGGATCGAGACCGTGAAGGACAGCGTGCGTGACGCGCACTGGGGCAACGGCGTGGCTTCCATCGCGCGAGACCTTCGTTTCGGCCTTCGGCTGCTTCGTAAGAATCCGGGATTCACCATGGCTGCGATCGCGGTTCTGGCTCTGGGCGCCGGCGCCAACACCGCCGTCTTCTCGATTGTGCACTCCGTGGTGCTGCGCAGTCTGCCCTATGGCGAACCCGATCGCATTGTCTCGATCTTTGAAAAGAGACCGAAGGAGAACAATCTCCGCAATGTCGTCTCGGTGCCGGACTTCCTCGACTGGCGGGATCAAGTACAGAGTTTCGAGGGTATGTCGGCCGTTATCCACGACGTGGTGACCTGGCAAAAGCCGGACGGCGCGGAGCAGTTGCTGCGGGGCATGGTGTCGCCGGAGTTTTTCGCTGTGCTGGGCGTGAAACTTGCAATCGGCCCCGGATTCGCCCGCGAAGAACACATTCGCGCGCCATACCATGCCGCTGTGCTCACGCACGGGTTCTGGCAGCGCCGACTGGGCGGGGCGCATTCCGTGCTGGGCACTTCGCTGAATCTCAACGGGAAGTCCGCGACGATTGCCGGCGTTCTGCCGGAGAGCTTCGCGTATCCGGTGGCGGATGTCGAGTTTTTCAGTTCGCTTGTGATCCAAAACCGGGAATCTCTCGACCGCGGCAGCCACATGCTGAACGTCATCGCGCGCTTGCGGCCCTCGGTCTCGCTGGCTGCCGCGCAGACGGAGATGGATGCCATCGCCCTTCGCCTTGAGCAACAGCATCCGGCCGCGAACAAGGGCCACGGTGCGAATGTGGTGCCCCTGAGGGAGGTCTTACTGGGTGAAGTGCGAGGTACTTTGCTGGGCCTGCAAGCCGCTGTGGGGTTCGTTCTCCTGATCGCATGCGCGAACTTCGCCAACCTGCTTCTGGCCCGAACGGCCGCCCGTGAGCGTGAGCTGTCCGTGCGGCTTGCCATCGGCGCGGGGCGCCGGCGTGTTCTGCGCCAACTGCTGTGCGAGAACGGTCTCATCGGACTGATTGGCGGTGCGGCCGCCGTGGCTCTCGCCTACACGGCAGTGCCCGTCCTGAAGTCCCTGGTGCCAGCGGACGTGCCGCTGCTCGGATTGCGCGAGGCAGCGGTGAATGTCACCGTCCTCAGTTTCTGCCTGGTGCTCTCGCTGGTTTGTGGACTCGTGTTTGGCTTGGCTCCGGCTTGGCGCGGGGCGTCGTCTGGAATCAGCGCGGCGCTTAAGGAAGGTGGAGGCGGCGTGCGCGGCAAGCGATTCCGCCAGACACTGATCACCGCTCAGGTTGCCTTGTCCGTTGTGTTGCTGAGCGGGGCAGGGCTCGCGCTTCGAGCCTTTGCCGCCCTTCGCGCGGTTGACACCGGGGTTCGCCCCGACGGCGTCATCACCATGCAGGCTGTTTTTCACGGTCAACGCTACGCGCAGCCACCGGCAGTGATTGCCGCGACGAGTGAATGGCTGGACGCGATTGCGCGGGCGCCGGGTGTTCAGGCAGTGGGTCTCACATCGCACTTACCTCTCAGCGGCCAGGACGGGCGGCGCGGATTGGCGATTGAAGGTGTGGAGCCGCCGGACCCGAGTCAACCGCGCCGTGCCCACATTCGATTCGTCAGCCCCGGGTATTTCCAGGCGATCGGGATGCGGCTTGTCGAAGGCCGCGCATTCACCGGCGCGGATCGCGACGGCAGCGCTCCGGTGATGTTGGTGAATGAAGCCGCGGCGCGCCTCCATTTCCCGAACGGCAAGGCGGTGGGGCACCGCGCCAAGCCCGGTGGCTCGGCGGGGCCGTGGCATGAGGTGATCGGTGTGGTGGCGAATGTCCGGCACTGGGGTCTTGACGTCGAGGCGCGCCCGGAGCAGTATTACTCTCACCTGCAGCAACCGGCATGGCTGGCCAACGTTGTGATTCGGACCTCCGGCGACCCCGAAGAGGCGGTGGGCGCTGCCCGGCGGGGACTGCGCAACCTGGACTCGAGCATTGCACTTGCCCAAGTGCGCACCATGCGCGAGTTGGTGAGCCAGGCCATGGTGCCGGAGCGGTCATTGCTGGTGCTGCTAAGCCTGTTTGCGGCAACAGCTTTGGCACTCACCGTGTTGGGCGTGGGGGCCACCATGGCGTATCTGCTTTCCCAGCGCAGGAAGGAGATCGGAATGCGGCTGGTGCTGGGCGCCTCGGAGCCTTCACTGATTCGAGGCGTGGCTGCTGAGGCGATGGTGCTGGTGGCGATTGGCCTGACGGCCGGCGCGGCGCTGGCGTACATCCTGTCGGAATTTGGCGCGTCGAAGGTTCTGCGATCGGTGAGACTGGATCTACCGACTCTTGCCAGCGTCGCCGGGGTGCTGGCACTTGTGGCCTGGCTGGCGAATTACCTGCCGGCTCGATGGATGGTCCGAACGATCTCATTCACAGGGCTTCGGGAGGAGTAACAAGAGCCGTCAAGTATCAAGCCAGACCACGCCGACGCTCACGGGAATCTGGCGAACCCGCTGGCCGCGACGTACCGGCCGGCGGAAGCGCAACAGGCGTTCGACACGGCGCTGCGCCTGCGTCCGAACGGCGCCGGCACGCGGTACAACTACGCGATGCTGCTGGGGTGGCTGCAGCAATACGACGATGCGCAGCGCGAACTTGAAGCGTGTCTGCGCGCCGAGGTCCATTCCCTTGGGGCCTCGCGCCTTCGCCCGAACGCGCTTGCGGCATTCGGCGACACCGGCACGGCACTGCCGCATTTGCGCCGGGCCGCCCGGAGGGGATGCGGAGATTCGCGCGACAGCGGCGGAGGCGTTGCGGGGACCCGGAAAGCAGACTACCAGGTGAGCCGCAGGCCCATCTGCATCACCCGGGCCTCGGTGGTGTTGTCGATGGCGCCCGCACGCGCCGCCCCGATGTTCGTGCGTGGATTGCCCAGGTTGGCATGGTTGACCGCGTTAAACATTTCCCAACGGAATTGTGCGTTCCAGCGCTCGCTCATCTTCGCGCTCTTGAACAGCGCCAGATCGAGGTTCCAGCGGCCAGGCCCCACCAACAGATTGCGGCCCGCGTTTCCATAGGCCCCGACGGCGGGCAGCGCGAACGCCGCCGGGTCGAAATACCGGCTGAACTGCTCATCCCGGCTTCTTCCACTGGCAAGCCGGGGATTCGCAACAACGTTGGGCCGTTGCGTGCCTGCTCCCGACAGCGCTCGATCCTGCCCGCTGGTGATGGTGAGCGGCGAGCCGGCCTGCGCGCTCGCGATGCCATTCACCTGCCAGCCGCCCACCAACAGCCGCGGGATGCGAGCCTTGGGCCCGGGCAGCTCCCAAAGAAAGGACGTGACCACACGGTGCCGGATATCGAAGTCGGCCAGGCCCTTGTCACCGCGGAGATTCAGTGTGTCCTGTCCGTTGAACGCGTCCACGTCGATTGACATGCCATCAATCGCCTTGCTCCAGGTATAGTTCGCCAGCACCGTGAAGCCGCGGCTGAACCGTTTGTTCAGGGTTACCTGCAGCGAGTGATAGGTTGAGTTGATGACGTTCTCATAGCTGATGATGCTGCCGAAGGGACTGAAGATGCGCCGCGCATCGATGTTCGCCAGGGTGGCTCCCGCGCGGAACACAGCCGGGTTCAATTCACGGCGGATGGGAAGGCGCGTGGCCTTCGAACCGACATAGGCCGCGGTGAACAGGTAATCGGGCGCCAGCTCCCGTTGGATGTTGAAGTTCCACTGCTGGTTGTAGGGCGCGGCGTAATCGGGGTCCACCGAGAGGCCCACGGTGACGGGCGCCAGGAAGCGATAGGCCGCGCGCGCCTCAGGTGTGGCGGGGGGCGCGTAGGGGAAGGGGTTCACGCGGCCGCCGTAGGGATCCGAAAAGCTGCGCGGCGCGTTCACATTCACCTGCAGGGAGTAAGGCGGTGAGTTGACGAAGTGGCTCACCTGATGGAAGCGCGGCAGATCGAAGAAGACGCCGTAGCCTCCGCGGACGCTGGTCTTGCGATTCCCGAACGGGCTCCAGGCGAAGCTCACACGCGGAGCCACGTTGTTCCAATCGGTGCCGGTGCCGCCACGAGGCACACCGCTGTCACCCGCATAGAGCAGCCCGATGGGCGCACCCGGAAAGGCGTTCGATTGCAACCCGGGCCGGAAGACGGTGAGTTCATCAGCCGCCGAGTAAAAGGGCAGCAGCGGGTCCCAGCGCACACCGATGGAGAGGCTGAAGTCGCGGCTTACCTTCCAGTCATCGTGGGCGAAGAACGAGGGCGATTTGGCGCGAATCTGATTGATCCGAACGGACCCCTGCGTGAAACGGGCGGGCAGGCCAAGCAGAAAATCGGAGAAGGCACTCGCGCTGAACTGCCCGGTGAAGGTGAACTGCGGGTCGACACCGTTGGCCGTCACGCGGTCCGATTTGCTCCACCGGTACTCGCCCCCGAACTTCCAGGTATGCGCGCCGGCCGACCAGGTGACGATTTCGGAATACTGACGGGTGGTGCGGTCGATCAGGACAAGGTTGTCTTGCCCCAGGTCCCAGTAGCCGTTCACGCCGCCACGAAAATGGGGCACCAGTGTCTTGCCGAGCGCACTCAGGCCGCCGCGCGCCGCCCGCACGCCCATCGACTGATAGGACACCCCTTCGCCGCCGCCCACGGGCAGAGGTCCCCTGTCGATCTGCGACTGGTTGAAGGTGTATTGGCCGACGGCGAGAAGCCGCGGCGTCAGCGTCCAGGTATGCTGGCTCGTGATGTTCCAAGTGTCGAAGCGCACCTCCGATTGCAGCGAGGGAAGGCCGGCGGTGAGCAGATCCTCGCTTTGCGACTTGAAGGCCCGGCCGCTCAGACGTTGCGCGGCACTCAGGCTGTAGTCCACCCGGCCCATGAACTGCTCCGCATCCTGATTTTCGGGCCTGTTGTAGATGTGCCGCCCTCCCGCGGCGTTCGGTTGGGGAACGCGCAGGGCGTCGAGGAACTTGACAGCGGCGGGATCGAGCTGTGTGGAAGGAACCCGATTCCCTGGAAACGGTTGACTGGTCGCCGGATCCCTCGGCCGGACCGTGGACGCATTAAAGTCACCCGAGCGTTCGGCCGCCGTGGGGACCAGCAGGTTGGAGACGGTGCTGCCGCGCCGCTGCCGCGTACCTTCATAGGAGCCGAAGTAGAAAGCCTTGTTCCGGATGACGGGGCCGCCCAGCGAGGCGCCGAACTGATTGCGGCGCAGCCTTCCTTTCGAGAGCGCGAAGAACGACCGGGCGTCAAGCGCATCGTTGCGAATGAACTCATAGGCCGACCCGTGCACCTGATTGGTGCCGGACTTGGTGACCGCGTTCACCACGCCGCCCGCGTTGCGGCCATATTCGGCGCTGAAGTTGTTGGTGAGGATGCTGAACTCCTCCAGGGCATCCGGGTTCGGGATGACGGCCGGTGTGTTGTCCTGCGGATCGTTGTTGTCGCCACCGTCCAGAAGATAGTTGGTTCCGGTGGCGCGAGCGCCGTTGACAGCCATGCCGCCGTTCCGCCCCAGACCGCCCGACGCGGGACCGGGAACAATGCCCGGCGCCAGCGTGAGCAACTGCACCGGATTGCGGCCGTTCAACGGCAGTTCGGCGATGCGCCGCTGATCCACCACCTCGCGGAGCACGCCGCTTACCGTGTCCACCTGGGCCACGGCGCCGGTGACCGTGAGTGACTCGGTGGTGCTTCCCACATCGAGGGTCACCGTCACCTGACGGTTCTGGTCGGCATCCAGCCGGAATGTCTCCGAAACAAATTGGCGGAATCCTGTTTTGGAAGCCTTCACCTGATACTCGCCCACGGGCAGGCGCTGGAAGCCGAAGCGTCCTGACTCATCGGCGGCGGCGGTGAAGACCAGGCCGGTAAGCTGATTGGCGGCCTGCACCTCAACACCGGCGATCACGGCTCCGCTGCGGTCTTCCACCGTGCCGACGATGGTTCCCGTGGATTGAGCGAAGCACGCAGCGACGCTCAGCGCCAGGCAACCGGCGATGCGAGATATCGAGAAAGACCTCATGTCCATGAGGTCAAGAATACCGCTTTGCGGGAGGAGTGTTAGATGTCGAGGTTCCTGACGTCCAGAGCGTTCTCTTCGATGAACTTGCGGCGGCTTTCGACATCTTCGCCCATCAGCGTGGAGAAGATCTCGTCGCTTTCCACAAGATCCTTCAGATCGACCTTGAGCAACGTGCGTGTGTCGGCGTTCATTGTGGTTTCCCACAACTGTTCGGAGTTCATCTCGCCCAGGCCCTTATAGCGCTGCACGTTGGCGTCGCGGGTGCCTTCCTCGCGCACATAGGCCAAAAGGTCGCGCCAGTTGGCTTTGGACTCCGCGCGGCCATCGTTTCTGACGATGAATGGCGGCTGGTTGTATTTGGCGGCCCCCCGGGCGAGGGTGCGAAGCCGCCGGTATTCGGGCAACGACGCCAGTTCAATGCCCACCACGCGCTCGGCGTTGGTGGAGTCGTTGAACACCACCATCCAGGTGGAGTGTTCCTCTTCGTAGCGCAACTCCGGCTTCACCTTCTGGGCGATCATTCGCTCGGCCAGCAATTCAAGATTGGCCTTCTCCTGGAAGTCCGCCTTGGAGTCGAGTTTGAGGAAAGGATCGGAGACCAGTTCGGTGACGCGAGCATCGCGCAGACGCCTTTCGGTGCGCTGGAAGGCCTGCGAGAGTTCGTCAAGCGAAGCCATGAACTGACGCAATTCAGCGCCTTCCAGCTTGGCTTCACCTGTTTCGACGATGATCGACTCGGTGGCGCGCCGCAGGATCTCACGCGTGAACTCATGGTCGTTCTTGATGTACTTCTCGCTCTTCCCTTTCTTGATGCGGTAGAGCGGGGGCTGGGCGACGAACACATGCCCGCGGGTGATCAGTTCCTGCATGTGGCGGAAGAAGAACGTCAGCAGCAGCGTGCGGATGTGGCTGCCATCCACGTCGGCGTCCGTCATGATGATGATCTTGCCGTAGCGCAGCCGCCCCAGGTCGAAATCATCCTTGCCGATGCCGGTGCCGATGGCGGTGATCATGGCCCGGATCTCTTCATGACCCAGCATCCTCTCGTAACGGGCCTTTTCCACGTTCAGGATCTTGCCCTTCAAGGGGAGGATGGCCTGGTACCGCCGGTCCCGTCCGGTCTTGGCCGTGCCGCCGGCCGATTCGCCCTCCACAAGGAACAGTTCGCAGCGCTGCGGGTCCTTCTCCTGGCAGTCAGCCAGTTTGCCCGGCAGCCCGCCGGAATCGAGCGCGCCTTTGCGCCGCGTGAGGTCGCGCGCCTTGCGGGCAGCCTCCCGTGCTCGCGCCGCTTCAATGGCCTTCTGAACGATCTTCCGCATCACCGGCGGGTGTTTGTCGAAGAACTCGCCAAGCTTCTCGTTCACGAACTGCGTGACGAAGCCGCCGATATCGGAGTTGAGTTTGCCCTTCGTCTGCCCCTCAAACTGCGGCTGAGGAAGCTTCACGCTCACCACCGCCACCAGTCCCTCGCGAACGTCGTCGCCGCTGAGGTTCTCTTTCTGATCCTTGAACAGCCCGGCCGCGGTGCCAGCCGCGTTGATGGTGCGGGTGAGGGCGCTACGGAAGCCGCTCAGGTGCGCGCCGCCGTCCACGGTGTTGATGTTGTTGGCGAAGCTGAACAGCGTGTCCGAATAGGAGTCGTTGTACTGCAACGCGATCTCCATCGACAGTAGTTTTCCATCGGGCAGCGTGCGTTCGCCTTCAAAGTGAATGGGCTTGTCGTGGAGAACGGCCTTGCCCTTTGAGAGGTGATTGACAAACTCGGCGATGCCGCCCTGGTAGAAGAACTCGTGGCTCTTCACCGGGTCCGTCCGCTCGTCGCTGAGGGTGATTTTGAGGCCTTTGTTCAGGAAGGCGAGTTCACGCAACCGTTGCGACAGCGTGTCGAAGTTGAATTCGGCCACGGTCATGATGGTTGTGTCGGGCTTGAAGGTCACCTTGGTGCCGGTCTTGCGTCCGGCGCGTCCGGTTTTCGTCAGACTGCCCTTGGGAATACCGCGTTCATACTCCTGCTCCCAGGTGTGTCCTTCGCGCCAGATCTCCAGGTGCAACAGCTCAGAGAGCGCGTTGACGCAGCTTACGCCTACGCCGTGCAAGCCACCCGACACCTTGTAGCTGTTCGAATCGAACTTGCCGCCGGCGTGGAGCTTGGTGAGCACAACCTCTGCCGCGGACACACCCTCGTCGGGGTGAATGTCCACCGGAATACCGCGCCCGTTGTCCACGACCGTAATCGAGTTGTCGCTGCGGATGGTGACGAAAATGTCGGTGCAGTAGCCGGCCAGCGCCTCGTCCACCGAGTTGTCCACTACTTCATAGACAAGGTGATGCAGTCCCGCTTCCCCGGTGCTGCCGATATACATTGCGGGGCGCAAACGCACCGCTTCCAGGCCTTCCAGCACCTTAATGCTACTGGAATCGTAAACTTCGCCGTTATTTGCCATTCGATATACTTTCCAACCTGAAGCCGTCAGATGCGCATCGGCATCACGACGTACCGGTAATTGAGACCTTCGCCGCCCTGCGGCCGAAGTTCTCCGGCACTCTCACCATTCCGGAAGTGAAATTCGATCTCGGTCCCGCCCACGGCGCGAAGAAAATCGCTGAGGTAGGCGGCGTTGAAACCGATATCCACCGGTGCGCCGGTGTACTCCACGGAAATCACTTCTTCGCTCTCGCCCATGTCGGAAAGCGAGGAAAACAGGCGCAGTTCGTTGTCTTCGATCCCCACGCGGATGGACTTTGACCGCTCGTCGGCAAACTGCGCCACGCGGTCAATGGAGCCGCGCAACTCCTCCCGGTTCAGGGTGAGTGTGTACTGATGGTCCTTGGGCAGCACCCGTTCGTAGTCGGGGAAGTTGCCGGAGAGCTTCCGGCCGGTCAACACACGGTCACCCAGGCGGAAGAAGAGGTGATTATCGTCGCCGCTGAATTCGATCTTGGCTTCCGGGCCGGATTCAGAAATCATCTTCACCAGCTCAAGCATGGCCTTCTTGGGGACCAGGGCCTTGTACAGACCCACCACACCCGGCAGTTCAGCCGGCGCCTCCACCATGGCCAACCGGTGCCCGTCTGTTGAGACCATCGTCACCGAATCCGGCTTCAGCACCAGCAGCGAGCCATTGATGGTGAACCGGGTCTCCTCCATGGCGATGGCGAAGATGGTCCGCGCAATCAAGCCTCCCAACAGAGAGGCTGGAATCGCGGCCAGCGCCTCCGGCATGTCCGGCAATTCGGGATAACTCTCGCGGGACATACCAGCCAGCCGCGTCTTCGAACGCCCACAGGTGATGTTCGCCCAGTGGTTTTCCTGCACCTTCACCGTCACTTCGGCGTCCGGCAGCAGGCGGACATAATCCAGAAACCGCTTGGCTGGCAAAGTCCCGGAACCTGGCCGGACCACCCGGGCAGGGCACGTGCAGCGGACCCCAAGCTCCAGGTCCGTCGCAGTCACCGTCAATTGCCCGTCCGCGGCCTCCAACAACACATTCGAAAGAATGAGAATCGTGGTCTTCTTTTCCACCACGCCCTGCGCCAGATTCAATTCCCGCGCCAGATCCGCCTTGTTGACGATAAACTCCATCGATCCCGCTCTCCCTAAACTCTATCCTTCTTCATTCATACAGCCTATTTAAGAACACTCATCATAGGGCCTGTCGAAATGTGGATATCTCTCTAAATTATACAAAACGCACTGCCTTCCTGTCTTCGCAATCTGTGGAAAGCCAGGTGTGAGACAAACGAAAAACAGGCCCGCCCGCCCAAATCTTCACAACCTTCAACAATGCTCTTCGCGCCATCTGAGGAAAATTCTTCCATCAGCTTTGTAATGAGTCGGTTAGGCTGTGAATCATCTTGTTCAAATCCGGGTCCTTCTGCCGCAACCGCTCAATTTTGTGCACGGAGTGTAGCACCGTGGTGTGATGCTTTCCACCGAACGCCCGCCCGATTTCCGGCAGCGAAGCGGTGGTGAGGTCTTTCACCAGGTACATGGCTACCTGGCGAGGGTAGGCGATCTCCCTTGCGTTGGTCTTCTGTTTCAACTGCGAAGGCTGAAGCTGGAACTTCTCCGCCACGGCGCGCACGATCGACTCAATGCTCACCCGCTTTTCGTTCCCGTGCGAGAGGTGCCGCAGCACCTGCTGGGCCATGTGAATGTTGATGGGGACGCTGGCCACGGAGGAGTAGGCCAGCAGCTTGGTGAGAGCGCCCTCCAGTTCTCGTACGTTCGACTTGGTTTTGGTCGCGATGAAGATCCGGACATCCTCCGGCAGGTGAATGCCTTCGGCTTCGGCTTTCTTGTCCAGGATGGCCATCTTGGTCTCAAGATCCGGGGCCTGAACGTCCACCATCAGCCCCCATTCAAACCGCGATTTCAGCCGCTCCACCAGCCCCGGCGTGTTCTTCGGCGCGGAATCGCTGGAGATGACGATCTGCTTCTGGTGTTCGTAGAGTTCATTGAACGTATAGAAGAACTCTTCCTGGGTGCGTTCCTTGCCGGCCAGGATATGAATGTCATCAATGAGCAGAACGTCGGCCGAACGGTAGTGCTGATGGAACTGCGGCATGCGGTCCTGCTTGATGCTGCTCACCATCTCATTCATGAACCGCTCACTGGTGGTGTAGACCACGCGCATGGAGGCGTAGGAACTGACCAGGCTGCGGCCGATGGCATGCATCAGATGGGTTTTGCCCATGCCGCTGCCACCGTAGATAAACAGCGGGTTGTAGCGGCGCGCCGGCGCTTTGGAAACAGCCAGAGCCGCGGCGTGGGCGAACTGATTGCAGGAGCCGACGACGAACGAATCGAAGCTGAACCGGTCATTCAGATAGAGAGAAGGGGGTGCGAACCTTGGCTCCATCCCAAAAGCGGTTTCCGGAGGGGGTGCGTTTCCCACCTCGTACCGGACTTCCGTCACTGGAAACCGCAGGGAGCGCACCACGCCCATCACGCGATCACCGTACTCCTCTTCGAGCCATTCCCGTGAGGCCTGGTTCGGAACAAAAACCAGCAGGGAACTCCCCTCGAGACGCCCAAACTGCGATGGAACCACCCAGTTCTGAAAGCTCTCCGGGTTCAACTCCCGCCCCAACTCGCTCTTAATCTGCTCCCAGATGTTCATCGATCCATCAACCGGCCACAAGAATCCCACATATTTTCCGCAGGTTGTGGAAAAACATCATCCCGTTCTGTTCGGGGGAATCGGCGGGTGTCTCCCAGCAGCCGCTGACTGACTGGTCCACTTCGAGCCACAACACGCCTGCGGTATCTCAGTCTAACACACTTCCGTTCTCACGCATCCAAAATTCTAAACTCTATAAATCTCTTTTTTTTCAACACTTGCGCGGATTCGTAACAATTTTTCCCACAAATGTTGTATCCCTCTCCGAGGTGGGTGGTACTAGGGGTTGGATGGCCCTCGCCGGGTTGCGGCGATGAGCGCTTCCATGTGATTCAGGTAGCGGCCCAGGGCGAGCTTTCCTTCCTCGCTCAGACGGTAGGATGTCTTGGGAACCCGGCCCACGAACGCCTTTTCGGCAGTGATGTAGCCCGCCTCTTCCAGTTTCCGGGCGTGGACACTGAGGTTGCCATCGGTGAGGTTGAGGGCCTTCTTCAGTTCCGAGAACGTCATGCCTTCCTGGGCGGCCAGGGCGCTGATGATGCCGAGCCGGACACGGTCATGGATAAGGCGGTCCAGCTCGGCGGCGCGGGCCGGCGCATCCAACAGCCGGGGCTGTGCCACCACTTTACGGACCGCACTGGTTCGTGCCATCGCGTTACCCTCCGTGCCTCACGGCGATCCAGACTCCGAAGCCGATCTGGATCACCCCGAATCCCGTCCCGAGAAGAAGGTTGCCGTATTCGGCCGGCACAAAGGCCGCGCCCACGCCAAAACCGAGAATGCAGAAACCCATCACCGGCACGCACGGCACGGAAAACGCACCCCCGGTGACGATGGCCACGCCATACAGCAGCAGCCACACAGCGGGCATCACGCCGTACATGCCGTTGCGCGCCAGCACCACGGTGATCAGCGCCCCGGCGAGAATGGGCGGGGCGAAATTCAGTGCGAACTTCCGGGCCGGCGCGGCGCTGAGGGAGGCACTCAACCGCCGAGCCTTCCGGGCGACCGCGGCAAGCCCGATCAGGGCGCCCAGAGCGGCTGCACCGAGCCAGACCATCATCCAACCGCGGGGCTCAGTCTGGCGCGACGCGGCCACGGAGGCCACCAGGGCAATCACGCCCAGGCCAACACCGCCCCATCCGGGCACCGCGGTGAAGGTGCGAGCGCTCTCAATGGTCTCGCGAATGTAGCGAAGGTTATCCGCCGCCCGAGCTCCAAGATCCACCGGTGCTCCCATTCACCCGCCATCATCGCACACCGGAGGCGGGCTGCCCGTCATACCTCCGTAGCATTCGAGTGGTATCGTTCCAGGTAGAGGTATCAGTCTTGAAAATCCTTCTCACCTGCCTTTTGGGCGCCGGCCTGGCGCTTGCTCAGTTCGACTCAGCCACGGTGCTTGGAACTGTTCGAGACAAGACCGGTGGGGTCATCGCGGCGGCATCCATCACCCTGGCCAATCTCGACACGGGCATCGAGACGCGCAAGTCCACCGATGAATCCGGCAGCTTCGAGTTCTTTACGGTGCGCCCCGGGCGGTATCGCGTCTCGGCGGAGGCGCCCGGGTTCTCGAAAGCAGTGGCGGCCGAGGTTGCGGTGAGCGTGGGCGCCCGCCAGCGCGTGGACCTTGAGATGGCCGTGGGCCAGGTGACTGAAACGGTGGAAGTGACGGGAGCGGCGAAGCTGATCGAAACGGACTCCTCGCAGCGCGGCCAGGTGGTGAACCAGCGGGCCATTGTCGAACTGCCGCTGAACGGCCGGGCGTACTCTTCCCTGGCGCTGCTTTCCACCGGAACGCGCGCCTCCCTGCTTTCCACCGGTGGCGCCACGCCCCGCGAGGGCTCCTTCAACGTCAACGGGCTGCGCAGTACGGTGAACAACTTTCTTCTGGATGGAATCGACAACAACGCCTACGGGACCAGCAACCAGGGATTCTCGAATCAGGTGATGCAGCCGCCGCCCGACGCCGTGGCCGAGTTCCAGGTGGTGACCAACAACATGTCGGCCGAGTATGGCCGTTCGGGTGGCGCCACGGTCAACGTGGCGTACAAGTCCGGCGGCAACAACATGCATGGCAGCGCCTGGGAGTTTCTGCGCAACCGGGCCCTGAACGCAACCGGTTTCTTCAAGCCGCGCGCCGGTGTGAAGCCGCCGCTGGCTCGCAATCAGTTCGGGTTCACGCTGGGCGGCCCCATGCGCCCGAACCGTGCCTTCTACTTCCTGGACTATGAGGGATTCCGCCAGGTGCGCCGCGGGCTGGATTTCGCCAACCTCCCCACGATGGACGACCGCCGGGGCGTGTTCAGCGTGCCTGTGCGCAACCCGCTGACGGGCGCTCTGTATCCGGCCAACACACCCATTCCCCCCACCGACATCTCGCCGTTCGCGCGCCGCGTCTTCACTGAACTCCCGGCGCCCACGGCACCCGGGCGCGCCAACAACTTCCAGCTTCTGCGCCGCTTTTCCGACTTCACCGACAAATACAATGCCAAGTTCGACTATCAGTTGAACAACCGCTGGAACGGCTTCACGCGTCTGGGCCAGCGCAAGGCGAACATCTTCGATGAACCGAACATTCCCGGCCCGGCCGGCGGCGATGGCAACGGCTACACCTATGTTCTGAACCAGCAGCTTGCCTCAGCGGCCACGTACACGCCGTCGCCCACCGATCTTCTTGAAATCCGCATGGGCATCTCACGCACCATCGCCGGCAAGCGGCCGCCGGCCTTGGGAGGACCGACGATGGAGAGCCTGTTCGGAATTCGCGGGCTGCCGAACGATCCGCGCGTCGCCGGGGGTCTGACCACCCAGGTGATCGGCGGTCTGTCGAATCTGGGCCGCCAGGCGACGAACCCGCAGTGGCAGTTTCCAACGCTCTGGAATCCCAAGGTGAATTTCTCACGGTTCCTGGGGCAGCACTCGCTCAAAGCGGGCTACGAGTATCAGCGTGTCCACACCCAGATTCAGGACGTGAACCCGCTCTACGGCCAGGACAGCTATCAAGGTTTCTTCTCGCGCCCGGCGGGTGTCACCGCGAACGACAACAGCTACAACATCGCCGATTTCCTGTTCGGCGCGCGCAACCGCTATGCGCTGACGAACTTCCTGATCGCCAACTACCGCCAGACGCTCAATTTCTTCTACCTGCAGGATGACTTCCGGGTTTCCCGCAAACTCACGTTGAACCTGGGCACGCGGTTCGAATATGCCACGCCCCAGTGGGATGCCAACAATGTACTTTCGAACTTCGACCCGGTGGGCTTGAAGATGGAAGCCGCCCGATCTGGCGGCGTCTACGAGCGTGCCTTGATTCGCCCGGACCGGAACAACTGGGCGCCGCGCGCGGGCCTTGCCTACTCGCTGGATCAGCGCACGGTGATCCGTTCCGGCTTTGGGGTGAATTTCATTCACTTCAACCGGTCAGGCGGCGGGAACATTCTGGCCATCAACGGCCCGCAATTGATCAACGCGGTGGTCACCCAGTCGCCGGGCCCGGGATTCCGGCCGACGCAGGACGGCTACCCCGCCGACCTCACCAGCCCCGCGCGATTCAATCCACTGGTGGCCAACATCACCTACATGCCGCGCGACACACGCACCAGCTATGTAATGAGCTGGTTCTTCTCCGTGCAGCGGCAGATTGCGGCAAACACGTTGCTGGATGTGGCCTACGTGGGCAACCGCAGCAACAAGCTTCTGCTCTTCGCCGACTACAATCAGGCGCGGCCGAACACCAACGGAAGCAACATCGCGCTGCAGGCCCGGCGGCCCATCGCGAGCTTTAGCGATATCACCTACGCATTCAATGGCGGCTGGGCGAACTACAACAGCCTTCAGGTTCGTTTTGAACGACGGTACGGCGCGGGCTTCTTCCTGCTGAACTCGTTCACGTACTCAAAAGCGTTGGACAACTCGGCCGGAGCGCTTGAGAACCCGAACGGCGCCGCCGCGTCGCCGCAGGACTTCTACAACCTGGGGGCCGAGAAGGCAGTCTCCGCGTATGATCAGACTCTGACCAACGTCACCAGCGTGGTGGCACGGCTGCCGTTCGGCAAAGGGCGGCGCTATCTGGCCAATGCCGGCCGCGCGGCGAACGCCATTGCGGGCGGCTGGTCTCTCAGCTTCATCAACAACTGGTGGACAGGCGCCCCCATCAATCTGAACCCACATTTCCGTTTTGAGCCGCGCGTGCGAATCTCCTGGATGCTCGTCCGCATCAATATCGATAGGGGTTTGAAGGCAGCGAAGACCCCTGCGGAGGACAGCACCCAATGGGTGACAAACAAAACCAGCCCTTTCAGCTCTCGTTCAACGGCCTTCTCAAGATCGACTTCCAGGGATCGCGCGTTACTTCCGATGGTGGTCTGATCCTGGTGCGTGAGTTGGATGAACGGCTGGGCTTCGGTGCTCTCATTGCCCAACACCTGACTGACTCACGGCGCGGCAAGAATACCCAGCTTCCGCTGGCGGACCTACTGCGCCAGTCCGTCTACAGCCGGATTGCCGGCTACGAGGATGTCAACGATGCCGAGCGGCTCTCGCAGGATCCAACCTTCCGGCTGA
>Ga0194132_10002642_pt1 | contig 33121 bp, 34 predicted proteins | sample TA2KigOf80mmetaG_FD_148612 | JGI IMG/M metagenome (GOLD analysis project Ga0194132, IMG submission 148612) | Freshwater microbial communities from Lake Tanganyika, Tanzania - TA2015054 Kigoma Offshore 80m | ecosystem: Environmental > Aquatic > Freshwater > Lake | place: Tanzania: Lake... | reverse complement strand
GCATCGAATATTCCACTTATGATTTTCGCGGCGTCGATGTTGGGAATATCAAGCGCTGCGAGAGAGCGGAAGGTTGGTTTGCCAGAACCAGACAAAGGGCCGGCAAATACTATATTCGCTGATTGAATTTTCCAATCAAAGCCTAACGAGCCTGACCCAGTAACAGGAGAGCCAGAAACAGTGAAATCAGATGGAGCAGAAAGCCCCACAGAAGTAACCGTACCGTTCCCTGTTGAAGTCCACGAAAGATTACCATTTGAATCAGTAGTTAAAACTAATCCATCAGCAGCAGGTGCTGCCTCAGGGAATGTAAAGGTATTTTCACCAAATTTTATTTTCCGCTCAGGAATAGAAACAAGCTTATTAAAAAAAGCGGGCGCTAAAAATGTTACATCTGACGACGTCAGCTGCATTAAAGTAGTTAAAGACTCTGTACTAGATAAATTCGTAGTGTGCCCAATAAGAAGCTTAGGGCGTGTAAAACGTATTAAGTCGTTCGTACCATCACCTGTCGTACTAATAGTGCCGCCACGCGTACGAAAATCATCAGCATAAATAACACCTGCAACTTCTAATACTGCATCACTTTGTGGATCAGTTAGGCCAATACCAACGCGCCCATTCGACAAAACTGAAATAGCTTCTCTGCCATTTGTCGTATCAAAAACACCAAAGCGATACTTCGTCGAATCAGTTACTGTAGTACGTAATCGAAAACCCTTATTTTGCGCCACAGAACCATCCCAACCCGAACCCTGCAAAACAAGAGCGCTTGAATTAAAGCCTTCTGTTCCTCCAGTTGCAGTTCCGGCAGGTTCACCTGTTAATGTATTTGCTGCTGTGTCAGATACAAAGTTGCCAACTCGCACAGCATTCATCGCATAGGGCGCAGGCGCAAACGTAACGCGTGGAGATGCTTCTGCATCATTTTCGATCGTTACACCCAAATACAATGGCGTTGTAAAAGTAAGCGTTGCAGGAAATGCATTACAACTACCCATCTGCACCGAAAAATATCCATTCGCATCTGGCGTTATCTTGCGACACGCACCATTTGTAGCGTCATACGTTTCTGTCCATAACGCAGTGCCACCCGTAGTAGCAGAATACAAAGAAAATGAAAAACGCGTGGCAGAGGTAATAGGAGCACCCGATGCTGTTCGTAAGCGAGATTGATAATTAATCAGAGTAGGAACGGCAGCATGAGCAAAAAAAGCAGTACATAAAAATACTGCTAAGCCTGACCCAATTCCATATATATACTGTTTTTTCATTATAAATATCAAATAGGAAGTGCGGGAGTGATAAATACCTTTATTGTCAGCGGCACTTTTCCACGTGCATCTGCGACCTTTATGACGTGCACGCCAATCGGCATAGTATCCATAAGTTTCATTACTGCCGGAGTCGCTTCCGCCTCCGATACCACATTAATAGAAGCCACAACACGAGGATCTATTGGTGCAGAACGATATGCAAAACGAATAACCACACTGCCAATAACGCCAATAATTATCAATACGCCACCAACCCACAACACATACTCCCCTGCACCACGTATAAGCGTAAAAGCAAGAAGAGTAAGCGCCCCAAGCGCAATACATGCAAATGCTATCCATAATAGCCACGGCACAATGCGCTTAAAGAGCACTATATATATCTCCCGCGTAATACCCGCATCATCAACCAAACGGATAATCTGCGGAAGAGGCTGAGGATTCTCTATGGCATTTAAAACAGCCTGTGGCGCATCTACCATGCGCACTGCCGACATATTGGATGTCTGCGGAATATTTGCCATAAAGGCATTTGCTGTCGATGTATCTTCAAAAGACACTTCAACCACAGGAGAAACACCTCCTATTTGTGGCTCAATATCAAAAAGGCTTTTGATCCATCCGCTACCACTACTACGACCTCCTACATTAGTTACTGGCACTGATTCTGGCGACGAAACTGTATCCGTCAATCCATCATCAAACCATATAGTGCCATGATCGTAGATATAGTTAGTGCTTTGAGAACCACCAACACCTGGGTCAGCTACTACTGTTTTTGCCTGATAATTAAAAGAACTAACATCATCACTCCCACCCCCAGTGCTATTTTGTGTTACCGTTTTTGCCAACGCTAAATTGCCATACAAAGATACGACAATAAAAAACGCTATAAAACGGACTTTCTGCACAAATATATCACGCCTCACTTCGTGACTAATATATATAATATCATCACATACAGATATTCTTTGTGTGGATAACTATTAAAAATAGCTACAGTAAAAACCATAATGCCCTGCATCCACTACTCTTTCGTGCCCATTATCATAACGACACTTACTTCAATCTTTTTTTAGGTGCGTATAACGCAACCTATGTCATTAGTATGCTTACCGGACTTGTTTTGTTTTTTTATTACGCGGCATGCATTACAAAAACAGCACGTGTTATTCAAAAACGCCCTATCCACCAGATTATGCAAACTGATAATAATTTTTTAGCATCAGCACCGTATGCTTTCTGTATTTCTCGTATTGCCTTTTTATCGCCTTATAACCCATTCATGTCCGCTCTTGCATAATCCTTAAGCAACCAAAAACCCGCCAATGGACGGATTTTTGATCTTCGTCGTGTGCTCGCACTCTGAAGCTTATTGATTTATCAATAAGCGAAGTGGTGGACACAGCGGGTAAAACATTGAACCGTATAAAAACCTGCCTTTCACGCTTTTGGGAAGTATATCAATCCAGTCCAATGTTCCAAAAAGTATTGGAAAATAATGAGTTGGTTACCGTTACCACCTCACAAGGAGAGTATTGAAAATGGAATAGACGATAAAAAATCCCCGCACCGAAAGTTCGGATGCGAGGGATTTATATTGTTTCTCACTTTTGGCCGCGCAGTGAGTTTAGTTTGCGCGTCACGGAGTTTCACCGCCGATATTACGCTCCGTTTAACGACATGAGTTGGTCGGATTTCGCCGGACGACTGGCTCAACTTCATGAATACTCGCACTCTCAGGAAACGGACAGTACAGGGCATTCGTTGACGTTTCGTAGTTAAGGCTTCGAAAGCTAACTGAATAAGTTGGGGCTTTATGATACCCCAGCTCACGAAGATAAGCATCGGCTTCTTCTAATAATTCGAAGGGTCCGTAAAAGTGGCGGCCGCTAAGAGAAATAACGAACATGGACATTTTCTCCATCAACAAGAGTTAAAGAGCAGGGAAAGTCATCACTGTTTCGTCTTTTCAGACTCATCAGCGTAGATACACATCTACGGACAGTCGGTGAGATATTTACTAGCGCTCACCTGCGCTAGACCTTCCACTGAGGAAGGTCGTATGTCGTCTAACATGTGTCCGCCCTGTTAGGTTAGTGAGCGTCGCGGGGCTTCTCCGCGATATCACTGCCCAGTTTTTACGAGATGGGTTACTCGTGTCGCCGGGTTAGATTGCCCCGGGGTGCGAGTAATAACTTTTTGAGTTAAGCTGAACAATTTCCAGCTCATCCCATTGTGTTTTTACCTTTGCACCGTGCTGACTTTTTCCACGACAACTTGTTTTTTCACAAGCACTGCGCGCTCAGCGGCATAGTCGTCCTGTGGCAAGCCATTCACCACATCATCAATGATGCTTTGAATGGCGTTGTCAACGGTGTCGAACGGGCCAAACACTCGCAGGCACATTTTGTGGTCGACGATTACAAACATGGCACGACTCCTTGGGTTAACGGATTTGGATGTTCTGTTACCATTATATCACCATACTTAAAATAAGTCAAGTACCCTAAAACCTCTTATTTACTGCTCTTTTTATAACCAAAACACTTATTCATATCCCGCTATTGCATAATCCTTACACACTTGTATAATCCATAATATGGATGAAATAAGCCATACACCGATACTTATCCTCCATACGAACGACCTTGATTACGCCTTCTATCATGAGGACGAACGGTTCGCTCATGTGAGGGCTTTTGTGCGAGAGAAACGATATACCGCAAGCAAAACTGATGTTACTTATCGCGTATTAAGCCATTGGGATGCGCAGGGACTACTTCCTGATGGCATGGAAGAATCGAATGGTTCATGGCGGCGCTTCAACTTCATCGAACGGGTATGGCTTGAAGCAATAAAGCGGCTACGCACTTTCGGCCTATCTCTCGAGACCATAGCTCGTATACAAAAACAGGTTATGCGCTGGCATGAAAAAGGGCAGTTTTATCCCGAATTTGAATACTTTACCGCAAAAGCATGGTTTAGCTCTGCCGACCCGTATATCCTCGTTCTTGCGAATGGGGATGCAGACGTCGGCTCATCGGGAGATATAGAGCTTGGAAAAATGCTGCGCGGAAACAAAGATATGCTCCTTATTTCCTTGAAATCCATCCTCAAGGATATGGGCATAAAAAGAATAGCGCGGGCTGACACCCTACACAGTCTTACCAAAGAAGAAATCGAGTTACTCTCAAAAATCCATGTTGAATGTAGCGAAGAAATAAAAGTGAAGACCGACGGCGACGGGGCAATCACCGCACTCGAAACCACTAATACTATCACCGACCCGTTACCCAACTATGAACTACAAAAACAGCTCAAGGATGAAGGTGTATACGGCGAAGTTGTTACCAAATACGAAGGCGGAAACAGTCGGTCCGTCCGCATTACGAAAAAACAACGCTTTAATGCAAAAAAATAATCAGGGCTATCGGGAAAGACCGAAGCCGTTACCAACCCGTATGCGTTATCAGTACGCCCTGAAACCGTACCGCAATTATGCACACGCATGGGTACGGCTATCACCATTCTTCAATACCGCACACTTCTCAACGACCACACCAGCACTGATGAACAGATTGCAAAACGCATCGAATATCTCGAAGCGTTTTGCCGTAACGTTATAAAGATTGAACTGGAAGGTTATGAAAGAGCAACTAACCATGGGAAACACGAACAGCGGCCCTAAAACGCCTGAAGGCAAGGCAGTGAGCCGTTTCAATGCAATACGGCATGCAATCCTCCGCGAAACGGTTACCGACTACGAAAAGACTAATGCAGAAGGGTTGTATAACGACTTTGCGTGCGACCTTACGCCGCATGGCCGCACGCAAGAACTGTTAGTCGAAATCCTTACCGCAAACGCCATAAAACTCCATCGCATCGCAAAAGCGGAGAGTGAGGCAATGAAAGAAGCCTTGTCTCCGAATGAAATACCCGTCCTCGTATTCACGGATAACGCATATACGCCCGTTGTGAAGCCGTCGCTTGCGGAAAAACTCATACTCTATTCCCGTTACCAGACCGCAACCGAAAATCGCATATACCGTTCCCTCGCCATGTTCTATCAACTCAAAGCCCGTGAACAAAACTAACGGAAAATCAACTACGAAAGGTTCGTTTGGAAAAACACCTATTATCTACGAACGGGCGGTCATATACTGCCGCGTATCTTCGGACCGCCAAGCAAACGAAGGGCATGGACTTGATGCGCAAGAACAACGGTGCAGGGACTATGCCACGCGCAAAGGTTATATGGTGGACGGGGTATTCAAGGATACCTACACAGGCGGCGGGGACTTCATGGGGCGACCTAATATGCGCAATCTTATCGCCTTTCTTGATAGGCATCCCTACCGCAACTATGTCGTCATCTTCGACGACCTGAAGCGTTTCGCTCGTGATGTGAAAGCTCATTTTGCGCTACGGGAAGAACTACGAATGCGAAATGCACTACCCGAAAGCCCTAATCATACTTTTGACGACACTCCTGAAGGAGTTTTTATAGAAACTGTCCATGCCGCACATAACCAATTGGAACGGCAGCAAAACAGGCGGCAGGTTATTCAGAAAATGAAAGCGCGACTTGAGTTAGGATATTGGCCGTTCTGCGGCAAGAAAGGCTATACGATGACGAAAGACCCTATACATGGCAAGCTCGCCATTCCTAACGCAGAAAGCACCATCCTCAAACGCGCTATGGAGGATTTTGCGAAAGGCGTATTGGTGCGGAAAATAGATGTTTGTAGATTTTTAGTCGCGCAAGGATTTTGGAAAGGGCAACGTCCTGAAAAATATATCGACAAGCTAGACGAAATGCTCCGCGACCCGTTTTATGCGGGCTACATCGAATACTTGCCGTGGGAAGTGGAACGGAGAGAGGGAAAACATAGCCCTATCATATCGCCCGAAACCCACGAACTCATACAGAAGCGACTACGCAGAGAGGGACTGGGAAAACGCATACGACTCGACCTATCACCCGATTTCCCCTTGCGCGGGCTTCTCATATGCGACCACTGCGGCACAGGCCATATTACAGGCGCATGGTCGCGGGGAAGAAAATGCCGCTACCCATATTACGCATGCCAAAATAGGGCGTGTACGGAGTATGGCAAGTCAATCCGCAAAGCAGACATCGAGCAGGAGTTCGACAACCTATTGAAACGGAACGCGCTGAAGGATGAAGTTACGAAAATCTTGAATCCTATATTTGACTGTGTATGGAAACAAGAAACGGATGCAATGAAGAGACGTGAGATGGAATCACAGCAGGAACAATCCCGCCTTGAGGAAAAGGCGAGGAAACTAACCGATATGATTATTGCGGCACGGTCGGAGATTATGAAAAAGACGTATGAACATCAGCTTGAAGAAGCCGCACAGGAAATAGAAAAGCTCGAGGAAGAATCAGTTGGAGAAATCGACTGGTCGGTTCCGTATCGAACCGCACTCGACAAAGCGACGAGTTTACTGAAAAACCCTTATCGTGTTTGGCAAAAACTGGAATTAGCGGACCGACACAAGCTTTTTTACTTCATGTTCGAGCAAAAATTACCGTATCACCGAGTTGAGGGTTATCGAACCGCGAAAATCCCTTGCGCCACAAGACTTTTTGAGGAATTTATAACTACGAACTCTCCTGATGTGGACCTAGGCGGAATCGAACCGCCGCCTCGTCAATGCGAATGACGCGTTCTGCCCCTGAACTATAGGCCCGTGCCTTTAATACGAACCGATCATAAAAAGCGGAGCGATAAACATACATATCATAAGCGCCATTATGATATAAAATCCGATCTTTTTTGCTTGTTTCATTGTTGCACTATAGTACCAAACAATACAGCTCCTATCAACGGGATGTGTCACGATGATAGGCGTTCAAAAGTGTATATAACAAACTTATTGCAAGTGGCCCCAAAACGAATCCTGTAGGGCCGAAAAATGCTATACCGCCCAACACCGAAAGCAATATGATAAACGGATGCAATGCCACACCACGACGAATTAAACGTGGACCTACAATATTATCTACAAGTCCCACAACAAATACTCCGTATATAAAAAGTCCGGCGGCAAGAGTATGTGCACCATGCAAAAACAAATATACCACAGCAGGAGCAATAGTCAGCGCTGTACCAATACCAGGAATTAATGCCGTAATAGCGGTAACGCTCCCCCATAAAATGGCGTTCGGTATACCAAATATAAGAAAACCAATAATAGCAAGCAGTCCTTGTATAACAGCTATTAAAAGCCGCCCCGTCACAATCGAATTAATAGCGCGCGCTAACATATGCGCAATCTCTTCATCATCTTCATCTAAAAGAGGTGAAAGCGAAATAAATGCACGACGAAATGCATTACCATCTTTTAAAAAGTAAAAGAGCGCCATAACAAATAGAACAATATCAACAAAAAACTTCGTAATACCAGAAACAAAAATACCTACATTATCCACAAGATATCCGAGAGCTTCTTCCATATACATACCAATATCAAACGGCATGCTGTCCCCTAAAAATCCACGAAGAGTATCAAAAATCGTTCCTGCAGAACCTGTCTCTGTAAACGAACGGTATACATACCCCGCTTCCGCCGCCATTTGTGTTCCCAAAAAAATAAGTGGCGTGACGATAACAATAAGAATAAGAAGTGTTGTTATAAGAGCAGCAATACTTGCGCTCCCATGCACCGCTTCTCGTATTTTTTTATATGGAACTTGAAAGGCAACCGCAAACACTGCTGCAAGTATGATAGGTGAAAAAAAGGGCTTAAATATAAAAAATGCAACCGCAAACACTACTACGAGGAATGCAAGTAAAAAATAAAACGAAAGCGCTTTATGGTTCATATACAGAAATAGTAAAGGAATTACCCTACTACGCCAAGTCTTTGCAGGGTTATTTTTGTATGACAAAAATAAAAAAATGACCACTATGTATGCAAACGGATGCACGTAGCCATAAGCGCCGGAAATCGATCAGATTGCAGGCGCCACAGTCTTACTCTTCAGCCTCTAGCAAAACGTTCGAGTAACAGAATGCTATTTTAGTGTTAATAGTATTGAAGAATCAGCATTTAATGCGCTACAGTAATGCGTACATATATCGGGGTGTAGTATACCGGCAGTACGTGCGCTTCGGGTGCGTAAAGACCGGGTTCGATTCCCGGCACCCCGACCACGCAATTATATATACCCGTTTATAACGGATGTATTCTTTTTTATTTTACGTAAAACTTTCCTTTTATTTCTTCTTCTACTCCCCGCTCAAATTCTTCCTTACCTTCTTTTGCGCGCAGAGCACGTTCTTGCAAATCACTATCAGTAAGCGTATGCAATTCTTTAATACGTAGAGTAAGTATTTCCTCTGTATTTTTTGTTGGATTATCTAAAACTTCTTCAAGCAATATAGCGAGTATCCAACCAACTTTTGGACTAGGCAAAATACCACCAAGTCGCATAACATCCGTACCATTTAATGTAAGCATGCGCGTATCAATAGCATCTTGCTTAACCTTTTCAATCATAAACATTAAATGGCGTAACTTATAGGGCACTGCCTTCGGCACACCACTACCAATACGATCTGCTTCGCGCACTTTTAATAAATCGTCAATATGCTCTGGACCAACCTTACGCACAAACCGGCGCACGCCTGCTTCTGTAACTTCGCCAACGTTATAATAAAACAAATGCCAGCGCACGAGATGCGCAATTTTTTCAACAATTTTTTTAGAAAAATGTAAACGGTTTAATATAACGCACGTCATCTTAGCACCTACCACTTCATGGTTATAAAACGTGCTGTCATGCCCGTCGCCACGCTTCGTTGCAGGCTTAGCAATATCATGCAACAAACTACCTAATCGGACCTCAAACGAATATCCTTGCCCTGCCGTATATTCCAAAGCACGTACGTTGTGTTCGTATACCGTATATATATGATGTTTGTTTTGTCCACAATGAACGCCATCTAATAATTCTGGTATTACATAGCGCATAAGCCCGCAGTCGGTAAGCATGCGCACGCCCATACCTGCACCACTGCTTTCGATAATTTTTACCAATTCGTCGCGTACGCGCTCTTTTGCAACAGCCCCTAAAAGACCTGCATGGTGCTGTAACGCCTCTTTCGTTTTTTCTTCAATAGAAAATCCTAATTGCGCAGCAAAACGCACTGCACGCATAAGACGCAGAGCATCCTCTGTAAAACGCTCGTCGGGATTACCCACGGCGCGGATTATTCTATTACGCAAATCAACAACACCATTAAACGGATCATACACATCCTCTACCGACATCTCGGTAACCATGCGCACCGCAATAGCATTAACCGTAAAGTCACGGCGCGCCAAATCCTCTCCTATTGTTTTTACAAAAGTAACAGCATCAGGATGGCGCATATCGCTGTATGCACTCTCAGTACGATATGTAGTAACTTCAACCACTGCATAGGCAGGATTTTCGGACCCTGTTTTTATACCAACCGTGCCAAACGTATTTTCATATACGGTATTCGGAAATAAGCGCTGCATTTCTTCCGGCAATGCGTTAGTAGCTATATCCCAATCTTTTGGAACAACGCCACGCAAAAAATCACGCACACATCCACCCACTAAATACGCTTCAAAACCGGCATCCCGTAATGTTTTGCCAACTGCGCTTATTTCATCCGGTACTGTAATTGACATAGCATATATACGAACATATCCTAGCAGGAGCCCGCCTCATTAACCATAACCCTACCTATAATTATAACTCCGCGCTAACAATTATATGCCGTAGCGCGGTTTCTTTTTTTGAGATAGGCTCTTTGCAGAGTCCTCGTGGTGAAATGGATATCACTACTGCCTTCGAAGCAGTCATTGAAGGTTCGAATCCTTCCGAGGACACATATATTCACTTGCCTATATACACCAAGAGGAGTAGTCTAACAAATAGAACACTGAAAATACAGACAACGTCGTCTGTGTAATTATCTAGAGGTATGTGCAAAGGAGTTTTCCATGTTATTCTCTATTCTCTATCCATTCGGTATAGACATCTCTACCGAACCGGAAAAGCCACCACTCAAGGTGAATGTTCGTTGGCTAATACGCAGGGATATGCCCGAAGTCCTCGACATCGAACGAGTGTGCTTCAAATTCGCATGGACAGAGGAAGATTTCTTGTACTGTCTGCGTCAGCGGAACTGCATCGGTATGGTGGCCGAATACAACCACTGCATCATGGGTTTTATGATCTACGAACTACACAAGGATAAAGTGCACATTTTGAATTTCGTAGTCAGCCCTGCATTCCGCAGAATTGACATCGGAACAAGCATGATTGAAAAGATTGTGAAAAAACTAAGCAAACTGGGGCGCCAAGAAATCATTGTAGTAGTCGGCGAAAGCAATCTACCCGCCCAACTCTTTTTCAAGAAAATGAGCTTCAAGGCAGTGCTTGTACTTCGCGGTCACTACGACGACGCCGATGAGGACGCGTATGTCTTCCGCTTCAGTTTGAATGATAATCATACGGCAGGCACATTGCCGTTTGATATTCCTTTCGTCAAAAAGAGCTTAAACCAATTTCATCCAGTCAATCGCATCAGTAAATACGATATCACCTAAATATACGCCGCAAAGCGTACGGACTTGTCCCCCGTACGCTTTTTTTGATATACTAGGCGCAGAAAAGCACTAACTGTTGCCCCTATAGCTTAATGGTAAAGCACTCGCCTCTTAAGCGATTGACCATGGTCCGATTCCATGTGGGGGCACCACTATACAAGCAAGCCACACGGTATACATACGAGTAATACAATGTATTTAAATACAGGATATGAAAAGTAAGGTGGCAACCTACAACACCCTACCGCATAGTAGGATCTCATGCGTATGCTAACACTACGCACCGAACTTGCACACATACAAGGGATTAATAAGCGACTACAAGACGGGTTAAAAAAACTCGGCCTGATAACCGTACGCGATTTAGCACTCCATCTACCACACCGATACGACGACTTCCGCGCCGGCGCATCCATTATTGATCTTATTGCAGGACAAACCACAACCATTCAAGGTCGCGTAGCAAAAATAGGCATGCGCCGTTCTTTTCGGCGTAACATGGCGATAGTTGAGGCAATTATTGAAGATAGCACGGGGTCAGTGCGTGCTGTGTGGTTTAATCAACCATATGTAGTGCGCTCACTCCCTGTAGGAACAACGGGCAACTTTGCTGGCAAGGTAACGGCATCCCAAGGAAGTATTTATCTTTCAAATCCCGTATACGAACCAGCGTATGCCGAAGCACAGCACACTGACGGCCTTGTGCCGATATATCCCGAAACAAAAGGAATTACAAGCCGTGGTCTCCGTTATCTCATACGCCCCATACTTACCGCGCTTACATCTGTGCCTGAATGTGTACCGAATACTGTTTTACAAAAATTACACTTACCCAATCTTCTTGAAGCATTACGCACACTGCATGCACCGGATTCAACCGAAATAATTGAACCGGCAAAAAAACGTATTGCACTCGAAGATTTATTTCTTCTACAACTGACTAACTTACAGGCAAAAATGAAATTAGCAGAAGAACCTGCATACGCTATTCCATGGACAGAGCACGAACGCGACACATTACTTGCCGAATTACCCTTTACCCTCACTAACTCACAGCGCGCAAGCTTGGATGAAATATTGCAAGACATGCGCTGCCCGCATCCGATGAATCGCCTCTTACAAGGTGATGTGGGGTCAGGCAAAACAGTAGTACTTGCGGTTGCAGCACTACTTGCCGGATTACACGGATTTCAAACAGCTATACTCGCCCCCACCGAAACTCTTGCACAACAACACTACCGCACACTCAGCACTATTTTCGATCGCATTGTACATGAATGGAATCTTACCCTTGCACTTGTCACGAGCGCTAAATCACGCGTTTCGTATGGAGACGGACTAGAAACAGATATGCCAAAAGCGCGCATTGTTTCTCGCATAGCCGAAGGTCATATAAAAATAGTGGTTGGTACGCACGCCATTATACAAAAAAATGTTATCTTTCCACGCTTGGCACTTGTTGCGGTGGATGAGCAACACCGATTTGGAGTAGAACAACGCGCGGCCCTTACAAAGCGTACAACGCATAGCACGCCAACTATGCCACATTTTCTTTCTATGAGTGCAACGCCTATACCCCGTACACTCTCATTAACTATTTTTGGCGATCTCGATCTTTCCATTATCGATGAATTACCGCGTGGCAGAAAACCAATTATCACAAAAATAGTTGCAAGCGCTGACCGATCAAAAGCACACGCCTTTATACGACAAGAAATACAAAAAGGACGACAAGCATTTATTATTTGCCCACGCATCGAAGAATCAGAAGAAATAAATGAGGTAATCATGACATCTAATCCACTTGCCTCGCCCATCAATGGCGGGTGGAGTGATGTAAAAGCCGTAACGCAAGAATATGAAAAATTAGCAAAAGAGATATTCCCCGACCTCAAGGTTGGTATGCTTCATGGAAAAATGAAGAGTACTGAGAAGGCTACTGTTATGGAAGCGTTTGTAAAAAATAAAACACATATATTGGTAGCTACATCCGTAATCGAAGTTGGTGTTGATGTACCCAATGCAACAATTATGGCTATAGAAGATGCAGACCGATTTGGCCTTGCTCAGCTCTATCAATTTCGCGGACGCGTTGGTCGTGGCACACATCAATCCGTATGTTTACTATTTACCGGTAGCGCATCAGCAGTTGCACGCGAACGCCTTAAAGCGCTCACTACCGCAAAAAATGGTTTTGAGCTCGCAGAAAAAGATTTAGCAATGCGTGGCCCTGGTGAATTTCTTGGACGCACACAAACGGGCATGCCCGATATTGCTATGAATGCATTAAATAATATGGAGTTGGTAAAGATTGCGCGCGAAGCAGCAGCGCATATATTAAAGGCAGATAAAGATTTGCAAGCGCACCCACATATCTACGAGCAACTTGCTGTATTTAAAAAGACTGTTCACCTCGAATAAACAAAAAAACCGCATAGCGGTTTTTTTGTGTATGCATTAGTGATTAATAATAGTAACTGCCTGTTATCGAATACGCACCCGAATCCAAAAGCGTAATTGCTATCATTACCGCCAAAAGCAAAAGATCTAACTCATAACCCCCTACCAAACCCTGCCCCTTACCGAGCTTCCAAAAAAGCGCGATGAGCATAACAATGGCCAGTGCCAAAGCTGCCGGCTGAGCAATAAAACCAAAAAAGATAGCAATGCCACCAAAAAACTCAACCAATGCAACCGCAGTACCCCATACACGCCCAGGCTTAAATCCCATGGACTCAAAGTGTTGCGCTGTCATACGCATACCACGCACCTTAGGCCACCCATGCGCGATAAAAATAAAACCTGCCGCAAGGCGAAGGACGAGCATGCTAATGTCAAAATCAATCATATATATAATTTAACTATCTAATCGAACGACCTTTTATTTCTTGTGATAAGTATACCACGAGAACGTTATCCACATCTACGAAAGAGCTCTATAGCCCGTAACACCCGCCAAAAGAGCACTTGCCGTTTAACTAAAAAATAGGCATACTAGAACGCATCGCTCTCATCGTCTAACGGCCAGGACGCTTCCCTTTCACGGAAGAAATCGGAGTTCGATTCTCCGTGGGAGCACAAATAATATTAAAAATTAGTCAATTTACTCTATAAACACCATACCAATTTTATACTTGACAAAACGCCTTCATAAAGCTATACTTATAATAATGAAAATTCCGCTCAAAAGGCGGATTTTTCGTTACCGCATTACTCTTTTAAAGTATGCTAATATAATAAGACTATAGTTGCATGGATACATTTATTTTTACGCTTGCATTAATGAATGCTATCGCCACAGGCGTTAATTTAACCACACCCGCATTAGCACAGGAAAAGATTATTGAGTCAGTGAAAATGACGGTTATTGCAACGGCATATACTCCTCGCCCTGAAGAAACAGATTCAACGCCGTGGCTTACAGCAGCAGGCACTAAAACACGCGAAGGCGTTATTGCTGCAAATTGGTTGCCTTTTGGTACACGTGTCAAAATCAACAACAAAATTTATACTGTAGAAGATCGCATGAACAGTCGCTACACAGCCGCCTTCCCTGCACGTATTGATATCGTATTTTTATCAATCGAAAAAGCACGTAAATTTGGTAAACAAAAAATAGAGATAGAGATATTACCAGACGAAACAAACTTTTTTAGTATTATTTCCTAACAACTAAAACGGTTGCTCGCATAACTCTCCATTCATCGAGGAGGTTTTTTTAAATTCTTCAAAATTACGGAGTACAATAAAAGCAAAAGCGATAAGTAATGCAGTAACGCGCAACGAAGGACCCCATATAACCATCAAATAATTAAAGATAGCGTGGAACACAGAAGCTATCGCAATACCGTAGGCAACATATTTCCATATCGCACAGCGCATAATCCCCCGCGCCCAATAATAACCGACAAGACCCGAAGCAAGTGCATGCAATAATGTAGCACCGATAAAACGAAGTGTTAGAAGTTCAGGAACTAATGTAGCGCGTAATACTGTGGCAACATTTTCAACTGTTACAAAACCAAGTGCGGCAACCACCATATAAATCATCGCATCAATCGGTTCATCAAATTCTTTGCGCCCTAATATCAAAAAAAATACTGTTAAAAATTTAACCACCTCTTCAATTATCGCAAGTGTAAGCACATGCCATGGATTAGCACTTGCAATACCACCTGCGAGCAAATAATGCTTTGCGACTATCTGAATAGGTAATACAAGAAAGGTGGAAAGTCCGCCCCATATAAATGTGGCGATAATAAGACGCTTAGGTTCAGTACGTTTAGAATCCTCCTGTAAAAAAAATAAAAGCCATATAATGCCCGGTATAAAACCAAGCATGCCATATATAATATAGGAAAAATCCATTACCTAACTATATCACAGCTATCGCACGAAAAGGTGCGTCCCAATCCGCAATCATTAAAAGAGATTCCTCTTTATGCAGTAATTCCTGCCATACATACTCAGTCACAAACGGCATAAAAGGATGTAAGAGCGTTAACGATCCAATAAGTACGGTATAGAGTACTGCATCTGTTTCGCTACCCGATTCTTTTTTTACAGCCTCAAGATATATATCGCAATAGTCATGCCAAAAAAAATCATATAAAGCATGGAGCGCCTGCCCAAACTCATACTGCGCTATATGCGTTTCTACCGCCTGCTTTGTTTTGATAAGGCGTGACACTATAGTGCGATCCGCATTCGTTGCCTGTGTTATATCAATAACTTGTGAAGGAGTATCTGTTAAACGACCCATCACAAATCGCGCAGCGTTATATATCTTATTTGCAAACTTACCACCTGCCACAATCGCAGTTTCATCAAAACGAATATCCTGCGTACCCATTGCTTGCCATATAATACCGAACCGCGTTGCATCTGCTCCATATTTTTCAATTAAAGCAAGTGGATCAATACCTGTACCAAGCGACTTAGACATACGCTGACCTGTTTTAGTAAGCACTGTTGCGTGAATAAAAACATCTTTAAAAGGAACACTCTTCATAAATTCAAGGCCAGAAAATACCATGCGCCCAACCCACAAATTAATAATGTCGCGTGCGGTAATAAGTACCTGTGATGGATAAAAACGTTTTTTATCGGCTACAGAAAGTCCTGCGAAGGGCCACAGAGCAGACGAAAACCACGTATCACAAACGTCCTCAGTTTGTGTCATAGCGCACTTTCCACACGCAGGGCATGCTGTAGGTTTTTCTTTTGCAACTACATACGCATCATCACCCCCCGCAGCACACAGCCATACCGGCAATTGATGCCCCCACCACAGCTGACGCGACACACACCAATCACGCGTTGTTTCAAGCCACGCTTTATAAGGACCAGTAAAATTTGCAGGGATAATAGTGGTATCCCCTTTTTCCATAGCACTAAGTGTCGCCTGCGCAAGATTGTTCATTTTTAAAAACCACTGACGCGATGGCAATGGCTCAATCACCGTACTGCATCGCGAACACACCGCTGCATTACGCATATATTTTTCTTCGCGCTCAATAAGCCCTGCGCTGCGCAATTCCGCAACTACTTTTTCACGCGCTTCCATAACTTTCAATCCATCAAATCTGCCCGCATTCATCATTTTTCCGCGCACATCAATAACTTGCTGCATAGGTAGCGCATGCCGTTCGCCAATTTCAAAATCTGTTATGTCATGCGCAGGGGTAACTTTAATAACACCCGTACCAAATACCATATCAACCGCCTCGTCACCTACAATAGGCAAACGCACCGTCATCGTCTTACCTTCTGTAGTCGTATCTAGTGTCGTTATTTCAATTTTCGTACCAATGTACTGTGCGTATCGCTTATCTCTAGGATTCACCGCAAGCGCAACATCACCAAACTTTGTCTCAGGTCGTGACGTTGCAACCATAAATGGACCATAGTGTATGTAATACAAAGTCCCCTCCTCTTCCTTATATTCAACTTCTAAATCCGAAATACCGGTAGCGCATCGTGTGCACCAATTGATAGTGCGATATGCACGATATAAAAGCCCTGCATCGTGATAATGAATAAAAGCATCACGCACTGCTTCTGCATAAGCAGGATCAAGTGTAAAACGAATACGCGACCAATCGCACGAAGCGCCAATTTTTTTAAACTGGTCTATAATAATGCCGCCATATTTTTCCTTCCATTCCCATACGCGTGCAACAAATGCCTCGCGTCCAAGCTTGTGACGCGTTGTATCTTCTTTTTTTAATTCTTTCTCTACTACATTTTGTGCTGCAATACCTGCATGATCCGTACCGGGAAACCATACTGCATCATACCCCTGCATGCGACGCATACGGATAAGAATGTCCGACAATGTTGCATTAAGCGCATGCCCCATATGCAAATTACCCGTGATATTTGGTGGAGGTAAAAAAATCGCAAATGGTTTGCCATTGTTGCGCGACAACGCATCAGGATTGCAATAGCCAGACTGCTCCCATAGAGCATACATACCACTCTCTGTATCTTTTGGGTTATATGGCTTTTTTTCTGGCTTTTCGCTCGTCATATATTCACGAAGTTTATAATTTGGCCGTTAAAATAGCAATAAAAAATAAAAGTACATACACTGCACCACAAAGCTATGCAATATCCATATGTTTATGCGCCTTGTAAATGAGGGATAGCCTTTTCTGCAGGATAACAAGTACCCAGATACGATGCAGCGGCAATCATTACCGCATTATCACCATTGTACTGTGATTGTGGTGCACTAAATATCATACCCACTTCTTCTACGCGCTTTTTTAGTTCAGATGATAGGGCGGTATTCGAAGCAACACCACCACACAATAATACCGACTGCGCACCACACTCCTCTGCTGCGCGCATAGTCTTTGCCACCAGCACATCTATCGCCGCCTTTTGAAATGACGCACACACATCAGCAATAGATGCTTGAGGATGTTCTTTTATGTAATACAAGACCGCTGTTTTTAATCCTGAAAAGCTAAAATTAAAATCACCGGAATGTATCATGGGTCGTGGGAATGCAATTGCATCAGCATTACCACTATGCGCCATACGCTCCACCTCTGGCCCTCCCGGATATGGGAGTCCGAGCATCTTTGCTACTTTATCAAATGCTTCACCAGCCGCATCATCGTGTGTTTCGCCAAGCATGCGACGCACGCCCATTGCATCCATCGCAATTAAGGTTGTATGCCCGCCACTCACTAAAAGCACAACCGCAGGAAATACTATTTTTGTAGCAGAAGATGCATCAAGCCAATTTGAATATATGTGCCCCTCTAAATGATTAGCACCAACGCATGGAACGCCGATCTTTTTTGCAATGTCATGTGCATAATTAATACCTGTCCATAGCGCTGGCTCAAGACCCGGACCAACAGTTACCGCCACGCGATCAAACGGCGCCTCGCAACCAGCCGCAGCAAGTTGAGCCATAATCTCTGTATACGCGAGTGGCAAATTAATAAGATGTTCACGTTTTGCAAGCGACGGCACCACACCACCAAATGGACGATGCGTTGCAATCTGCGTTGCTACTACATGTGCACGTATAGTAAACGAAGGTGCTTGAGCACCACCCGCACAATCAACAACAGCAATAGCTGTTTCGTCGCAACTGGTTTCTACAGAAAGAATACGCATATATACCTAAGAAAACTATAATGTCATGAAATAAAAAAAACGGCAATCATTCGCATTGAACGATTGCCGTAAAGAAAGCCCGTGGAAACTATGAGGCATGCTGTAAAACCATTGGCTTACGCACGCTCTTTTCTGACATACAAGATCCCACACAAGTGCATTTCACCTCTCCTCCAATAAGGTGAACTTCAAATGCTGGAAACGTAAGAATGGAATCGCAATGCATGCACTTTGGCTGCAGCCGACTCATACGAATCGAACGCATTAAATCAGTAATCTGTGGATCATTAAATTCAAGCTGCATGGCGTCCATTCCCTCTTCTTGATTGTTTTTTGACGGGGGCAGACTGGCGCTGAAAAATGGCGAATGCCGCAGGTAAAGAAACTGAAACCGCGTCGTCGCAAGACAAACAACGGGCATGCGCTGCCATACGCAAACCGTTATAATAACCGCCACGCACTGCATAAAAACGGCATTCATCAATTACATCAATCGATTGCTGGCATTTTCCACAAATACAAGCACTCAAATCGACATCACGTGGCGCATCACCTTGCGAATTAATGTATTCAGCAGCGGCTGCTGGACTCACCGATCGATACAAAGCAACGTCTTCATCTCCCATGATAGGACGCTTCCGTCTTGTTGGTTTTTGGAATAACGGTCGAGACATAGTGAATTCCTTTTCCTAATAACGAACGTGAGATTTTGATATGAGAAATGCGAAATGTTCACACTATGCGCCCTACCTCCTTTCATGAGGGCTTATATGTTAAAGAATGGGAAAGAACTTAAAAATACAATACCCTTATTCTATAAAAATGTCCACTATATAGTTTTATAAAAAAATGGGTCGTATATGCATCTATGCATACACGACCCACAAGTCGTGCCTCTATTCGCGATAAGTTAGCAAAGGCCAATTCTGTATACTATCACCTCCTCTCTAAAGGATGAGATCGTTAGGATCACCTCCTTTCTATTGTTTAGGACTATATATATAGTAGCCCCATAAACAAACAAGATGCAATGCATCGGTTCGAGTCCTTATTAGGCAAAAAAATAAAACCGCATACGCGGTTTTATTTATATGTGCCCGGGGTGGGACTCGAACCCACATGCCTTACGGCGCGCGCTCTTAAGGCGCGTGCGTATAACCATTCCGCCACCCGGGCAATTTTCAAAACAGAGGCCATGATCGGAATCGAACCGATGTATAGGAGTTTTGCAGACTCCTGCCTTACCACTTGGCTACATGGCCTTTAACGTATCTCAAAAATACCATATAGAAAAGTTTGAGACCGCTTCTTCGATTTATACCGAAGTATTACCTCCCATGAGCTTTTTTTCAATAAGGGCGGCTCGCTGAGGACCTAAATCAAGTTCAAAGGCTATACGTGGAATAGGCTTTACATTCATCTGCCGTACCAGCATACCTTGAAACCGACCTGCAAATTTAGAAAGTATGCGGACCGCTTCATCACCCAATGCATCAGGCAATACTGATATACGTACACGCGCTTCGGATAAATCCCCTGCCACCACTACCTCGGTAATAGTTACGAGCATACCTTGTAACTCCAATTGCTCGCGAATCATTAAGGAAAGCCGATCTCGTATTTCCTCCCCCATCCGCTCTTTACGGAAGTTCATATTATTTAATTACAATATGATCACCTACACGAATATCAATTTCGCTTTCGACCAAGAGTCCGCACTCATTACCTTCTAGAACACGACCAACTTCTTTTTTTCCTGTTTGTAAGTTTGCGATAACACCAGTACCTACTTCTACACCTTCGCGTGTAATATATACTTTTGCACCGTTTTGTATTTCACCCGCAACTACAGCACCACCAACCACATGACCCTTTGGTCCTTTATTACCAAAAAGTGCCAACACTTCTAAGTCACCTAATATCGCACCACCTGTAGCTCGCACAATACAATGAGCAACTGCATCGGTTAAATCATAAATAATAGCCGACGTTACCACTTCAATGCGATTTACTTTTGCTAAATGATCTGCTTGCTTAGTTGACGCAACATCAAACCCCACAACAATTCCCTGTTTAGTATCACTTGCCACGAACCACTGTACATCGCCATCTGTAATGTCGCCTATACCCGATGATGCAATGCGCAATGTACAACCTTCAGGAACAGCAATGGCGCGAACCGCAGCAACCAGTGCTTCGAGCGGTCCTTGTGCTGCAGCTTTTACAATCACATTAATGACGATCCCCTTTTCTTTTGAAGATGAACGGCGCGTTGGCACAGGAATAGAACGTTCTGGTGCTGCAACTTTTTCGCCTTTCATTAATGTACGGAAACCAGTGCCCACAGGTGGCATATCTTTAAAGCCAATAATGGCGCATGGTAACCCTGCAGGGCATTCGGTAATGCGCGCACCCGAAGAATCTTCAAGTGCTTTAATGCGCGCGACCACACTACCTATAACAATCTCTGTGCCAATACGTAACACACCTTCAAGCACCACTACATATGCCACTACCCCACGCTTACTATCTTTAGTGGACTCTATACAATATCCCTCTGGAGCGCTGAGCTCATCGTACTCTAAATCAAGAACATCAGCCGTTAAAATAAGTAAGTCGAGCAAATCGGTAACACCATCACCTGTTTTGCACGAAACACCGGCAAAGCTCACATCACCACCATACCCTTCAAGCAATACACCTGCCTGCATAAGCTCTGCCTTAACTTTTTCAAGTGGCACGTTCATATCTGTTTTCGTCAGTGCTACAACATACGGCGTATTTGTTTCTGCAAGTACACGGATTGCCTCTTTTGTTTGCTCTTCTACACCATCGGTTGAAGCAACAACAAGAATGGCGATATCTGCCACACGTGCTCCACGTTCACGCATAGCACCAAATGCCTCGTGGCCCGGTGTATCTATAAAAGTAAGCGTGTTGCCATTATAGGTAACAGCATATGCGTGCGTTGCCTGCGTAATACCACCCGCTTCACCGGAAGCAATATTCGTTTTGCGAATATAATCCAGCAAAGTGGTTTTGCCGTGGTCAACGTGGCCAACAATAGCGATAATAGGAGGTCGCTTCATATATATGTAGACCCTTAAAATACCACGATTAGTTATTTTAGACAATTCTCCTATATAACCCACTACAACACACCCAATAACCCCACACACCTTTGTTATGTACGTCTTTATAACAAAAGTGAATAAAGTACAGTTACTGTTGATTTAGAGCCCATTACGACGTATAATTAGCCTATGATTATCACTGCCGGAACCGACGGAAGCTTTAAATTGCAAACCGGCGGCATAACGATAGTAACCGAGGGTGCAGATGCGGAAAAAAGCCGCATGAAGCCCGATATATTTTTGCGCATGGCGCGTAATGAAGCGGAAACACCCGAAGCAGGCTTTACCGTAAAAGGCGCTGGCGAATATGAAATAAGCGGTGTTGAAATTCGCGGCATGGAGCCCTTTACCTATTTTCTTAAAACAGAAGATATGCGCCTTGCTATACTTTCATCCGCAGACGTAAAAACTCTCGAATCATTAACCAATATTGATATTGCCTTTGTGCCCGACAGCGCTCCTTTTGAAGGTATGGGGCGATTTCTTCGTCAGCTCGAACCAAAAATGATTCTTGCTGGCCGCACCGCCGCAGAACACATAGCTAAAGATTTAGGTATTGCGGTAGATCGCACTGACAAAGTAACGATTAAACACAAAGACATTCCAAGTACGGGAATGACCCTCACATGCCTCACCGCCTAACACACAATAAGGAGCAAGCAAAAAAACGCCGTGAGCTTATATGGCTTTCTGCTACTTCATCGGTGCTCATTATCATTATGTGGATTTTTTATATGCAATATACATTTACACAAAAAAATGATGCAGTTATCGCACCACAAGCACAGCCAATATCCATCTTAAAAGCAGGACTCAACGCTATTGTAGATACTATAGAAACAGGATTTGTTAATTCATACATCTATTTCCATACGGTTGCATCAGAAGGAAAAACGTTTACCATAACCAAATAACGCCATGAAGAAAAAAGACGAAGATCAAGAGATTGCAATAACCGGAAAGGTTGAGCCACGCGAAATTACACAAGAGTTGCGCGAAGCGTACTTAGATTACGCCATGTCCGTTATTGTAAGTCGTGCGTTGCCCGACGTTCGTGACGGCTTAAAGCCCGTGCAGCGCCGTATTTTATGGGCTATGTGGGATGCCAACATAACCAACAGCACCAAGCCTCGCAAATCTGCCTATATCACGGGTGAAACTATGGGTAAATTCCACCCACACGGCGATATGGCAATTTACGATGCTCTCGCGCGCATGGCGCAAGATTTTTCGCTACGCTATCCATTAATTAATGGTCAGGGTAACTGGGGGTCGATAGATGGTGATTCCCCTGCCGCACAACGTTACACCGAATGTAAATTGGCAGCGGTAACGGAAGAATTATTAATAGATATCGATAAAGAAACAGTTGATTGGCAACCTAACTACGACGCAACACGCGAAGAACCTAAGTGTCTTCCTGGCAAACTACCCAACTTATTATTAAATGGCGCGCAAGGTATTGCAGTTGGTATGGCAACATCTATACCACCGCATAACTTAGGCGAAGTTGTTGACGCAACACTCCACTTAATAGAAAACCCCGACGCATCAAGCGAAGACTTAATGCAACATATCCAAGGCCCTGATTTTCCAGGGGGTGGTATTATCTACGACAAAAAAGCCATCATCAATGCGTATGCAACTGGCCATGGCCCTATTACATGCCGCGGTGTTGCAACAGTAGAAGACGACGAACGCATTGTGATAACGCAGATCCCCTACCAAGTTAACAAAGCAGAAATGATTGTTAAGTTTGCCGAATTGGTAACAGAAAAAAAGGTAGAGGGTATTCGTGATATTCGCGATGAATCGGATAAAGATATTCGCATTGTCATCGAACTCAAAAAAGATGCATCCGGTGAAAAAATCTTAAACCAACTCTATCAATACACCGACCTGCAAAAAAACTTTAACGTTAACTTGTTAGCGCTTCGCGATGGCGTACAGCCAGAGGTCATGTCTATTAAAGACATTATCCAGTGCTACGTCGCACACAGAAATACTATTGTACGTCGTCGCGCAGAATTTGATCTTAAAAAGGCACGCGAACGAGCACATATATTAGAAGGTTTAAAAAAGGCACTCGACGAAATTGATGCTGTTATTAACACCATCAAGAAATCGAAAGATCGCGCAGATGCTTTTGCAAACTTAATGAAAAAGTTTGCCTTTACCGACCTACAGACAAACGCCATTCTCGACATGCGACTCCAAACACTTGCTGCACTTGAAACGAAAAAGATTGAAGAAGAGCTTGCCGAAAAGCGCGCTATTATTGCCGACCTCGAAGCATTGTTAAAGAGCGCGGCGCGCATACTTACTGTTATCAAAAAAGAATTAGGTGATGTAAAAACACGCTTTGGCGACACACGTCGCACAAAAGTAATTGCGCATGGTCTTAAAGATTTTAGTGAGGCAGATCTTATTCCTATGGAAGATGCTCTCATCACCTTCTCTGCCAGTGGCTACATAAAACGTTTACCGCCTAATGCAATACGCAGTCAGAATCGAGGCGGTAAAGGTCTTATTGGTGCTGACGTGCAAGACGACGACTTCCTCCAGCAAATAATGGCAGCGAACACACACGACAATGTCCTCTTCTTTACTACCCGTGGCCGCGCCTTCCAAACAAAAGCATGGGAAATACCTGTTGGTAGTCGCACTGCAAAAGGAAAGCTCGTTCAGAATTTCTTAGATATTTCACCAGAAGAAAAAATCAGTTCTATTGTTAGCTACCCCGCAAAGCAAGCAGGCTACCTTGTTATGATCACGAAAGACGGCATTATCAAAAAAACACCGTTAAAAGATTTTGAAAACGTACGAAAGAACGGCATTATCGCTATTGGTCTTAAGAAAGAAGATGGGCTCGTATGGGCAGCATTATCTTCTGGTAAAGATGATATTTTAGTAACCACCGCACAGGGACAAGCAATACGCTTTAAAGAATCACAGATACGTGGCATGGGTCGCACAGCCGCAGGTGTTATTGCAATTCGTCACAAAGCAAATGACCCTATTAATTCCTTAAACATCATTGCGCCTGAAAACGTAAAATCAACACGATTACTCGTTGTTATGGAGCGCGGTTACGGCAAACAAACGAAGATTGGTGAATATAAAACACAAGCACGTGGCGGCAGTGGTATAAAAACTGCTAAGATTACTCCTAAGACTGGCGTGGTCGTTTCGGCGCACGCGGTAAGCGATGAAGAGGAGCTATTCGTGCTTTCGGCAAAAGGTCAGATAATCCGCACAACAATAGCTTCGGTACGAACCGCAAGCCGTGCCACGCAAGGCGTTAAGATTATGAACATAAACGCAAGCGACAAGATTATCGGCACCATATGCCTATAGAAAAAAAGACTCTCTGGATTGCTGTTGGATTTACAGCACTGTTATTAGTAGCCATTCTCCTAGCGACAGGCACTATCAGTCTCACTAAAAAAACAAAAAAGGTAGAACTTACCGTGTGGGGTTTTGACACGCCACGCACATGGGAAAAAATCACAACGCAATACAATGCGGAAAATCCGGCTATGACCATAACGTATCGCGCTATCTCTCCCCTTAATTACGAAACGGAATTAGTAAATGGCATGGCCGCAGGAACAGGTCCTGACATTTTTATGATCATGAATACGTGGCTTACACGTCATGGCAATAAAATCGCTCCTGCTCCCCAAGATATTGCTACCACAGCAACAGTTGATGCTCTTTTCCCTACAACTGTCGCGCAAGAATATACTGCAAACGGCACTGCGTACGCACTCCCCTTACATATGGATACGTACGCTTTGATATACAACAAAGATATATTTGATGCCGCAGGCATTACACTACCACCTAATAATTGGCTCGCTCTACAAGATCTGGTAAAAAAATTAGGAAAAAATGTTATAGCACTTGGCGGATCCGAAAAAACAATCGAAGGAGCGTCGGATATTCTCGCACTTATGATGATGCAAGGAGGTGTGCCTATGACTGGTAGCGACGGCGCAACAAAATTAACTGGTGGTGAAGGAGCGCTTTCTTTCTATACTAAATTCGCAAGCCCTAAGAGTGGTTATTACACATGGGACAATAAAGCGCCCTCAGCATTCGAGCGCTTTGCACAAGGAAAACTTATGATGCTTGTAGGAACACATGCAGAAGTTATGGCACTACGCGCCGCAAACCCTGCTCTCCGCATTGGTATAGCGCCATTACCACAAGTTCCCGATGCACCAGTAAATCTTGCGACATATGCCGGACTTTCCGTATGGATTGGTAGCGCACAATCTAAGGAGGCATGGCAATTTATTAAAGACTTAACAACAACCCCCGAAAACGCACTTCTTTACGCCACAAGCGCCAATGTTCCACCAGCACATCGTGCACTTATTGGTCAATTTGAAAATGATCCCGTAGTTGGCGTATTTGTTCGCCAAGCGCTTACGGCACGGCCGTGGTATCGCGCAAACGAAGGCGTTACGCGTCAAACTTTTTCAGACATGATAGAATCAGTATTAAAAGGCACCACTATTACAAACGCACTGCGTGCCACAGAACAAACACTTAGATAGCATGAACAATCTCCTCGCCCAAGCAACATCATTCTTTCTTCAATGTCGTGGCGAAAAAACATACTACGGCTCCACTGAATCAATCTGTACATTTCAAGATTTACTCGATCTTGGTTATCGCCTTATTCAATTCGCCATACTCGTATTCACACCCCTCGTTGTAGTGCTTGCCTGCATATACGGATCATTTCTTATTATGACGTGGGGCTATAATCCTAATAATCTCAAAACAGGTAAAGATATTATCACGAGCGCCCTCATTGGACTCGCTGTTACATGGGGTGCATGGGCAATAGTAAATACTTTTTTCTATATATTCGGCATTACACTCCCCTGCGGTGCTGTATGGTACACGATATCGTCCGCCGCAAACTGCACATAAGCAATGAACCCTTTTAGCGGAATAACATTTAATACGAATAACGGATTCGAAACGGATTCGGCAAACCGACTTCCTAATCCTTTGGGCGTTTCGAATCTTAATGATCTTGCAACAAAATTAATCGACGCATTAATGATACTTGCCGTGCCTGTTGTTATTGCTATGGCAATGTATGGTGCTTATAAAATTATAATTTCTGCTGGCGATCCTAAAAAAGCACAAGAAGGTGGTAAAACTATACTCTACGCCGCACTTGGCTTTGGCTTATTACTTATATCAAAAGGCATTGTCGCTATCATACAGTCGCTTCTTCAGTAATTCTTTGAAAGTTATCCACAATGTTATACAAAGCATCTTGATGCTAGTATTATTCTACATATATTTATGAAATACTTACGCACCATCTACGGAATCGCGATAGCAAGCGTTATTACCCCACTCTACACGTTTGCTCAATGGGGTCCAGGATTTAACAATCCGAATGCTTTTAGCTTTCCGCAATATTATCAAAGTGGATTTGGTGCTCCAGGTGGCCAAACACGCGGCTTACAAATCACAAGCTTCCAAGGAGTTCTTCAATTACTCAACACATTGCTTGGCTATATGCAGGTTGGTATTTTCCTTGTCGCCCTCTTCTATTTTCTGTATGGTGCTTATTTAATAGTAACTGGCGATGTAGCAGGTGGAGGCAAAATGCTTTTAAATGGTGCTATTGGTGTAGCAGCAGCAATACTTGCCTTTAGTATCATCCCCCTCGTCTGCTTCGTAACCCAATCAAACGGCCCAGCCTGCTGGCTCTAATAAAAAAAGACCGCCGCAGTCATTACGACTCGGCGGTTTTTTCATGCCATCAATTCAATGCGGCCGGTCTGGCGGGCACTGATTGCGATGCACGTAAGGAAGAAATCCTTCATGCCATGGCGGCAAGCTCGGTGGCGCTTGCACGTGCATGGGACGAACGAATTCAACGCCTGTTTGTTGGTATTGGGTCGCCTCCTTCTCCCATAAAGGGCGATCTGGCGGCACCTTTACCTGGGACATCTTATGAGGATGAAACACCTCCGTAGGAGTACCTCCTCCACTAAACAAACCGATGAGGAAGAAATACCCAATACACAACGCCCCTACCACATAACAGGCGTTTTGCATGAAAGCCCGAAAGTGTTTCATCATGATTCACCTCCAAACCATACGCAGATATAGCGCAACATCGTCAGCAGGTCCATGTGATTTCCTTTCAGAAGTTAGGAATAGATGCAGTTGAGATTCGGATCTGTAGCGTGCTATCATTAGTATACAATATATTTACTGTATTGTCAATGGACGGGTGGCGAAATGGCAGACGCACCAGCTTTAGGAGCTGGCACCGCAAGGTATGAGGGTTCAAGTCCCTCCCCGTCCACACACCACACATACCAAGCGTAAGTATAGGTATAATCACTTTACTATACGTATCTCCGGCCGAATTTAAATATAGCAAAATAAACTATATAAACAGATATAGATATTAAAATCTCAATATATATTTCTATCTACAATCTTTATGTCCGCATTATTTGACGTGTAGAGTCTTATATATATATTTATATATACTCATATGACATTTAAAAAATATCTCATAGGACTATTAGCCATAGGTGCGATAGGTATTGGTTATATATATTTTCAAAAAACGATAATACCTGCATCAAGCACAGATAGTAACGACACAGCAAGCTCAAGTACCGCAGAAGCTAAACCGATTAAAAAACAGACTATTAATATCGGCGTTATAGTTCCTCTCACCGGCGCTCAAGCAGCGTACGGTCAAGGCGTTAAAGAAGGTTTAGATTTATCAGCTGAAGGTATTAATAATACAGAACGCTTTGGTATACGCATTAACCTTATATACGAAGATACTCAAAGTAATGTTAAAAATGCAGCAGACGCAGCACGTAAACTTACCAGCGCTGACGATGTAGTAGCACTTATTACCGCCCTCTCCCCTAACTCACTTGCCGTTGCCCCAATAGCCGAAGAAACGAAAACAGTTCTCCTTACCATGGCGTCGCTTTCTGCAAAACTAAATACTGCAGGTCCATATGTATTTAAAAATGACGACATCGGCGCGCCAATAGGCACCGTACTTGCAGGCGAGGCTATTAAACGCGGATTTACCACTACCGCGACAATCTTCTCGCAATACAACGACGGTGTCGTGGAATACCACGATTCGTTCCTTAAAGAATTCAAAGCCAAGGGCGGCACAGTAACAGGCACCGAGGCATTTAATGCGGACGCAACCGACTTTCGCACTGCACTTAATAAGCTCATAACAAAAAAACCCGCATCCCTTACTGTAATGGGACTACAGCGTGACTGCGCCATTATTGCACGACAAGCGCGCGAGCTCGACTATAAAGGCCAGCTTTTGGGTTCACTCTGTTTTGATGATCCTGTAGTTATTAAAGCATCTGGCGCAGCCACAGAAGGTATTATTATGACAAGCACCAACGGCGAACCATCAGAAAAATTCAAAGAGCTTGTAATGAAAAAATATGGTCACGATCCCCTTCGCTGGAGCGCCGAAGCCTTTGACGGCCTACGCCTTATAGCACTCGGTCTCTCGCGCGCCTATGATGGCAAAACTCCTATCACTGGATTTGCACTACAAAACGCACTTTCTCTTCTAACTACTTTTTCTGGTGAGACGGGTAAGGTGGAATTCGATACAGATGGTAACGCAAGCCGCACAATACATATAAAAACAATAAAAAATGGCAGTATAGTAGAAATTAAAAATTAAAGCGATATAAAAAAAGCACGGGATACACCCGTGCTTTTTTGTGGTTTATGCCTATGAGAGCGCCCTACGCATCTAATTCTCTGTTTCGTTAGCCTGCATAGCACAAACAACATCAGCAAGACTCATTCGCTGACCCAAAGAAATGCGTCGCGCTACGCAATACTGCCTCAAAGCGCTTTCCGAATAACGTACTTCGCAGGGAAGTGCATAATCAGATTCCCTCTCGCCGTTTCGAGAGGTACGCTCCTTAATCACCTGCCATGTAGGCACCTGCACAAAATCCATTGTCTGCGGTGCACCCTCCGGCCTGTAAAAAGCAAAGAGTGCTGCAACACGAGAGCCTTGGTAATAATCGCGTGCGGAACCGCACGCAACCTCACTAAATCCTTCTTTAAGTATCCCATCAAAAAAAGCGATGTCGCCGAACTGATACAAAAAATCATTTGTCGCACGTGGCATAATATGTCCTTTTTATAAGGCGTTTGCTAATGGAGAACTATCTATAAAATACCACTTTTATTATTTATTGTACATCCTCATTACGACGCTTACCATGAAACGCTTTATATACTTCGCGTAAGTGTTTATTCGTTACATGCGTATAAATCTGCGTTGTGGCAACGCTTGCATGCCCCAACATTTCCTGCACAGAACGAATATCCGCACCATTACCTAATAAGTCGGTAGCAAAACAATGACGCAAGGTATGCGGTGAAAGTTTTTTACCCACAATTCCCGCTCGCACACCATACCGCGCTATCATGCGCTCTACTGCTCGCGGTGTTATACGACCAATTATCTTTCCCTTCAATATACTTACAAATAAAGGTGTCTCTGCGTCTGTACGCTTATCCATATAACAAGAAATTGCCGTGCAAGCTGCGGGCGACAAAAATACTAATCGCACTTTATCCCCCTTGCCACGCACAGTCAGCTCACCCTTTTTTACATCAATAAAACGATCAAGGGCACATAACTCAGAAAGGCGTAATCCTGTCGAAAAAAATAATTCGAGCATTGCCTTGTCGCGCAAACCAAGAAGTGTATTTGTTTGAGGTGCATCAAGTAAGCGTTCAAGTTCATTATGACTAATAATCTCAACCTGCCGTGCGGGCACCTTTAAAAGTTCGACACGCTCTGGTGGCACAGTTTCATACCCACGCTTTACGAGATATTTTAAAAAACTACGCAATGCAATTACATACTGGCTTTGCGTAGCTTTTTTTAAATTTTCACGCGCAAGCCCTAAACGAAAATCGCGTATGCGCCCCTCAGTAATATCAGCAATACTCTGTATTTTTTCAGCTTTAAAAAAACGCTCAATATAATGCGCGTAAACATGACGTGTAGCAACAGCTCTACCTCGCTCAACCTCTAGGTAATCAAGATATTCTTTAAGAATGGCCTGAGCGCTCATGATTTGAATATAACGCAAAAACCATGATATATTCTAAAGTCATGAAACTTCTCTACAAAAACATCGCATGGACAATATGTATTCTTCTAATACTATCATCTGTTTTTTCTTTCGTTGCGAATTACAACACATCACCAAAGACGCTGGCATTAAACGAACTTGCCTCAAAAATTAATGCAGGTGAAGTAGCGTCTATTACAGTAAACGACGATACACTCGACATACAACTAACCGACAAAAGCCTCGGAACTGCACAAAAGGAAGCCGAAGCAAGCCTCACCGAAACACTTATTAATTATGGTGTTGAAGCAACGGCGCTTGCAGGCGTCCCTATTACTATCGAAAATCGTGCAGGTAGTAGATTTTGGGCAAGTATCCTTATACCCACACTTGTACCACTCATCGCGATGATCGCTATCTTTTGGTTTATATTCCGACAAGCCAAAGGCGGACAAAACCAAGTGTTCTCATTCGGTAAGGCGGGTATTAAATTATTTGCAGGTGGTGAAGATAAAGTAACCTTTAAAGATGTCGCAGGACTAAAAGAAACCAAGCAAGAACTCGAAGAAGTGGTTGATTTTTTAAAGAACCCTAAAAAGTTTATTGATATGGGCGCGCGCATTCCCCGCGGTGTTCTCCTTATGGGTGCCCCTGGTACAGGCAAAACACTTCTCGCACGAGCAGTTGCCGGCGAAAGCAATGTCCCCTTCTTTCATATATCGGCTTCTGAGTTTGTAGAAATGTTTGTTGGTGTTGGTGCAAGTCGCACACGCGATGCATTTGCTACCGCAAAAAAATCTGCCCCTTCTATTTTATTCATCGACGAAATAGATGCTATTGGTCGACAGCGCGGTACGGGTATGGGTGGTGGCCATGACGAACGCGAACAAACCTTAAACCAGATCCTTGTTGAGATGGATGGCTTTGAGCGCGATACACAAGTTATTGTGCTTGCTGCAACAAACCGCGCAGACGTTCTTGATGAAGCACTCCTCCGCCCTGGCCGATTTGATCGTCGCATTACACTCGACAATCCCGACATTAACGATCGCGAAGCAATCCTTACTCTGCATGCAAAAGATAAGCCACTCGAAAAAACAACTGACTTACGCAAAGTAGCAACACGCACACCTGGGTTTTCAGGCGCTGATCTTGCCAATCTTATGAACGAAGCTGCTATTTATGCTGCACGCAATAATCGTCAATCTATAATCCAAAGCGATATCTACGCTTCTATTGAGAAAGTGCTCATGGGGCCAGAACGTAAAGGACGTACCATATCTACTAAAGAGCGCGAAATAACTGCCTATCACGAAGCAGGTCACGCACTTGTTGCCGCATCACTAAAGCACTCAGACCCTATACATAAAGTATCAATTGTCAGTCGCGGATACGCAGGTGGCTATACCATGAAGCTACCGTTAGAAGACGAACGCTTGCGCACGCGCTCACAGTTTATGGCAGATCTCGCAATGATGCTTGGTGGCTATGCTGCCGAAGAAGTAATGTTTGGCGAAATGTCTACCGGAGCATCAAACGATCTACAAAAAGTTTCCGATCTTGCTCGTAGACTTGTTACCCATTACGGCATGAGCGAAAAAATAGGGCCAATAACTTTTGGTAAATCGACCGACATGATACTGTTAGGACGTGAATTTGGCGGTGATAAAAATTATTCAGAAACAGTTGCAGCGCAAATAGATGAAGAGGTAAAAAGCTTTATCACCCGTGGCTATACAACAGCAAAAAAGATTATAAGCACACGCAAAAAAACACTCGAAGCAATTGCCCAAGCACTTCTTGAAAAAGAAGTTTTAGAGCAAGAAGAATTTAACGATATTATTGCATCCTTCAAGCTCAAGCCGTTGATCGCATAAAAAACATCAATAAAACAAACAGCGCCCGTCGTGGCGCTGTTTGTTTTATTGAGTGAATAGAGCAATGCAAGCGCTTGCTCCCACGTATGGACGCGCTCAACTGAATCAAGTGTTGCCTGATCGTCATATAAGCGATCCCATGGCTAATCAAAAAGGATCACATTCATACCCGCAGTAAGACACGGCTCCGCATGCACAAGACAGTCCTCAATAATCGTTCGTGCGCCAATTAATTCACACACATCTTAACCGACCAATCACATACCGAAGATCCACTAAAGGCTTCTGTATGATGAATGCCTGCAAAGCAATCAGGAAAGTGACAATCGATCATCTCTTGTGTGAGTGACCCAAGATAACATGCCCTGCCCGTTACCGCATGCAATGTGTACGTATCCGTAAGACGCTGAATAGCCTCTACAGTG